>Ga0316204_10006582_pt1 | contig 17746 bp, 15 predicted proteins | sample 6monrhotite_MG_2_FD_205661 | JGI IMG/M metagenome (GOLD analysis project Ga0316204, IMG submission 205661) | Microbial mat bacterial communities from mineral coupon in-situ incubated in ocean water Damariscotta River, Maine, United States -... | ecosystem: Environmental > Aquatic > Marine >... | reverse complement strand
AAAGTTGATCTTCCGCCTGCCACCCCGCAGAGCGAAACAGGAAAAGCCAATAATCGCCATGCCAGCGGCAAAACCATCCATGCCGTCCATAAAATTATATAGATTTATCAACCAGACGATAAAACAACACGATAAAAACATCGCAACAAAACCAGGCCAGTGCCATGACCAGCCTGGTAATTCCAGCGATTCAAGCGTAAAACCATTCCAGACCAGTAAAAAAGCGGCAACAAAGTGAATAATAAAGCGAAGCCCAGCACTCAATGAGTAACAATCATCAAGGAACGAGACTAACGCAATTAACAGTGCGGATAAAATCAAGAACAGGCTGAGGGTTGTACCCAGCAAAGGAATCAGCAACAGAGCGCCAATGAAAAAGGCCGCCAAAATCGCCACTCCGCCTGCCCGAGAAACGGGAATCGAGTGGAGAGAACGCTCATTGGGATGATCCATCACCCGCAGTGGCGAGTTCGGGCTGATGAATATGCGCGTCAGGCACATGGACAATAGAAATAAAATAACGATTAACACACTGATCATCAGAGAATTATACTCACCTCCTACGTTAATTGCATGAATTTCCTTTAGTTTTTATCACTCAGGGCAGACATAGCCCAGACCTTGAGTCACGTAAATTAACCTGATGTTCGCGAGAGAAAATCTTCAGCAGTTTTTTTCAGCGCATCATCGACACTGACTGGCGGCGCCCACCCCAGAGTCTCCTTAGTTTGGCTAATATCCACCTGCAACGAGCCGAGTAGGCGCTGAGCGACATCACGCCGACCTAACAACACCGCCCCCGCTTTTAATAAAACGGCTGGCACGGGCAGTAACCACACGCGCTTATCCAGAGAGTCGGCCATTCGTCGCAATAGCTCCGATGTAGACAGGTCCTCATCATCGCTCACCAAAAACGTCTGATTTGCCGCCCCGGGGTGATCAATGCAGGTCAAAATTAGGTCCACCAAATTATCCAGCGTCACCAGACTACGTTTATTATGAATAGCGCCAAGTGGCAGCGCTACCCCCTTCACCAGCCAACGCATCATAGTTTGAAAGTTCGCCTTGACCCCCGGCCCATAGACCAGCACCGGTCGAATGATAACCACCTCTAAACCTGTGCGCGCGGCCACCTCATGAAGTACCTGCTCCGCCTCCCATTTAGATTGCCCGTACGCATCAACTGGAGAAGCGAGGGATAACGAGGAAAAAGGGCGGTCATCTTTACTCGTCCCCGTTACCTCACCGTTAACCTTGATCGAACTAATAAATATCAACCTGGTGGCACCAGCCTGCGCAGCCTGCTCCGCCAGCCGACGACTACCCTCAACATTAACACGCCGAAAAGCCACTAGCGGATCGCTCTCGGTATCGGCCATCACATGCACTCGAGCCGCAGCATGAATAACAGTATCAACATCATCCAACGCGGGTAGCCAATTAGTATCCGGGCCAATATCGCCAACAGTAACGCCCCCCTCCATCGGAGAAGAACGAACCGCCCCCCGAACAGCCTGCTGCTTTCTTTTAAGCGCGGCTACCACGGCAGAGCCAACAAACCCATTGGCACCAGTCACAAGTATCATGTTTATTTTCTAATGTACTCCATCAGCTTTGCAGGAATTTTTAACAACACACGGGGAAGACTTGTCTTAATACCATTAGCCAGACAAGCTCTGACAATTTCTCGATTAAGAATCCAGCTACTCTTTAACCCGCTGGTGCTAGCTCCCCCCGCTCTCATTTTGACAACCACCCCAGGCAGGTATGAATAACTAGCCTTAGCCGTATGAAGCAACCGAGCGACCATTTCAAAGTCCGAAGCAATGCGATAATCCAACGAAAAACCACCATGGGTTTTGTAGAGTTCGCGTTTTACAAAAAAAGTGGGGTGGGCAGGCATCCAGCCATAGCGCAAACGATCCGGATGAAAAGCACCGGAACTATAATAACGAATAGTACGCTCGGTATCTTTTCCATCCACAATGGCCAGGTCGGCAAAAACCGTGTCGGCATCTGTCGCTTGCATACATGCTATCAAGCGGCTAACCGATGAGTCATCCGCATAAAAGTCATCGGAGTTTATCAGCCCCACCACGTCACCAGTCGCGACACGGATCCCCTTATTCATCGCATCATAGATCCCTCTGTCAGGCTCAGAGATCACTACATCAATTCTATCTCCATACTCCCGAACAATATCTATTGTTCCATCTATAGAGGCGCCATCAACAATGATGTACTCAATACTAGGATAATCCTGAGCGAGCACGGAATCTATAGTCTCTCGTATCGTAGCAGCGCTATTAAAGCAGACCGTGATGATGCTAATTTTTTTCATTAAGTATTTGTTAGGGACGACTTATTAGTAATGAATGTAGATTCAGCTATCTTCATGATACTCGTTGGATAAACCAATCCCCTAGCACCAGCACATCCATCTTAGTGCGCAGAAAACAATCTAACGCTTCCTCTGGTTGACAGACGACGGGTTCATTTTCATTAAACGAGGTGTTCAATACAATCGGAACACCTGTCATACGGCCAAAGGCTTCAATCAAGCAGTGGTAACGCGGATTGGTTTCTTGATCTACCGTCTGTAATCGCCCAGATCCATCCACATGTGTAACAGCAGGAATCGTCGCACGCTTATCCTCTCGAATCGGATATACCTGCATCATAAATGGCACATCGTCATCCTGTTCAAACCACTCAGACACTGCCTCACGCAAAATTGATGGCGCGAAAGGCCTAAAAGACTCCCGCCGTTTAATTTTAAGGTTTAGAATATCCTTCATGTCCGCTCGGCGCGGATCCCCCAAAATCGAACGATTCCCCAGTGCACGAGGCCCCCATTCCATACGCCCTTGAAACCAACCAATCACATTGCCATCGGAAATAGCTGCTGCAGTGCGATCGCATAATACATTTTCATCAACAATCTGCGTTACAACACACCGTTGTTCCTCAAGGTCAGCCGAACGCGCGCCCAGTAACTTACTAAAATCCTCATCGGCAAACCCCGGCCCCCAATAGGCATGATCCATTACAAAATCACGCGCGCCACCAAGCTTATGCCAAACTGAAAATGCAGCGCCAATAGCACCACCCGCATCTCCCGCTGCTGATTGAATATACACCTTCTTAAAGGGCGTCTGCCTATACACTTTGCCATTCGCCACAGAGTTCATCGCACAACCACCGGCCAAGGCTAAAGAATCACTACCATGCCGTGCATGCAATACATTCAATAACTGGAAGAAGGCCTCTTCATACATAGCCTGTATCGACCGAGCAATATCCATATGACGTTGACTCAGTTCCTCATCTCTTTGGCGAACTGGCCCCATCAAATCAACCAAAGCATCAGAAAACAACCGCCCCACTTTAGGCTCACCATTTTCCCACTCGTATTCAACTTTCTCTTTATGATGACGAAAATACTCAAGCGCAAGCTTAAAGCTTCCGTCTTCCTGCAATTTCACCACCCGCCGCATTTCGTCCATATGATTTGGCTTTCCGTAAGGTGCTAAGCCCATCACCTTATATTCATCACCATAATGAGGAAAACCCAACCACTGCGTCATAGCCTGATAAAAAACCCCAAGTGAATGAGGAAAGTACACCTTGTCATCAATAGATATTTCCTTGCCACTACCAATGCCCCAAGCAGCACTAGCAAAATCACCAAACCCATCCACAGAAACAACCACGGCCTTATCAAAAGGTGAGACATGAAATGCCGAAGATAAATGAGCTAAATGGTGCTCAATTTCATGTACCGTCCCCGTGAATTGCCCCATGTTGACGCATTCGTTCAATTCATCCCGCACATTAGATCGTTCTTTCTTATTACGAACACGATCCATTAACATGCCTACGTCTGGACGCTTTGCTAACGTGAATCCTATTTTCTTCCACAAATTCGCTTTTGAATCTTGATTAATAGCCACATGATCCAGGTCACTCAAATTAATCCCGGCCTCAATCAAGCAATACTTAATTGATTCAGATGGAAACCCAGCCCAGTGTTTTAAGCGACGAAAGCGCTCTTCCTCAGCAGCAGCGATCAACACACCATCTTTAATCAAGCATGCAGAAGAATCGCCATGATAAGCATTAATACCGATAATAAATTTTGAAGACATTACTTCACCTTATAAACTAGCTTTAAGCTTTGAGCCTTCAGAATTCTTTGGAATGCTACTCATAGAAAAACAAGAAATGGCTACAGCAAAAAAAACCCAATATGTATGCACATTAAAAAAATCTTGGTACAAGCCTACGAAAAACAAATAAACAATCAACTCTGCACCACGCTTATAACAAGGACTATAAATAGCCCTAGTAAACATATACTTATAAATGACTACCGATATAAACATTAAATAAGCAATGTAAAAAAACCACCCAAATGAAACTGACAATAACAACACATCACTTTCTGCAATGGGAAACAACGAAGTTGAGCTATACATACTTACTGGAAAAAAAACTGGCAGAACGCCATTGGTATTAACTTCAATTAAATTAATACTAGCAGCATACACATAATTACCCATTCCTACCCCAAAAGGAAGCCCCCAAAAATCCGGAGACATTATAACAGGCAAAAGATAGCGACCATTGTAGATTGAATATTCAGTAAGATCTTCGTAATACAATACCGTCATGAGGAATAAGCTTATTAATATCACGAATACAAAGCCACCCTTCAACCAAATACTGTTAATTTTTGCAGCGCCCCACACAATGCATAAAATTAGAATTCCAATTAAATTAGCTTTTGCCGCCACTAATAATGTCGACAGCAATATAAAAATAAACATGCATATTTGTATTCCCCTCTGAAATCGATGCCTAGTACTAAGAAAAAACAAAAATGCCACAAAGGGAATAATACTTTTCAAAAGGCCAATTTCTTGCGCTGCAATATTATGATAATAATAAGCACCGCGCATAAACGAAGCAGGATCACTCAGAAGCAACAAATGAGATATCCCATATCCCCAGATGTTTACACATTGCTGCGTTAGCAAAACTGCTAACGCCACATAAAACATTAATTTGAGCTGCCCTTCAAAAAAATCAAAGTGCTTGAGATGCAGGTAACGAATGCCTAGTATAACAAATGGGAACAATAACATTTGTGATATCCAGCTCCAGTTAAAAGGGATATCACCAACCAATCTACCAGAGAGCGCTGATAATAAAGAAGCAAAAATAAAAACAGCGCATGCAATGATATGATTTTTTTTAAGCTTATTTGCGATCATCACATAAATACCACCCCACAACGCCGCAAAAAAAACCACATAATATAATGTTTGAGCACCCCACACAAAGGACATAAAAACAGATGATAGCAGCAACAAAAAAATATGAAGCCTCTCCAATGCCTTAATCATCTAATCCAAGCACCAGCATTTTTTTCATATATAGCATAAGTAGATGTCGAAAATTTAGAAACAGAATAACAATTTCTTAGCCATCCTTCATTCTTAACCAACAAAGGTTCAGTCAAAAACATCTTATTTAAAGCTATAGTTAAGGCTTCCGAAGAATCTGGCGTAATCAATTCTGAACCCACAGCTCCCTGTAACATTTCAGAAACATCGCCAACATTTGTTACAATACATCGACACCTCATAGCTATAGCTTCCAGTAATACTATCGGGCACGCCTCACTACGCGAAGGCAAGATAAATACATCACAGCTAGCCAGTAAAGCGCGTATTTTTCTTGCGTCCTGCCATCCAAGAAAATCAATGGCACATTTATTTTTTGACGCTATAACTTCACTCGCACGTAGATACAAGCGACCAGCATACTCACGATGTGTTTTAAGTTCAGCGCCCACAATTTTTACATCCCATATTGTGGAGTCAACTTTCTCAATCGCCTCCAGCAATAGGTCTATCCCCTTCAGTGGATTTAAATTACCAACAACAAGAATTCTTGAAGATCGCCCCCTTACTTCTGTATCTTCGTCCCCACCCCACCCACATAGCTCAACCTCTTCAGCGCTAACTTGTGCTAGCGACCAGAAACTTTCATCAATTGCAGCCGGAATAAATTCAGCATTTCTTAATCGATATGCCTCTTTTGCCTTATTTGCGACCACAACTAGCGAATGAGGATGCCCCCTCAGCAATAGCATTCCAATACTCACCAATTGACGAAACTGAGGGGTTGTCTCATGAAAATGCCAAACAACAGGGATACCGACAATACGCGCGGCCAAAATAGGGGCAAGGTTTGCACCACCATGAACATTAAATACAACCCCACGCCGTTCAACACGCCTTAACAGTACCGCCCCAACCAAATAGATTGCGTTCAAAATAATTTCCAGCGCATAGAGCGGCGTCCAGAGGTGACGCAGGTTGAGCAAGGCAATATCCGTCATTGGCCCCCGACTTGTAGTCACGATAATCGACTCAACTTTACCCACTAATGCTTTTCGCAAGGTATCCACATAGACATGCGGCCCTCCTATCCTATGATCGAGAATAAACTGATAAACACGGATCATGCGATCTTCACCAGCACAGCAATCAAGACTGCTTACAGGGATACATAACGGGAATACCGTTACGAACTGGGTACGTCTGACCACAGCTTTTACAAGCAATAAGCTCACCAGTAACATTGAGATCTGCTGAGCGGCAAGTTGGGCAGGCGATAAGTTCAGACAAATTAAGCTTAGCGTTTCTACTACGTTGAGAAAACAACGACCGGACAATGGATACAATATAAGACCTTACCCCCACTTTATCAGTAGAATACTCAACCTCTGGCAGTGGCCAATCCGCATCTGTATCTGGATTTATCACGCTGTAATTTATTGATTCATTCCAGTAATAACGAACATAGAAAGGGTCAGGGCAGTTGGACGTGAATGCAATAAATTTTTCACATTTAAGTTGGTTTTCATACATATCCACTAGATATGATTCATGACGCCACGAAGGCTTCTTGAAAATTCTCAATGAACCATCTTTAAGGCTAACTTCTAATCGATGAAAACGATAAGGATTTATTCTTTCAAAAAAACCATCGGGAGTCTCAATATAACCAGCCTTAGAGACCCTCATAAGTTCAGATATAAACTGTTCGGGCTCACTTGTATGCTCCAAAATATGAGAGGCTATAACAAAATCAAATGCATTATCACGAAACGGCATCTGCTCAGCTGCACCTAAGACCATAGGTCTATCTTTTATCAAAGGAAGATAAAATCGTTCAGGAGTATCTTCATACGCATCAAGAAGCACATTTGCACGAGGATAAGGGTTACCACCCGATCCAACATCTAAAACCAAAGCCTCTCTAGTAACAGGACAATGTAATCGCCGAACAGACCAAGCCAAACGGTTAAGGCCAGCCTTCTTTAAGAGCCGCATCAACCAAGATTCACTATCTACACCAATCATTTTTTTGCCTCAATAAAAATCGATTCATCTGGACGGTTATCTAGAGCATCAATATCAGGGACTGCGCCCTCTTGAAATTGACATCGTTGAACATCAGCAAAACCAGCATCCCTAAGAAGGCTGGAAAACATTTCAAAGTCATACATATATTTATGTCTGGCATAATGACTTTCACCGTCTTCAACAAAAAAATAATTCTGAAGCATTTCATCTTTGTTACCAGAAAGATAAAGATCTATCGCATACTCAAGATCAGGGATAGAAATCCTCAAAACCCCACCATGCTTCAAAACGCGATAACATTCATTCAGTAAATGCTTAACATCATCACGGTATAAATGCTCAAAAAAGTGTGACGAATAGATATAGTCTGCAACTCCATCATGAAGTGGGATACCATTAGCAAGGTCATGATGGATAAACACATGATCACGTAGTAAGCGACAATATTCACTTTCAGAATAATAACGCTTAGCTCCTGTCAACCGATACATCCACACATGAAATGAAGGTGGCATCGCGGCTACAAGCGCATTCAAACTGCCATCAATGTTGAGCCAACCATTTGTTACAGCCAGACCACATCCCAAATTAAGACGAACATCATCATTCCCATTCATAACGATCGGGACAGCCATTTTTCGACTACGCTTTACTCTTCCAAGAATCCGGTTTGAAAATTCAATGGTAGACCGTAATAAACTCACTAAACACCCCTCTCTCTATCGCCAATCCAACCAATCACATCACTCATTCGTGAAATGATATCATGCCCATCATCCCAAACACGCTGAGTCCCTGATGCAGCAACGCCTTCTCGTTTTTCATCGTTATTGAGCAAGAACTCCAGTTTTCCTAGAAGCGCATCGGTATCATCAAAAAAAACAGCTTCTTTATCCGCTTCAAATAACCCGGCTAAATCATTAGAGAACTCAGACATTAAAACTGTTCCACTAGCGGGAATTTCAAAACATCGTCGAGTATATGTATCTCGATTAAGTTTTGAAAAAAAGCATAATGCCACTTTTGCACCACAAAGTGCTTTATTATAATTTTCGCCCCAAACCAAATTAACGGGCACAAATTGACTCAACAATTTTGACTCCCGGATCACAGGATCCCACTCATAACCAGGCCCAAAAATACGTAACTTCCATCCATGACGAACAATTTCCTCCAAACATTCCAAGCGACCATCATTTTCATAATGCCCCACAAACACTACATCACATCCGAATTTTTTTCGCTCATCATCACTCAACTCAACAGGGTGATTTCGATCAGGGATAAACCATGAACGCAATAACTCTACGCGCTTAGCTCCTACTGCCATATACTCTCCAAGATTGTGAAACCGATAGGCAAGCATCAAATCATACTCAGGCACCCCTGCCAAAAAATGACGCCATTTCCACCTGGGGTAATACGGCGAAAATGGGTCATCGTTATTATAACCAAACAACATCGTATCGGGGGCAACCTGCCGTATCCGCCTTAGTGTATCAGGGTAAATATGGCTGCCACGATAAACAAAAACCAAGTCAGGCTGTTCTCTCGCAACCTCATTAACAAGATCTTTGTTCAACTTATTTACAGCAGGACCAAACATATATTTATTTTGAGCCCTCAGGAATCGCGAAGTCAACTTCCCAGCATCACTCAGCGGCTCAAAATATTTGTACCAGGAAAAACGTAACGACTCATGGCCTAGCTGCGAGCAGGCCAGATAAACAGCTTCCTCATGCAACTCAGAATGCCAGTCACCAGCGATCAGAATCTTCATAGAAATTTAAGTACCCTGATACACCTTGCCCAATGCTGGTGTGCGCCCCAAACGACGTTTAATCCATCGAATCAAACCATCCGTGCGCTTTGCACCTAAAAGCAAAATAGCCACCCAATATATCCAGAATAACGGATACCGAGCAAAGCCCATTTTACTCAAACTCCAGCCATACCCAAGAAAGACCTTTAATGGTTGCTGTGCCTGTATTGAAAGTAATGGATAAGAATAATTAGCAATATCTCGGAGTATCGGTTTATAAATCGAAATATTTCGATGCTGTTCCACGTAACGCGCAATATCAAGCATACCCTGAACAAAATACAAAGATGAGGCCGGTGTTTGTGCTTTTGGTACGAATTTCCCTTGCTCTGCAGCACTGTTACCAAAATCAGGGGTGCCACCGTTTCGGTATAAAACGGTTACATCAGGCAAGTAGACCGCATTCTTCTCCACCAAAATCTCCGCTACAAGATAGAGTTGATAAAGTAGTATGCCGTCGAAGCGATCGGTTGTGAGTTTCAAAGCAGCCTCACGGTGAATCACCATACCGGGGATCACCACAGAACGCCGATAAATGGTGCTTATCGTATCAGGACCAGCAGGGAAAAAGATCTCCCTCTCAAAATAACGAAAAGTTTGCACTACATTGTCTGGGGTATCATCAAATGCAGCATAGGTACGCAAGACAACACCAACATCCGGATGACGTTTAACAACATCGGCAACCTTGGTGAGCGCACCTAGGCACATAAGATCATCATTGCCCATAAAAAAAACATACTCCCCCTTAGCAAGCTCGAACATATTTCTAAGATTACCGTCATACCCCAGGTTTTCAGGATTTTCTACATAGATCAGTCGTCCTGGATAACGCGCAGCGTAGTCATTGGCAACCTCCCTAATAGCCAAGCGCTCCGGCGAGCCATCTTCAGCGATAACGACCTCGAAATCATCGAAATCTTGAGAAAATATAGAGTCCAGGAGAGAGGGAAGTAGATTTGCGCGATTATATGCGGGAATACACACAGAAAGCAGATGCGAATCTTGAGTGCTGCCATCAGCCTTGATTATCATGAGATCATCCTCGCCAAATTGATTAATTGGAATTTCTCAGCAAGGTGGGTTTCGATCACTCTTTTCTCACAAAACTCACTCAAATCAATATTGCTTTTCTCAAGTAGTTCCGAAATACTTTTGACATGTACGCTTTCATTGAAAAGGGTAACGTATGAGCGGTTATAAAGCGCGCCCAACTCTTCCGCCTGAAAAGGGTTCTCAAAAACAAACCGACCTTGTGTTACAAAAGAGGCACAAGCCGACAATGCGTTCAGCGCTCGAAACCTAATGAATGCCAATTTCCCACTTAACCCCCTCTTTGGCATTAGGTTATGATTGCCGTAGAAATACTCTCTGGATGAACAATTTTCAACCGAAGCTAATTCAGTATTATTAAATTTAATCAGTTCATCTATCACCCTCTTTCGCTTACGCAAGGCTAATGGTGCGCTTAGAATGTAATTTAGCAAGTCAAAGTCAGCAAAAGGCGTAACCGTTTGCATAAATTGTGATTGGATAAAGGCCAAAGGCATATGGAATTTTGCATTCCGTTCTGAAACATAACGGAACTCATCGACAGTACTAAAACCACTCGCATTTTGAGCATCGACAAGACTACACCGAATATCATCAAGCATCTGCTTTCGAATATCTTCTGGCACCCATGGATGAGTCAATGCTTTTTGATAGAGATATGATTCTTCAACCCCCATATTACCAGCAACACCATCGCACTCCCAACCGAAAATAGCATCCGAATAATAAGTAGAAAAATGAATTGTGTTACGATCAAGAGATTGTTTGTGATGTTTCAGATATTCAGCGATATGCCCGTGAACATTACCAATTTGACCGGCCGACATCATTGGTAAATATTCGAGAGCTTCTTTATAGTGGAGGTCTTTCAATAGAAATAACTCTGGCTGAGAGAGGCCAAGTACACTTGATACTTGTTTTCCATGACAAAACTCATATGATGCACTACTTGCGGCATAGGTGAACAGGTGAATATTTTCTGGCGCACATACATCAGCCAAATACAGTGCTGCAATTCGACTATCCATACCCCCACTCATTCCCATGAGCACTTGCTTATCACGATAGATCTCAAACTTCTCACGCAATTTAGCATCCAGTCCAGCTACCCATTCACGCTCATCAATACTATCATCGCCAACTGAACCATCCTCAAAGCCCCAATAGCGCGAAATATCCACTGTTTGACCTAAAAAAAGTTTACAGGCAGATGGTAGTTGGAAAAGGCCCTGAAATGGTGTTCGAGTCCAAATACCTGTTCCAAATAAAATTGTTTCCCAAAAACCAACTGCATCAAGTTGGGTATCAGCGTAGGTAATCAACTGCTCAGGAGATGACGAAACTAACACCCTATCGTTCGACTCAAAAAAATAAACAGGGATGGTACAAAATGGATCGTTATAAATACAAATGTGCCCTTGACTCTTGTCGATGACAATTCCCTTACAGCGTAGCGCTATATCATTTAATGATGCACCCTTCATTGAATTACTTTTGTGATTACTCTCTGCTGACATAAGCGTAAATAATTCATTATCCTCACGATCCAAACCAACACTTTTTATCTTCAACTTCCCTGAAGCTTTCTCATAAACAACTAGGAAATGACGTCCCTGCAACTCAATCGATGATTCATTCATAATCTCACCCAGTTATTTGGACAAATTTCATCAAGCGCAATAGCCTGCAAATTAGCCCAACGCTCAGGGGCAACAACATGACTACTCTCAGCCGATTCACTCAACCATGCCCCCCACCAACTAAAGGAACTATTTGCAATAATATGATGCTGGCAAAGACTCATCAAGCGCATATCATTGTAACTCTCAGCCCCATGGTTATTATCAATATAATAAGATGCGGAAGGGATCGATAAATTTCCCCGCGCCCAGAGGATATCATCAGAAAATACAAAAAAGGTTAACCCTTCAAAGCGCTCAACAAGATAATTAATCGCATTATTATAGTATTCGATACTACACACACCATGAACCGAATGGGTATGAGCATTGCTAACATAATCGCCTCGCCGCACATGAAGGCTAACCGACCGGGAATTTTGGATTAATTCTGACCACTTGGTATTTTCAACAGACATCGGTGGCTTAAACTGAAAATCTTTGCGTATTACCTTTTCTTCACGCTTAAAATAAAGTTCAGATTGCCAACAACCAGACAGATAGCAGTTTTTTCCTGCTAACTGAATGTGGTCCATTGCTGATGAATTTATATTCTGCTGCAGCATCTCAGTACTTCTCAAACACTCATAACCTAATCGTCGTGCTACTTTTCTGGCTAATCGATTACCTCGCCACCCCATGACCTGATAAAAATCAGATTCAGTCGCAATATCCAGTGACAGATCAAATACACGCTGAATTTCAAAACCATTGTGCACTTCGTATCCAATGAAATCTAGAACATCCAGCTTTAATGGCACGCCATAATGCAGCGATAGTGTGCGGCCAAAAGCATACTGAAACATCTGATTGCCAAGGCCACCCATAATATGAGTTATCACTTTTGAACTAGCGGTATCTTTCATTTATCTCACGTACAGATCTACACTGCATTCCAAAAAAATTAAAGTCACACATTAGAAAACCTACGCCAATATTGAAGTACAGAACAAGAAGTAGTCAGTACACATGCAAGAGTCAGCTCCAGCCAGCACAATTAGATTTCATGTATTAAAATCGCACAACAATAGGAAACAAACCAAAAAACCATCTCACTAAAAAAGCCGTGTTATTTGGCGCCACGAAGTACCCAGCCCTCCCAAACAAATTTATACTGATATATTGGAGTATGTGTTTTTGCCAACTCCGCACAAATCGCCTCCATATTCCTTTCCGAGTCAGGTGCAATATTATGAAACTGTATCTGAATGTTTTTTATCTTTTTAATTAAACCAGTCTCAATCAATCTAGGCAAAAGTTCAAATTCTCCACCCTCAATATTAATCTTCATCAAGTCACAACAATCAATTTTGTGGTTACAAAAAAAATCTACTACATCTTCAAGTTGAATAACCTCAGCCTCGCCCCCCTCACGATATACTGAAGAGCCATCCTTGTTCAAAAAAATAGTATCCTGTCTTCTTTTTGCCCCAAGCGCTAAGTTAAAAACTTTAATTTTAGGGTTTTTTGTGAACCTTTCTTCGATTTTTTTTGCAAACGTACTAACAGGCTCGAACACCATCACACGGCAATCGTACTGAGAAAAAACATCAGAAGCCCACTGACCTTTGTACCCACCAAGATCAATAGCTAATGAGCTAGAGTCAAGATCGTAATTAGTCTTTGATGAGTCATTGCAATCATCCAAATACCATCTTTCCAATTCTTTATCATGCTCAGTTGGAAAAAATGTTTTTCTTATTCGTGCAATCATTTTTCTAAATACCAGATTCATATTCCACTTCGCCTCTTTTATAACCATCGCTACCCATGCTATAAAACATAGTTATCAGCATATATCAAACGCCCCAATTTATGAGTGTAAAGCGATCTACAACAAGATCATATCAATTGATAAACCAATAAATTATCAGGCGTATGACATATGCTAACACGGTCTCCGCTATTTTTTAGCTAGCGAAATAGAAAATTATGTGAACTAACCTCCAACTCTCCATTTGAAATCAATTCAACATCTTCAATCGTAATAGGCTGCATATTTTGTCCCGCATTAAACGCCTGATATCCATAATTGAAAAACATGTGGAATATTTTTAAAAACATTGGATTTAACACAGTGCCGGATGGCTGATGGTCCTTGGACATTATTTCCATTAACCAAATCGGCCTGGGTTTGTTGGTAAGCATTAAACTTGCCCCCTCAAGCATCCATCCTTCCGCACCTTCTATATCTACCAAGATAAGCGCCCTTTTTCCCGCCAGCCGAGTACCAAGCACAATATCCATTGTAGATGATGATGCTAGTGTCATATAGTTATCAGGCGTACCAGACCAGCCTTTTACAAGTGATGCTCCAGTTCCGCCTCCGTATATCTCAAGCACGCCGACCTTATCAGACAATGCTAATTGAAAAACTTCAGCACCAGAAGACCACCCATTGGATTGAATATTTTTTAATAGATAACGGTAATTCCTCTGAATTGGCTCAAACGCAATTATCGACTTACCTAAACTCATTGCGTGACAGCAATAATAACCTACATTAGCACCAACATTAACGAGGACATCCACATCGTTAAGTATATTTCTAACAAGCTCTGTTTCTATAGGTTCAAACTTGCCACTCGCCATAGATTTATGGCCTGCCAGCTTAAACCCCCATGGCGTAGACCTTGGCTCGTCCAAAAAATCGGACTGGTCTCTTAAATTACGATACATCGAGGCAATTCGTGGGAACCGCTCAACAAATGGCCTAACTTTTGAGAAAAACCACTTTGTCATAAACATTCTTTTATTTCCTTATTCTTTGAAAGTACCACCATCCAACACAAAAATAACAATGAAAAAGCCACCCCTGCTAGCACAACACCTTCTATGCCATACCAATAGGCACCGGCAAAATTTAGCCCAACCCCTATTAGGGCTGTCACAATCTTAGCTTCCATCATTATGCGTGTTTTCATTAGACTCATCATATTAAGTGCAATAGTCTGACCAGCCGCAAAGATTCCACCCGCAAGCAACGCCCATGGCAATAGGTATGACACGGACGAATATTCAGCAGCAACAAAAACATAAAATACATATTCATGCAGAAGCAATGCCACCAAGAATGCTACACCCGTTACACCTAACGTCGATATTGTTAACTTCCAGCTAAGTTTATTTACATTTGCATTACGCTGATTATCACTCGCATCACCAGCCCGCTGAAAAAAAATGGGCCCTAATAACTGCATAACCATCCCTGTCACCATTGACATAGGGTAATACCCCAACTGAAAGAGCACCGCATATAAACCAACCTCTTGCGCAGTAGAAAACAAGCCTAATGCCCATCGATCAGATACAAGCTGTGCCCAAGTAAATATGCCAAAGAACGATATTGGCCACGTATATTTCCAAATCTGTCTTTGCCAGACATTTACGTTGTCAGCTTTAATAATCAACTGCGGTGATATTTTTTTGAAAAACATATACTGTTGCGAACCAAGCACTACAATAGTGGCGATGACATATCCAATCACAGCCACCAAACTAGTTGGGGCTAACCAAATTATCAATCCAGCAGCAATAGAAAATCGCATCCACGCTTCCATGGCCTGATGTAATGCTACAATTGGGCGTTGACGAGCCGCATTCTGAATACCATTAAAAATGGCACTGTATCCACTGAGGGTTGCAAAAACAAGAGTTACGATTGCAATCCAGATCCAGCCAGACGCCCCTAGGACTAACAGCCCTGCAACGATAAGCAACACCAAAACAGTTACACCACCACTAGCCAGGAGCACTAATCGACTGACCGCACTTAAGTAACCATCAAGATCACCTCGTTCTACTGCCGGGGCATAAAAACGTGTCACACCCTGACTTAACGGTCCAAATACAACCTGGTTAACAAGAATGGCCACAGTCATCCCAAGAGCAAGCTCTCCATACTCGGCAGGGGCAAGAAGTTCAGTAAGAACACGCACTCCAACCAAGGCACCGAGCACCGCCATAACCTGCCCCAAGACAACCCAGAACCCCTCCCTTGATAAACGACGAAATCGATCAGACTTTATAAAACCACTCATCTCTTTCAGACTCAATATTCAGCAAGATAACTTTGGTAGCTAAGCTTTATTCCCTCTATCAAGTTGGTATTCGGCTGCCAGCCAAGCGACTTGACGAGTGAGATATCAAGTAACTTACGCGGCGGCCCATCTTGCTTTGCGGTATCAAATACTATTTTTCCAGTGTAGCCAACCACCGTCGCAATAGTCTCAGCTAACTTCCTGATTGATAAGTCCTCACCAACTCCGACATTGATATGGCTTTGCATAGACTTGGTATGTTCTTGATAGGTATATTTATCAAGCCCCATCAGGTGGACACTTGCATCTGCCATGTCATCAACATAGAGAAATTCACGCATTGGGGTTCCAGTTCCCCAGATCATAACTTCTTCTACGTTATTAACTTTTGCCTCATGGAATCGGCAGATAAGTGCTGGCACTACATGGCTATTTTCTGAATTATAGTTATCCCCCGGCCCATAAAGATTAGTTGGCATCACACTACGATAATCAGTCCCATACTGACGGTTATAAGATTCACACAACTTGATCCCTGCAATTTTGGCTACAGCATAAGGCTCATTAGTTGGCTCTAGTGGCCCACTAAGCAAAGCGCCCTCACTCATCGGTTGAGGTGCAAGTCTTGGATAAATACAACTGGAACCGAGGAAGAGTAATTTCCGAACACCCGTTTTCCAGGCCTCATGAATCACATTGCTCTCTATCATCAAATTACTGTAGATAAACTCTGCAGGATAGGTGTTATTAGCATGGATACCACCTACTTTGGCGGCGGCTAGATAGACCTGTTCTGGCCGCTCAGCTCCAAAAAAAGAACGCACAGCCTGTTGATTGGTAAGATCAAGCTCACTATGAGTCCGATAAATTATATTGCTATAGCCACGTTTTTTCAGCAGGCGAACAATCGCCGAACCCACCATTCCACGATGACCCGCCACATAGATCTTTGCATCAAGATCACTCATTCATGATAATCCATGGTTTTATAACCATGGGTTTTAACCAATTCATCACGCTCAGCAGCTTTTAGGTCTTCACTGGCCATTTCAGCAACCAACTCTCTAAATGATATCTTAGGTACCCAGCCTAGCTTTTCTTTTGCCTTACTTGGGTCTCCAAGTAAAGTTTCAACCTCGGTGGGCCGAAAATAACGAGCATCTACAGCGACTATACATTTACCGCTAGCATCATAACCCTTCTCATCGACCCCTTCACCTTTCCACGACACTCTAATACCTAGCTCTTCCGCAGCTGCATTAACAAAATCACGGACGCTGTATTGAACACCAGTAGCAATAACAAAGTCTTCAGGTTTCTCTTGCTGCAACATCAGCCACTGCATTTCCACATAATCTTTTGCATGCCCCCAATCGCGCTTCGCATCCATATTGCCAAGAAATAAACACTCTTGCAGACCGAGTTTGATTCTAGCCAGCGCGCGCGTGATCTTTCGAGTCACGAATGTTTCACCTCGAATAGGTGATTCGTGATTAAATAATATCCCATTACATGCATAAATCCCATACGCCTCGCGATAATTAACCGTAATCCAATAGGCATACAACTTTGCAACGGCATAAGGTGAACGCGGATAAAAAGGAGTGGTTTCCGTCTGCGGGATTTCTTGTACTTCACCATACAGTTCAGATGTTGAGGCTTGATAGAAGCGTGTTTTCTTTTCCAGCCCAAGGAGACGAATGGCTTCTAGCA
>Ga0316204_10006579_pt1 | contig 17754 bp, 17 predicted proteins | sample 6monrhotite_MG_2_FD_205661 | JGI IMG/M metagenome (GOLD analysis project Ga0316204, IMG submission 205661) | Microbial mat bacterial communities from mineral coupon in-situ incubated in ocean water Damariscotta River, Maine, United States -... | ecosystem: Environmental > Aquatic > Marine >... | reverse complement strand
GCAAAGCAAATGGGTAAGGACGATTTCTCCAAAATTCCCAATGGTCATCCGGCCATAGAGCATAGGGTGGAATTTATGTATTCCGAAGGCGTGCGTAAGGGCAGAATCAGCCTCAACAAATTTGTGGAGGTATGCTCCACCAACGCTGCCAAGATCTTTGGCATGTATCCTAAGAAGGGAACGATAGCCGTGGGTAGTGATGCTGATATTCTGGTGTTTGACCCAGAAAAAGAACACACCATCTCAGCAGAGACGCACCACATGAACTGCGATTATTCGGGCTATGAAGGCTGGGAGGTAACCGGAAAGACAGAGTTGGTACTGCTACGCGGACAAGTAGCCATTGAGAACGAAGAGTGCAAGTTGAAACCCGGTGACGGGCAATTTATCCCGAGAGGGAAGAGCTCTTTGATCATTTAAACATTAAAAAAAGAATTATGCCTAGAATAGTAAAATCGGGTCTGATACAAATAAGCCTTCCCATGACGGAGGGCGAAGGTACCATACAGGAGATTTGCGATGCCATGTATGATAAGCACATTCCCTATATAGAAGAGGCTGGCAAGCAGGGTGTTCAAATTCTTTGCCTGCAAGAAATCTTCAATACACCCTATTTCTGCCCCGGTCAGGACCGCAAATGGTATGCTTCGGCAGAGTCGGTACCAGGACCCACCACGGAAAAAATGCAGGTCCTGGCAAAGAAATATGACATGGTCATTATCGTGCCCATCTATGAGCGCGAGCAGGCCGGAGTGCTTTACAATACGGCTGCAGTCATTGATGCAGATGGTACCTATCTGGGTAAATACCGAAAGAATCACATACCGCATACCTCTGGCTTTTGGGAGAAATTCTTTTTCAAGCCTGGGAACATGGGCTACCCCGTTTTCCAAACCAAATACGCCAAAGTAGGGGTCTACATTTGCTATGATCGCCACTTCCCGGACGGTGCGAGAGTCTTGGGCCTTAATGGTGCTGAAATCGTTTATAATCCATCGGCTACGGTCGCAGGTCTTTCTCAGTACCTCTGGAAGCTGGAGCAACCCGCCCATGCCGCTGCCAATGGCTATTTTATGGGGTGCATCAACCGTGTGGGTGAAGAGAAACCATGGGATTTGGGCCGGTTTTATGGCACATCCTATTTCGTTGATCCGCGGGGTCAAATCTTCAAGGAAGCTTCTGAATACGATGATGAGCTGCTGGTTGCCGAATTCGATCTGGACCTGATTGAAGAAGTGAGATCAACCTGGCAATTTTTCAGAGACAGACGACCTGAGACTTACAATAAACTGACTGAGCTTTAGAGCCCAAAACACCTCGACCCTAAGAATATGAGCGAATTTGTACGACCAGCCTCTGATGAGGATTTTGCCAGGAATTTTGCCCAAATCAAGCCGCTAATGAACGAGACCGAGGCTTATTATGAAAGTTCTCGTTGCCTGTTTTGTTACGATGCACCCTGCATCAATGCCTGCCCAACAGGAATAGACATTCCCTTATTCATCAGGCAAATCAACAACGGCAATACCGATGGAGCGGCCAAAACCATCTATGATGCCAACTACCTGGGCAATACCTGTGGCAAGGTGTGCCCAACGGATGTTTTGTGCGAAGGAGCCTGCGTTTACAACCATCAAAATGTGAAGCCGATTGAGATCGGCAGGTTGCAAAGCTTCGCAACTACGGCATCCATTGCCAATAACAAAAAGCACTTTGAACAAGGTGAATCCACTGGAAAGAAGGTAGCCATTATTGGTGCCGGGCCTGCAGGCATTTCCTGCGCCTGTGAATTGAGGAGAGCAGGTATAGAAGTAGATATTTACGAAAGCAAGGCACAGCCCTCAGGTTTAACACTTCACGGAGTGGCCCCATATAAAATCACGAATCAGGATGCTTTGGACGAAATGGCCTACCTGGAAAAGCAATTTGGTTATAAGGTCATCTATAACCACCCAATCGATTCAGAAGAACAAATCAAAGAGCTGGAAGCTAAGTATGACAGCATCTTTTTAGGGGTGGGTTTAGGCAAAACCAATCGTCTTGGCCTTAAAGGGTCGGATGCAGATCAGGTATTTGGTGCCATTGAGTTCATTGAGCAACTAAAACTCAAGCATAGTGAAGTAGCCATTGGCAAGCAGGTGATTGTGCTTGGTGGTGGTAACACTGCCATGGATGCCGCTTCAGAATGCGCACGCATGGGGGCTGAAAATGTCACCCTGGCTTACAGAGGAGGCAAGGAGCGAATGAGTGCCTATGAATTTGAGTATGACTTGGCCAAAGGAGTGGGTGTCAAGGGCATGTTTCATGCATCACCACTAGAGATTCTGGAAGAAAACGGAAAGGTAAAGGCAGTCAGGTTCATCCGTACAGCTTATGAAAATGGGAAACTCACAGATCTGCCCAATTCAGAGTTTGAGCAAGCCTGCCATATGGTAATCATGGCCACTGGCCAATCCAAGCAAACTGGCTTTCTGGGAATGATTGGCCTGGATCTGGATGAAAAAGGTAGAATTAAAGTGAGTGAGCAATACCAAAGCTCAAATGCGCAATACTTCGCTGCCGGAGATGCGGTAAATGGTGGTGTAGAGGTAGTAAATGCAGTGGCTGAGGCCAAAAAGGCTGCCAAAGGAATCATTGATTACCTGTCTGATAAATAGAAAACAATATGGCTGACTTATCGATAAATTTTGCGGGAATCAAAGCCCCCAACCCATTTTGGCTGGCTTCGGCACCGCCAACCAACTCAGGTTACCAGATCATGAAAGCCTTTGATCAGGGCTGGGGTGGAGCGGTTTGGAAAACACTCGGTGTACCTGTAGTCAATGTCTCTAGCCGATATGGCGGGCTCAATTACCGGAACAACCGAATGATTGGGCTCAATAATATTGAACTGATCACTGACAGGCCGCTCAAAGACAACCTGAGAGAAATTGAAGAGGTGAAAAAGCATTTCCCCGACCATGCAGTCATTGCCTCCTTGATGGTAGAAACGCGGGAAGAGTGGCACCAGATTGTACGCGATGTAGAAAATGCTGGTGCTGATGGCTTAGAGCTGAACTTTGGTTGTCCGCATGGCATGTGTGAAAGAGGTATGGGATCGGCTGTGGGGCAAGAGCCTGACGTGCTCAAAACCATTGTTGGCTGGGTCAAGGAAGTAGCTAAGACGCCCGTGATCGTTAAGCTGACTCCCAATATCACCGACATTACCGAACCCGGTTTGGCGGCTGCTCAGGGAGGTGGCGATGCCATTTCAATGATCAACACCATACAAAGCCTGATGGGGGTAGACATTGACAATTTTGTGAGTAGTCCAAGTGTAGATGGCAACAGTACGCATGGCGGTTATTGCGGCCCGGCAGTAAAGCCCATAGCGCTGAATATGGTCAGAAACTGTGCCCAGCACCCCGGAATCGATATTCCTATTTCTGGTATTGGTGGCATAGAAAACTGGAGAGATGCAGTTGAGCACATACTGCTCGGGGCCAGCTCGGTACAGGTCTGCACAGCGGTAATGCACTATGGCTTTGGCATCGTGAGAGACATGATTTCAGGCCTCGATCGCTATATGGACGATAAAGGCTTCAAAACCATAGATGACATGGTGGGCAAGGCCCTGCCCAATACCATGCAGTGGAACAACTTGAACCTGAACTACAAAGTAGTAGCTGAGATCAACGATGATAAGTGCATCCAATGTCAGCTTTGCTATACCGCCTGTGAGGATGGAGCACATCAGGCGATTGGACTGCCTGAAGGAGATGCAAGAGTACCCTTTGTGATTGAGGAAAACTGTGTGGGTTGTAACCTGTGTTCATTGGTTTGCCCTGTGGAAGACTGCATCACCATGGAGCGAAGAGACGATGGAAAAGAAGTGGTGACCTGGAGTGACAAAACTGCTAATGGTACCATACCTACCACTTTCAATGATCAGCGTGCTGGTGGCGTGGGACATTATGTGCCTGAACCTGCAGATGCTTTGAAGAAGAGAAAGAAATAGGAAGGTCAGCCTCCAATGGTAGCCATAGACTGCAATGAACCTCCGCTTGAAGTGGTTTCCTTTTCAGCTTCAAAACCGTCTTTAGATCGTTTTTGAAATAGCTGCATGAACTTCTCGCGGATGTCCTCATCGGTAGCGCCATTCCTCATAAAGTCTCTGAAACTGAAACCGCCATTTTGATAGAGGCAGGTCTTTAGGTCGCCTTTGGGAGTCAGTCTAATGCGGTCGCAACTGCCACAGATGGTGCGGGTATAGGACGGAATCACGCCAATGGACCCTTTCGCTCCGGGTATGCGATAATTGTAGGAAGTAGAGCTTTTTTCATCCTCAAGCCTTTCCAGGTCAGGAAATACAGTTTGGATGTGCTTTATGATCTTCTTGTAATTCCACTCAATGGGCGTATAGCCTTTACTGCCGCCATTGAAGGGCATTTCTTCAATAAAACGAATGCTCACATTGTCTTCCAAAGTAAGCGCGCTCATAGTGAGCAAATCGTCCAGGTTGTGCTCTTCCATCACCACCGCATTGATTTTGGTGTTGATACCCTGATCCAGCAGCTCTCTGTAAAAGGCCCAAACTTTGTCGAACTCATCGCGCCTGGTGATGGTATGGAAACGCTTGGGGTCCAGACTATCCAGGCTGAGGTTTACGGCATTGATACCCAGGGCTTTTAGTGCAGTTACATTCTTAAGTGGAGCCGTGCCATTGGTGGTAATGTTCACTTTATCGATGCCTGGTACCTGAGCCAGCTCGCTCATAAAGGGAATCAGGTCTCTGCGGACAAAGGGTTCTCCACCAGTGATCCGAACTTTCGAGATGCCCAAATCGGCAAGAATACCCACTAATCGAAGCATTTCTTCATAGCTGAGAATCTGGTCTTTGGTATGCCAGGGAAGGCCTTCTTCGGGCATACAATAGAAGCAGCGCAGGTTGCAACGTTCAGTTACTGCCAGTCGCAGGTATCTTAAGGGTCTTCCGTGGTTATCGTATAGCAATGTTATCCTCTGATTTGTCGTGAATATACTCTTAAATGGGGTACCGGGTTGCCTTTTTGAATTCGTGATTTACAATTCACTTATCATAATTCTGAATCAGCTAGGGTTTATCACGTGTAAACCACCTATTTAAAGGCTCGGAATTGGGTAAAGGTTTTACATATTGAAAGGGAAAATATACATTCATGTCAAAATTCACTCTCATGGTTGATCATATTGAACAATTGGAAAATTGGCTGGCAAGTAGCAAGTCGCTGGCCATTGCAAGGGTAGTGAAGACCTGGCGAAGCTCGCCCCGACCCGCTGGCTCTGCGCTGATAGTAAGCGAAGATGGTGAGATGATGGGCTCTGTCAGTGGAGGCTGTGTAGAGAATGCGGTAGTCGCTCAGGCCTTGAAAGTGATCGAAAGTGGTAAGTCTATACTGGTAGATTATGGAGTAGCCAATGAAGATGCCTGGGAGGTAGGCCTTAGTTGTGGAGGCGCACTGAGCGTATTCATCCAGCCTTTCTTTGAAAAAGACTTATGGCTTGACATTCTTGAGGCTGATAAGGCTCAGGAGGGCAGAATACTACTTACTAGTTTGGATACCGATGGTTCAAATCAATTGTTGACGCCTGATGCTGATGGTTTTCCATCAGGTTTTAAGGATCAATGTCTAAAACTGTACAATACCCGTCAACATGGTATACTGGAAGTAGGAGGGACGCAGTTCTTCCAGCATTCGTTACCTGCAAAACCGCGCATGATCATGATCGGTTCGGCTCATATCTCTTCAGAACTCACGGGTCTGGCGCATCAATATGGTTTTGAAACAGTGCTGATAGACCCCAGAGATACATTTGCCAAGAAAACTCACTTTGAATCTAAGCCGGGTGCAGTGCACGTCAACTGGCCACAAGAAGTGCTACCGGACTACCAGGTGGGCAAAGACGACTACATTGTCATTCTCTCTCACGACCCGAAAATTGACGATGAGGCCCTGAAACTGGTACTGAAAAGTGATGCAGCATATATAGGAGCTTTGGGCAGCAGAAAGACGCATGCTAAGCGTGTAGCCAGACTGCAAGGCTTTGGTTTTACTGATGAAGAAATTGGAAGAATTGACGCACCCATAGGCATGGACATTGCCGCCAACTCCGCTGCTGAAATTGCCTTGAGTATTTTGAGCCAGGTGGTGAAGGTGAAGAATAGTTGAGGCGTTACTCTTTATCTCACCTCAAGGATGTGGTTCTAAAATGATAAGTCAGTTATCATGAACTATTCAAAAAATACTGTGATAACCGTATTAGAACAGTTTATGGCCGCTATTTATGGTATAGTCCGTATATTGAATTGTTAACATGAACTACCTTCAGAATTAATGAACTCTAATATCTCCAAATTCATCGATTCCAAATCTCAACAACTCAATACAGGCGATTATACATCTGAGCTGTATAAATTAACAGAATTATTACCGACTCAATTACCACTTGAACTAATTGACTTGTATTCAAAATCGAACGGATATAAAGATTACGAAGGCTTTGAATCAATCCAACTTTGGGGGATAGAACAAATTATTGAAGAATACATAAGTTACAAAGACAAACATTTAAGATTTGCAGACAGCATGTTATCTGTTCCATGGATAAGCTGGTCTTTGAAGGACGGCAAATACTATAAAGGTTATGGGCTAAGCAATGAATACGATGGAAAACCCGAGCTTCTTGCTACTACGTTTGATGAGGTTCTGAAATTGCTATCTGAAGCAGAAATACTTCATTAAAAATCATGTTAACAAATGCTATGAGTGAATGGGGTTTTATCGGTCAGGATATTTTTGTGGGGATTGGAAAGTCCGCCACAAGTTTTAAGTTTAAATCAAGGCGTGGCTATGTGCGAGACGAGAGGTTGGTGCTTTCTAATCCCCACTCATCATAGCCAGAACGTTAGCTGTAATCTACTTCATATCTAGTAGCTCTTTTTCGAACTCGCAAGCACATTGTAGATCAGACTCTTTCATACTTTTCTCAAGTTCAGATATATTATATTCATCTGAACTTAAAAGACCATTTCCATAAACATTGGAGGATTGAAGACATCTGCGAATCCTACCCCTGGTATCAACAACAATTCTTGGTACCAAATTCTGCTCTTGAAGAAACTTTATACTTTCTCTTTCACCAATTTCCTTTTGGAGTATTGGAGGAATAACAGAAGAAATATATAGTGTCTGGTTAAACTTTGTCAACTTTCTTTCTAAAGCTTTGACATTGCCTATTAGTATCCGCTTGTTTTCCAAAATTGTATTTTTGGAGGTGTCCTTGATAATATTATAATTTTTTCTTTCCTCGTTTAAAATTATAGTATTGATTTCAAGGAGAAATAATATATCAAGGAGGTCAACAATATCCGAGAAATTATTATTGTTAGTAACGAAAACTGCAGATATTGATAGCTGATTAGATTGGATGGAAATTAAGTTTTCTATTACTTGTTCCAAACTTCCAGAAACTTTGGATATTAGATCATACTGCTCTTCTCTAGCACCATAAAAAGAAACTTGAATATGATTTACGCCTAATAATTCCAGTTTATCGATCAGATTTTTCTCTATAAAAAAGCCATTAGTTACCAAAGAGATGTTATGGCAATATTTAGAACATTCCTCAGTAATGTTCAATATTTCTGTATGAATAAGGGGTTCCCCACCTGCCAACGTTATGCTCTGAATATCATAATAGTTAGAAACCTTAGCAAGAATCTTTTTGATTGAGCTAGGGCTTATTTTTCCCTTATTCTGTTTATCAAAATCATTATAGCAAAAACTACAACTGTAGTTACATGCATATGTGATTTCAAGCCAAAGATTTATCTGATCTTTCACAAGATATTAACAGTTTTAACCACAGTTGTATACAGATCTCAATTTTGTTTCATTGACTATCTTTCCTTTGTTTTCTCTTTTAATTTTTTCCTTGACTAAGCTCTCTCTTTTTGACTTATCAAGGATTGCCTTTGCATTTTGTTTCTCCATATCTAAAGCTTTATTTGGTTTTCCATTTTAATGCTATCCCATTGTATGGAAGAACACCTTCATTCAATATTATTGTTTTCTCATTATTTTCTCCCACGGTACCGTCATTGTTAACCGAAAGATACTGTTTATCAATTACATATTCGACCTGCCCATCCCCTGATTCGAGATTATTCTTAATTCTTATTTCAAATTTCTTAGCCGGTAAGAATGTGAGAAAAAAGTCTGAATCCAGCCTGTTATATAATATTTCTGCACTATACTCAATCGTATACGAGTCATTCGCAGGTATTGAATATTCCATTGCAAGTCCCTTTTCTGTTCTATACTCCGCGAAACCACTTAAATCACAAAGGTCTGAATTTCTCTTTATAACTTCCTTTCTTCTCTCCCGGGAATAGTAATTAATTCGAAATACTCTTTCTACGCGCTTTAATGAATTGTTTCGAGTCTCTTGGAGCAGTCTGAGCTTTAACCATAATCCTTCCTTACTTACCTCTTTGAATTCGATATCATACTTTACTCTTACATTAACAAGTTTTGTGTCTATTAGCTTTGAGAAAGAGACAGTGTCAGATAACCCTTCTCCTTGATTAGTGTGTTTTGGCGTTTTCGGAAACGTGGGAAGGAACACGACAAGAACCAATGTCAATGCGATTATAGGGTATGTCGCGATTATTATCCAAAATTTCAAATCCTCATTCGTGAATTGAAAATTATTCAAATAACCTAACAGTATCATTAATACCAAAATCGTATATGCAGCGGGCTGGTCACGAAGGTTTTCTAGGGCTTTTTTGAATACACCAATTTCACCTGACATTGCTTTTTGTTATTTTATTCCGTGAGAATTCAAGTTTTCAAACTTATTACATAATGAAAACAGCTAACAATCGATAATCTCAATGAGCAAACTGAGCTGTGAGCAATTTTCAGTGTAAAATAATAACTTTGACATCAATTAGAAAGGGTTAGCTCACTGAGCTTATCTGGGCGTTATCGGCAATTAGAAATCTGAAGAGCGAAAAAAATGGCCTTCTTTGAATGATTAGGTCACTCTGTTGGGTACTAAAATGGACATCGGGTAATGAGAGACTTTAGAGATGATTCAACCCGGTTTAATTATTAAATTCACCTTATGACATTTCAAGGTGTTGATAAACCGGAGTATAATCAATGGATTAGCGAGCTAAAAGGCAAAATTCAATCGGCTCAACTAAAAGCCGCTACTGCCGTCAACCAAGAGTTGCTTCAATTATACTGGGAAATGGGCAAATCCATCTCCCATAAGATAAATGAATCCAAATGGGGAACTGCGGTGGTGGAAGTGTTAGCCAAAGATTTGAAAGCAGCCTTTCCTGAGCAGAAAGGGTTTTCTCGGTCGAACCTGTTTTCGATGAAGAAATGGTACGAGTTTTACTCGGGTTCGGCCATTGAAACTGAAAAAGTCCAACAGCTTGTTGGACAAATTCCCTGGGGACATAATGTAGCCATCATTTCCAAAACCCACTCAAAGAAAGAAGCCCTGTTCTATTGCGGCAAAACCATTGAAAACAACTGGTCACGCTCTGTGCTTACTCATCAAATTGAAGCCGGGCTTTATGCCAGACAGGGCAAGGCCATTACCAACTTCACAAAAACGTTGCCATCTGCCCATTCGGAACTGGCCACGGAAACACTGAAAGACCCTTACAAGTTCGACTTTTTGAACTTGCAGGAAAAAGTCCTTGAAAAAGACATCGAGCAACAGTTGATCAAACACATCACTGCTTTTTTGCTCGAACTTGGTGCTGGGTTTTCATTTGTCGGACAACAGGTTCCTATTAAAATTGATGGAAAGGACTTTTTCATTGACCTGTTGTTTTACCATATCAAGCTGAAGTCTTATGTGGTAATTGAACTAAAATCCATTGAGTTCAAAGCTGAGTTTGCAGGTAAAATGAACCTGTACCTCTCAGCAGTAGATGATACTCTGAAAGATAAGACAGACAACCCGACCATTGGGCTTTTGCTCTGCAAATCCAAATCGCAGATCATTGCTGAATATGCCCTTAGAGGGATGTCTCAACCAATTGGAGTAGCCGAGTATGAACTAAGCAAATCCATTCCGGAAGATTTAAAACCAAGCCTTCCTACGATAGAAGCAATAGAACAAGAGCTATCCGGGGAAAACCCTGATTGAGTATCTCGCAATCAATTATCACTGCTAACTCGCTCAAAGCCCTCCCATAATACTTTCAAATCAAACAAAGCAGCTCTTTCTGGTTCTTTGAAGGAGACATCTGAATGATAGAGTGCCAAATCATGGATTAGCTTTAGAGACCTGGACAACTGCCCTAAGCCATAAAATCGTAGGTATTCAAGAAACTCTAATTGAGATTGTGATACGTTTCGTGTATCCACCGCAGTGCTGGCTGAATTACCCTCCCTCGGTGTAGTTTGTAACTACACCGTTTTATGAACCTATCTTAAATTTAAATCAAGGATATTCAGGCGTAGATACAATCTACGCCCAGTGTAGGAAGAATAGTTGAGGAGTTATTTCACACACTTTTGAAGGCCTGATTAATCCATATTGATGTACCAGTTATCATGCATTAGTTAGAAAATGCCATGATAACCGTATTGGAACAGCATATGGTCGCTAATTATGGTATAGTCCGTATATTGAACTGTTGGCTGCCATAAGAAAAAATTATTGATACGAGACATCAACATACAACTGATTGAAAAAATCAAAAAGCCAGCTGAAGGGAACAAGTTTCTAAGTGGTCTATTGACCGTTCTAGTGATAGTGCTATTTCCATTGATAATCGTAATAGGATTGATTTTTATGCTTGTAATGTGGACATGGAGTATTCTCAAATTTGGGAAACCCTCAAAAACTGAACTTCAAGAGGAACAGCCTTTTGAAGAGCAATGGTCTGTTTTAGCAAGCATAAATGATTTAAAAATCCAGCAAAAGTTTTTACATGAAATCCGTTTCGGTCCAGCATATTTTGAGCTAAAAAGTGAGCCAAATATTCAATCTTTAGAGAATAAGACTTTTGGAGACTGGTTTTACAGACATAAAACTGGAGTGTTACTTCAACAATGGAATTCAACGGCAACTCCAAACACAAATTTGATTTTCATTGATGCGGAAACACTGGTATTAAGAACTATTAAAGAAAATATCCCTTCCGTACTTTGGGCTTTAACCGAAACAGAAGATAATATGCTTCAGTTGGATTGTGATACTGGGCAAGAAATATTGACTTATAAAATTGAAATATAAAAAACGGCAGCTAACAGTGGCTATAAAGCATAGGCCTAACCAACCAAACCGTTCCTACGCTTCATAGCCGGAACGTTATACAGTTATTAACCAAACACATGAAACAGATCTCTTTTTGGCAAACATGGGTAATGACAGGCTTACTGATGGCGATGTGCACAACCCTCACAGCACAAGGAATTGACCTGACTCTTGATGATATCTTCGCAGCGCCAAAACTAACGGGAACAACCCCTTCTCGCCCTGCCTGGGCACCAGATAGCAAGCACTTCGCCTTTTCCTGGAATGAACCAGGAAACCCTGGGCGTGGCCTCTGGGTATCCACAAGTGATGGGAAGGACGTGCGCCTCATTTCCAATTCAGCATCCGCGTCAGTGCGTGATATGGTCTGGAGGGATGCGAACACCATCATCAGCCTTCGAGGTAACCACCTATGGCAGACATCGCTGAGCCAGGGAGAGGACCTCCAATTAATGCCTGTAGAGGCAGGTGCCCGTAACCTGTCGATATCGCCAAGTGGCAATCAAGCGGCTTATATACGGAACGGTGACTTGTGGATTGCTGACTTCGCATCCAAACAGAATCGCCAGCTCACCGAGATCGGTATCGCCAGTCTCTCGAGCTTAGGGAAGGGGCGCTACAGCCGAGCGGAACGTGAAATCGGCCCAGGCATTTGGAGTGGCCCAACCTACAAGTGGTCCCCGGATGGCAAGACCATTGCGTTTCACTCCGTTGACAGACGTGAGATGCGTAAGGTACCGTTCCCGGATTACATCGCTGCCGAAACCAACCCCAACGAAGTACGCAGAAGTTACCCGGGCGATCCAAATGAGATTCGCAGGGTTGGCCTGCTCGATGTAGCAAGCGGTAACATTACATACTTCGATTTGCCAGACCCAAGCGCCAACCAGGTTATCGACTTCAACTGGTCACCAAGCGGTGCGCTGCTGGTTGATATCGCATCTGACACTGCGGTTGAACGTAAGTTGTTCGTCATTGCACCCGGAGAAAGCCAACCGCGCGAGATTTGGCGAGGTGTCCGTGAGAGCCGGATGTACACATCGTTTGGTTCTAACTGGCATCCGGATGGAAAGAAGGTCGTTTTCTTAAGCGATATGGGCGATCGCTACGGCCTTTATACAATCGATGCCACAGCGTCTAAGGATCGCCCGCAGCTTCTGACAGATCCGTCCTACGATGTGCTGTCCGCCCCAAGTATTGCTGGTGATGCTCTGTTCTATGCAGGCAATGGCGTTAATCCTTACGAACAACACGTGTATCGCCTGAAAATGTCTGGAGGTGACCCTGAGCAGGTGACGCGTCTTTCGGGCCAGAACGTTGGCTACCCCTCACCAGATGGCCGGCATTTGGTGTTCAGGCATAGCAACGACACATCACCTCCTGAGCTTTACGTGGTAAGCAGCGCGGGTGGTGACGCTACGCGAGTAACCCACTCACCCTTGCCCGCCTTCACTGAGCGAAGCTGGGTCTCTGCGAAATACCTTAGTTTCCCCAGTCTTGTAGATGACTACACACTGCATGCCCGTATTCTGAAGCCAACCAACATGCAACCCGGTAAGAAGTATCCAGTGCTGTTTGGGCCTGTGTATTCGAATACAGCAAGGAACCGCTGGGCCGGTAACTACAGCCTCGTACAGCAACTGTTGGTCAAGAACGGATATGTCATCGTGCAGGTGGACTCGCGAGGTAGCAACGGTTACGGCCGGGCATTCCGTGAAGAGTTCCTGCTGGGCTTTGCCGACCAGGATATTGAGGATTATGCTAGTGCCGTTGCTTACATGGAGTCACTGAATTATGTCGATCCCGATCGCATCGGCATCTGGGGCAGCAGTTACGGTGGCACACTCTCCGTTTATTCGCTGTTGATGAAGCCGGGCTTATTCCAGGTAGGTGTTGCAGCAGCAGCGGCTGTTGACCCAGTGTTCTTTGGCACAGACGATGTTGCGATTGTTCGTAGCCCACAGACACAGCCAGAGGTCTTCGAAAGAAAAGCGCTCAAGTATGCCGCGAATTTGGAAGATAAACTCCTGTTCATCCACGGTATGCAGGACCATGTGGTACCCTTCAAGACTACAGCAGCGTTGGCTGAAGAACTGATTAAACAGGGCAAGGACTTCGATTTTGCATTTGCACCGGGTGCGACTCATGGATGGAGCCGTGAGCGGAATTACAATCGCTACCTATTTGGCAAGCTCATCGAATACTTTGACAGACACCTGGCCGTGCCGTCTAAGTAGATGTTTGTAGGTGTTTTGTTTCAATAGGATTGACGCACCCATAGGCTTGGACATTGCTGCGAATTCTACTGCCGAAATAGCCCTGAGCATCCTCAGTCAGGTTGTTAAAATGAAAAACTCATAAAAACTTTTAATTGATGTGAACCATTTTCTGCCTAAATGCGATTATATATATGTACATACATATAATTTAACTCAAACACACACATCATGACTTACAAAGAAAAAGCACAAGACATCTACAACCTGATAGGACAAGGCCAATTAATGGACGCATTTGACAAGTATTATGCAGACAATGTGGTGATGACAGAACCACGTGGCACCTGGGAAGGTAAAGCGGTTTGTCGTACTCATGAACAGGAATTCATGGGCATGATCAAAGAATTTCACGGGATGGAAGTGAAGGCCATTACTTCAGATGAGGCCAATGGCATTGTGATGCATGAAACTTCTATGGATGTGACGTTTGTAGACGGTACCCGTGTGAACATGGAACAAGCTGGAGTGCAGAAGTGGGAGGGCGACCAAATCGTTCACGAACGTTTCTACTACCAGAACTAAGAAGGGGTTCGATGGCGTCTGTCTGTTACATAACTTGCCTAAGGTTTCAATGCCTTATTGCCCAAACCCTAAAGGGGTAAGTCATTGAAAATCCTTGCCTGGCGATGCCATGGCGGAGCGAGGAAGGACAGGGGCGAAAACTGATTTTCAGAAATCTACTTAATAGACAGATGCTATTAATCCGGACGATCACTAAGGGCTCTTTGAGCCCTTTTTTGGTCCTCGGTAATCCAGCCTGTTTGGCCCTGATCGTTGCGTACAAACCAGTAGTCTTCATGGCGGCCCAGGACTGCCAGCTCATCACCTGGTGCTAATAGGCTGCTGAAAGTCTGTTCATCGGGTCGCTTCAGCAAGTCTCCTTCTTCAGTCAGCGCCAGTGTTTCTATAGGCACACTGCTGCCTGTGAGGTATCTTTTGGATACATAACCTTGTTCACCATTGGTGAGCTGTACCCGGTAGGCATCACGGTTAATGGCCAAAATACGAGTGATTTCGTTTTTTGAAAGGGAGGCCTGGTAGCCTTTTTTCGTCAGGTCTGTTTTCATACGAGCATTTCTGTTCAGTCTGGCATAATCGCCCAAAAGCCCTATGTCAGTACCCACTTTGCGCACTTTTGCGGGTGGTTCTTGCAGATAGAAAAATGGATTGACTGCCCCATTTTTATATACTCCAAAGTGCAAATGTGGGGGAGTGGTGCGTGCATTTCCAGTGTTGCCCACTGTACCCAGCGTATCACCGGGTTCTACATAGGTGCCTTGTTTGGCTATGAGTTCGTTCAGGTGGGCGAAATACAGACTCTGGCCTCGTTTAGCATCGTAAAGCCATACCACCTTGCCGCCAATGCCCCGTTCGCCCACAAAGCGCACATAGCCTTTGGTAGGGGCTACTACTGGAGTGCCCCGTTTGGCAAAAATGTCTACCCCCTCATGTTTTCTTCGGCCACCATCTCTGGGGTCGCCCCAAACACTGCCTATAGAGCGAGCCGTTTTGCCAGTTACCGGAAATTCCAAGGTAGGTACGTTTTGAATGGTCACTTTGAACTGGCCGCCTCTCAACAGTTCTGGCTGAAAGCGAAGTACATACTCTGCATCAGCTCTTGGCTCAAAGCCCAGCATGTGGTTTTCTTTATCTGCCGTGGCCACATGCCTGAATTTCTTGTCATCGTTTACGCGGTACAGGTCTACGAAAAGTTGTGACGAGTCTTTGGAGATTTGAGCAAAGACTACATGTATCTTCTGACCTCTCTTGGCAGCAAACTGATAGCTCACTGCCCTTGCTTCGCGAGGGTCGAGGTAAAAGGCCTCCTCATAAGGAGCTTTCACAGTAATAGGGCTTTCAAGGCTCTTTTCGGCCGATTCTTGCCATTCTACGCCCAGCGCAGTAGCAAGCAGATTGGCCTGTTCCAATGAATGTTGATAGGCTTCATGGTCGTTGCGAGGTTTGAAGGGAGCGGGTACTTTTTCTTCCTGGCAGGAAGTGAATAACACCACAAAGACCAAAGTGAACAGGAGGTTGGCGGAACGCATGTTAAATGACTCAGGATTAGATAATTTAAATCCGAATAATGCAATAGGCTTTCTATTCCAGACATAACTCGCTTCGAATCAGTCGCTTCTCTTCGTTTGTCTTCTCACCATAGCGGTTCGCATGTCGCCATAGCTTTAGCGAAGGCACTGCTATGCTTTCTAAGTCAAACTTCCTGATTCCTTGCGATTTATGCCTTCATTACGATTTCTATTGCATCAGCCGGATTAATTGGCTAACGAATTTTTGGCTCAAAAGGATATGTCTGAATCAATTTGAACGATCAGGCCAATTCAGACTTCAAAATGAGCCAACACCTTCTTTTTGAACTTGTTGCCTATGTTGAGCACCGTGCCATCATGTAGTTTTAGCTTGTAATTTCCGTTGGGTGTAGAGATAAACTCTGAAGCCTCGTTGACATTGATAATCACCGATCGGTGTATTCTCATAAAAGCATTTTGATCCAATGACAATTCAAGTGCTCTGAGTGTTTCTCTAATCACATGAGGCCCTTCATTGGTAAACAACTCTGAGTAATTCTGAGCAGAGCGGATGTACAGAATGTCTTTGGTTTCCACAAAATAAGTGCGATTGGCCAATTTAACTTTGACCTGTTCAAGTCCGACTCTTGCGGTTGAATCTGGTTGGGACGAGGCGGGTTTTTTGCGATTAACCCATGCAAACAAGGCAACTAAAATGACATAAATGCTGAAGCCATTGCCCAGTACTTTGTCTATGTACGAGCTGCCAAGACTTGAAGCTTTGATGACAAAACTATGGTCTGGTTCCATCATCATTTCTACAAACAGGCTCTCAAATATCAAGTAGCTAAATGCGCTCAATACTATGTGAAAAAGATACCATTGAGTCTCAAAAATAGATGGGAACTTTCGCCATTGCTGCAGACCGCTGATTAAGCCTAAACCAACCAGTCCAAAGAGCAATGTATTAATTAGCTCTTTGATAGAATTTTCAGGCAGTTCCATGCCATCCAAACCAATCTGAACCAGGAATAAAAGGGCCACAAAAGCAGTCCAGATGCCTAATGCTAGTATGGTCTTTTTAATGCTCACTTGTTCGTCCCTGAATTTACCGTATTCGTCCCAAATACCATGATATGAGCCCTTATTGGCTGTTTTTGAATGCCTTGCCTGCTCATTCTGCGTAGTGAATATACGTTGCCCCTGGCAATACATTCAAGAAAAATGACTAAATGAAAAAAGGTAAAAATTTATTGACGGTAATTATCGCATTGCTTCTCATTCACAACTTGCTAAATGCTCAGGGTAAAGGGGCTGAAAATGAGGTCATCTCGACCAGACATGACAGCCTGGTGGCTATGGGAAATAAGTTCATCACAATGTTGAATACTGATGATGTGGAAGAGGCTGAAGACCTCACTAAACAGCTCTTTGTACCGGAAGCATTGGACGGACTGGCTGGGCAACTTCGGACTGAATATGGAGCCATCGAAAAGGCCAGTATCAGAGTGATGCCCGATGAACGTTCGTTTCATGTAGTGGCCTGGGTAAGCAAATTGAAAGCCTGGAGGAATTTTCAACTTGGCCTCACTGATGAGGCGCCCTACCTGGGCAGAAGATTGGCGGTAGTACTTGCGGCACCTCCAGTAGACCTGCCAGAGGGCACAATAAACAATCCTGAAGTGATAAAAGCACTGGATGCCTATATCGATCAGCTGGCAAGCGAAGAGGGCCTAACGGCCAGCATATTAATCAACAAGGGTAATACACGAGTGATTGAAAGGGTGGTAGGTTTCGCCAACCGGGAAAAGAAGAGAAAAAACACGATTGATACGCCTTTTAACCTGGCCTCATGTGGAAAACTCTTCACATCTGTGGCTATTTTGAGACTGGTTGAAAAGGGTTTAATCAGCCTGGATGATCCGCTGATTAAGTTTTTGCCGGATTACCCTGATGAGGAATTTGCCAGGAAAGTCAGGGTAAGGCATTTGCTCACACACACCTCTGGCCTGGGCGACTACTGGGACGATGAGTATGAGAAAAACTGGGGCGAGATTTCCGCTTTGAAAGACTATTTGCCATTTGTAACAGGTAAGCCTTTGCACCACAAAAAACCAGGCAGTCGTGGCATTTACAGT
>Ga0316204_10006578_pt1 | contig 17761 bp, 14 predicted proteins | sample 6monrhotite_MG_2_FD_205661 | JGI IMG/M metagenome (GOLD analysis project Ga0316204, IMG submission 205661) | Microbial mat bacterial communities from mineral coupon in-situ incubated in ocean water Damariscotta River, Maine, United States -... | ecosystem: Environmental > Aquatic > Marine >... | reverse complement strand
CAAGACGTGGACTTTATCTTTATGGCCGCCCAGCCTCGCCAAGCACGCCTATTACGCCCACAATTCAAATTCCACTACGCAAGCACACTTCCCATCTATAGCACCTCACACCTTTATCAAGGCACACCCAATTCGCAGCAGGACCGTGATATGGACGGCATTACCTTTGGTGATATGCCTTGGACTCTAGATATTGGTAAAAACCATCCCCTGCGCCAAGATATTTTAACCACCTGGCCCAATGCTAATAAAAAGCACTGGCGACTCTACGCCCTAGGCATAGATGCCTATAAACTCAGCGCCTTCCTACGAGGACGACCAAACAGCCTCAACTACTTTGGTGAAACAGGCCATTTGCAACTCACCTACGATGGCCAACTCTATAGGCAACTCGACTGGGCAACCTTTCAGCGCGGCATGCCGCGACAACGACAACCTTAAGGGAAAATATAATTGAAAAGGAATTCTCGTCAACAAGGGCAAAAGGCTGAGCAATTAGCCTTGCGTCACCTACAAAAGCAAGGCTTGCAACTGCTTAAGCAAAACTTCCACTGCAGGCAAGGCGAAATAGACCTCATTATGAGTCAGGATGAAAACATAATTTTCATCGAAGTACGTCAACGCAGCCAAACCCGCCACGGTAGCGCACTAGAAAGCATCACTCAGCAAAAACAACAACGCATCATTCACACCGCCCATTACTATCTTCAGCAACACCCAAAACAGGCAAGCCAACCTTGTCGCTTTGATGTCGTCGCCATTGATGGAGAGGAGAATCAAGAAAAAATCCAATGGCTTCAAAATGCATTTCAGGCATAATGAAACGAAATGAGACCTTTGTCGAAGGAGCCGCCACACCATGCGTCAGCTATTAATCACCAGTATCATCATATTCACAGCACTATCGCTACAGAGCTGTACCCCGGTGGTCATGGTAGGTGCGGCCGCCACCAGCGTGGTCATTGCTGAAGATCGACGCAGCACAGAAGCTTTTTTACAAGACCAGACTATCAAGTTTCGCTCTAACGATGCTATCTACTCCAACCAAGAGATTGGCACCAAAGTTCATATCAACGTTATCTCCTACAACCAGCAAGTACTGCTAACCGGTGAAGCCCCCACAGGCCCGATCCGTGAGCAGGTTGAAGCGATCGTTAAGGAGATTCCTGGTGTGAAAAAGATTTATAACGAAATAAAGGTCATGCCCCGCTCTCACTTTGAATCTCGCAATCAAGACGCCATGATCACCGCCAAGGTAAAAGGTCGCATTCTTCGCAACAGTGATGTTGATCCTAGCAAAATAAAAGTAGTTACTGAGCATGCAGAGGTCTATCTACTCGGCCTTGTTACAGAACAAGAGGCAGAAGCCGCCGTGCTCATCGCGAGAAAGATAGACGATGTAAAACGCGTCATAAGGGTTTTTGAGATTGTTGATGAGGAAGCGGTTCAGCCCGAGGAGCAGGCCATTACCCCTGAAGAGCTAAACAGCGAAAATGAAAGAGAAGTGCTCGAGAAGCTCCAGCAACTCAATCAATCTGCGCCCTAAAAAACAACCCAACCACGCCGCATTTAATAACACTGCGGCGTTTACATTGTAGAGCCATGCCTTATACCACGGTTACATCCGAGCACATTCAACAATTCAGTGATATCGTCGGCAGTGACAACATCTTGCAAGGTGAGGGACACTGCTGGCCCTATGGCTATGACAACAGTCGTCGCCAAAATACGCCGCAATTAGTGCTATTCCCCCGCCACGCCGAACATATACAGAAAATTGTAAGTCTCTGTTATCAATATAAAATCCCCCTGACAGCACGGGGCCGAGGCACGGGTACCACAGGCGCTACTGTTCCCATCTACGGCGGCATCATACTCTCCAGCGAACGCATGGTGGAGATCATCAAAATCGATCCGGCTAACCGCCTCATGGTGGTCCAACCAGGCGTCACCAATCAACAAGTACAAGATGCCGCCGCTCAATACGGCTTCTTCTGGGGGCCAGACCCAACCAGCGCGGCCTTTTGCAGTGTCGGCGGAAATCTCGCTTATAATTCGGCGGGGCCACGAGCGGTAAAATATGGCACCACTCGCGATAACGTACTGGGCCTCAGCGTAGTCAGTGGCCAAGGGGAACTGCTCAAATGCGGCGTATCCACCACCAAAGGCGTTGTAGGCTACGACCTGACCCGCCTAATTATTGGCTCCGAAGGTACCCTTGGTGTCATTACTGAAGCCATCCTAAAACTTACGCCACTACCTGAAACCAAGCGCACCATGCAAGCCATTTACAGCGATATGGGCAGTGCTGCAGCGGCCGTTTCGCGCATTATGGCGCAACCGATGACCCCTTGTGCGCTGGAGTTTATCGATCATAAAGCCATTGAAATGGTACGAGAGTACTCTGATGCTCAACTACCAGAGCAGGCAGGCGCACTATTAATGATTGAAGCCGATGGCCCTGAACAAGGCATCAATGCCGCTATTGAGGCAATTCAAGAAGCCGCAAGCGGCCCAGGCTTGGTCGCATTCACCGCAGCCGAGAGTAAAGAGCAAGTTGCAGCACTCTGGGCGACCCGTAAAGCACTATCACCGTCACTACGCAAAGTGGCCCCAAAAAAAATCAATGAAGATGTAGTTGTACCCGTCTCACACATGGCGGAGTTAATAACCGGGTTGCAACAGCTTGCCCAAAAGCACGACATCATCATCGTTAATTTTGGTCATGCAGGAAATGGTAATATTCATGTCAATCTTCTGGTCAACCCAGACGACCCTGATGAGATGACGCGTGCTCACGCGTGCTTGGATGAGGTTTTTTCTCTGGTGCTGGCACTCGATGGAACCATCTCAGGCGAACACGGCGTTGGCATGGAGAAGCAAGCCTTTGTCGGTCGAGAAATCAACCCTGCCACCCTAATCATAATGAAACAGATAAAACAGGTTTTCGATCCCTATAATATCCTTAATCCAGACAAAATGTTCCCGCTAACCCACAGCACAAACAGTTCACCAGAGCCTGAAAACAACAATGCCGACATATAGTCGGCATTGTTGATCAAATAAGCATTAAGCTATCAGAACCCTCGCAAGAAAAACATGAATCATGCAGGGGTCTCAACCCATTAATTATTTTTAGCACCCTGATCGATCCACGCTTTAATAGTCTCGACCTCAGATTCACTAAGAGGCTTGTTACCCGCACCATGGGGCATTTTCAGAGAGGGATCTGCATTACCACTAATCAACCGTGCCAACGTACTAGAAACACTACTACCCGGCTCAATCACAGGTCCAAATTGCGTCCCTTTCATCAGGTTCTCGTAGCTCACCATGCTAAACCCATTTTTCTCATACCCGGCACCACCTTCTTGATGGCATTTAAGGCAATTTTCATTCAAAATAGGTTGTACATCCTCGCTAAAGCTTACCTGTGAATCACCTGAGCAACCTACTAGTAATGCCATCAGCCCTACAGGTACCAGAGAAAGCGTCATTTTAACTTTACTCATCACCATCCTCCATCAAGATTTCATATTGTGTATTACGTGTTTTGGTCCCATAGACACAAGTACTTACTTCCTGGAACCATTCAATAGCCCCATACTAAACCAATACACATATAAAATCTCAAGATTTTTCACCGCAAAATAACTGCTTATTTTTGTGCTTTATTTACTTCATTTTAAATGTCAGGCTGGAAATTCATTTTTATTAATGTAAAATCCAACTTAACAGATATTAACATGACCTTGTCGCGTATATGGCATGCGCGCCTTAAGTGAAAGCACTTCAGATAAATATAAAGAGGCCTCTATGAGTTGGCGTTTATTTGTTCACTTTTCCCATCTACCTCTAGTACAAAAGGTGCTATATAGTGGCGCGCTTTGTGTACTTGGTCTCGGTTACGCCTTCGCAATGATCTATGTCTTTGCTAACCACCATGGTCGGGATGGCGAAAACATGTTAACCGTTGATGATATCGTTATCGCCTACAGCGGCAGTAAATCTGGAACAATATTGGAATCAGCATTAAAAGGACCTATGTCCAACATGCTATCAGCCGAAGAAAATCTAAAAATCACCAACTGGGTACGCAGCGGTATAAGTGAAGAAAGTTACGAAAATGAGATGAAATCCATCTTCGATAAACGCTGTGTCACCTGCCACAACAAACGCAATCCGCACCTACCAGAACTGGAGGATTACGCTGGCATCGAACATGTTTCTGAAGAAGATCATGGCACCGATCTATTCACCCTGGTACGGGTATCTCACATCCATCTCTTTGGCCTCACGTTCATATTTTTTATTGTCGGCTCCATTTTCTGCCACGCTTATTTGAAACATGAGTGGGTGAAAATCACCATTATAGGTGTCCCTTTTGTATCGATTTTCTTAGATATCTCAGCTTGGTATATCACCAAAATATTTGAACCTTTTGCCTGGGTCGTCATCATTAGCGGCGCGGCGATGGGCAGCTGTTTTGCAATCATGTTTACCATCTCCATGTATCAAATGTGGCTCTACAAGCTCCCCCCTGATGCAGAGCAAGAGAAAAAGAACTTGATAGGCGAGGACGAAGAAAAATTAAGCGACCGCCCTAATATCTAGCCCCTCAGTGGCCCTAATCTTGATTTAGGGCCACCCCCTCACAATGAAGTTTATAGGAGTGAAGGAATGAAATTTCCCCTCTGGATATTAATCCTACTCACTACACTGCTGGCCGGGTGTGAGTCAAGCCAAGCACCCGTGGCACAAGATAGTCAGACTAATTTACCAGCCGATGCGACAGCTACCACACCCGAGGCAGAAAGCCTACCCATCGAAAAATCTCACATCGGAAACATCGACCTCGGTCAGCAGATTGCCGAGGCTCACTGTCAACTCTGTCATGGCATGAATGGCGTAAAGGCCCGTAGTGGTGCCCCTTTCATCGCCAGCTTGGAGCAGGATTACCTTATTCGCTCGATGATGTCCTACATCAACGGCTCACGAAAACATGTAGAAATGCAGCGTATTACCCAAATACTTAAGCCTGATGATCTCGCCAATGTATCTGCTTATTACGCAAGCCTCCAAACCCCCTGGCACGGTGCCATTGCAGATACTCAATCAAAATCCATCCTTAAAGATAAGAACGCCCTGCGTGAAGGACGGCTCATCGCTAAAAGTTGTGATGGTTGCCATGGCGAGAAAGGTCGCAGCAGTAAACATGTCAACACCCCTAGCCTCGCAGGCATACCACTGGAATACTTCATACCCGCACTCAACAGCTACTTCAATGGTCAACGTGATCACCAACTAATGGCCATGTTTAAAGAGATGCTGGATGGTCAGGACGCTAAAATTCGCGGCATTGCCGCACACTATGCGGTACAAAAGCCAGAGCGCCCCCCCAAACCCAAAGTGGGCAATGCCAATCGCGGTAAAAAACTTGCTGAACGTTGCGCCGGCTGCCACGGCTATGATGGCAACAGCCTCAACCCCTACATGCCTAGCTTAGCCGGTACACCCGCAGAATATTTGGTTAAGTCCACCATGGATTATCGTGATGGCAGACGCACCGATGAGCTGATGCAAGAGCCCGTCGCGGATCTCAGCAATCAGCAAATTCGAGATCTATCAGCCTACTTTGCCCAGCAAACCACCGAATCACCGCTGCATAAAGATATCGAATCTGACGGTGCCTTCCACCCCATCGCCGATGGCAAACGCATGGCCGCCTCCTGCAATGGCTGCCATGGAGAGAATGGCAATAGCCGTACCAAAAAAATCCCCAGCTTAAGCGGACAAGATGTGAAATACCTTGCCCGTGCCACTAAGGATTACCAGATAGACATACGCCATCACAAAGCGATGACCAATCTAGTTTCTGGTCTCAGTGATGTGGATATCGAAAAGATTGGCTATTTCTACGCCATGCAGGAGCCAATACGCCAAAACAAACCGGGCGTAGGAGGAGACATACTTCGCGGAGAGCAGTTAGCCCCCGCCTGCACCATGTGCCATGGTGACAAAGGCATTAGTAGCGATCCAGCCAATGTACCCAGCTTAGCAGGCCAAGACAGCTATTATCTGGTCTCGGCAACACTCGCTTACAGTAACGGCAAGCGTAGCAACGACAGCATGACAGGTGTCACCGAAGGAATGACAGAACAAGAACTCAAGGATATCGCCAGTTACTTTGAAGCTCAGCAAGCGGTAAAACCCACCACCTTCCTACCAGATAATCCTGCGATGCTAGTTGAACAACGCTGCAGCCGCTGCCATGGCGATCGGGGTTACAGCACCCAACCCGGTGTCCCACGCCTCGCGGGGCAGCTGGAGTCTTACATAGTCTTGGCGATGCAGGAGTATCAGCAAGGGCTTCGCAAAGACCCCAAAATGACCGCGATGTCGGATGTTTTGAGCCTGATAGAAATCAAAGCAATTGCGGCCTACTACGCCAAACAATAATTTTCTCCAACTAGCCAGCTATCCTACTGGCTAGTCTTTTTTAGAAAAAATTCCTCACCTCTGCTCACAATAACATCCTGTAAGATTGACATAATAACCGCTTACCGCTAACTTAAAAGACATGGAGGTGGTTTGTGGTGCATCTATCAACGTTACTTTTTACTTTCCTGATAAGCCTTACCTTAACCTCTGGCGCAGTCGCCGCCACCTGGAACGAGCATCGCCTTGAGCTCACCAATGAAAACTGCCTAGGCTGCCACGGCATCGAAGATTTCACCATGCCAAATGGTGAACAAATCAACATCAGCCTGCACATCACCCCTGAACACTTCCAAGCAAGCAGTCACTCCATCCTCAACTGCATCGATTGCCATGATGATCTGCAGGGATTCCCTCATCAAACGACAAAAAAAATAGCAGCAGAGTGCACCCACTGCCACCAGCAAACCTGGGATAAAGCTCAGCTTAGCGGTGCAACCGAAAAATACCGCCAATTGCCAAACGTGCTAGAACAGATTGACCACTATCGAACATCTATCCACGCTCAGCCAAACACCCAAGACCCAAGCCGTACCAACGCCTACTGCAACGACTGCCATGACCCTCACTACCTATCGCCCATCAACCCCTCATCGGGGGAGATTAACCGTGAGCAAGTGCCCGCCATCTGTGGCCGCTGCCATGATCAGCCCCTGCAAGAGTACCGGGAATCAGTACATGGCCAAGAGGTGTTAAGCAAAGGAAATCTTAAGGCCGCCATCTGTACCGATTGCCACTCCAGCCACGCCATCGAAAAGCCTGCGGGTGATAACATTCAGCTTTTGATTGGAAAAAATTGTGGCAACTGCCATGAAGAGAACATGCTCAGCTACATCAATACCTACCACGGCCAAGTCAACACCCTGGGCGAAACACAAACCGCCAAATGCTACGACTGCCACGGCTCCCACGGCGTCAAACGCCCCAGCGATCCACTATCCATGGTGCACCCAGATAACATCGTCGAGACCTGCAACACCTGCCACGAAACAGGTGGCGCAGGCTTTGCCACCTTCGCGCCCCACGGCACCACCGACAATTTCGATAAATACCCCGGCATCTACATCGCCTATCACTTTATGATCTGGCTATTGATCGGGGTATTTAGCTTCTTCTACCTGCACAGCCTGTTATGGTTTTACGCCGAGTGGCGTGACCGGCGCAAAATGCGCAAAGCTCAGCATATCAACACCGCCAAGCTACAAGAGGAAGCTCCCACCGCGGCCAAGCCCGAAAAGTCACAAAAATTTGTACGCCGTTTTGGCCCTATCTGGCGCATCGCTCACCTCATTCTCGCCCTCGGGGTGATGATTTTGGTGATCACTGGCATGGCCCTGCTCTTCCCCCAGAGCGCATGGGCACCTATGGCGATAACCACCCTTGGCGGTGTAGAGAGCGCTGGTTTGTTGCACCGTATCGGTGGCCTGATGTTTGCCACGGTGTTCTTCGGCACCACCTTCTACGCCATCTATTTCATGATTCGTAACCGTCGCACCTGGCAGCCCTTTGGCCCCAACTCGATGATCCCGAACCTCAATGATCTCTGGTGTCTAATCGGTATGTTCAAATGGTTCTTTGGTCTCGGCCCACGCCCCCACTTTGATCGCTGGGCCTATTGGGAGAAGTTCGACTTCTGGGCACCCTTCTGGGGTCTGACCATCGTCGGCGTCAGCGGCGTGATGTTATGGAATCCCGAAATCACCTCCCACTTCCTGCCAGGTTGGTCCTTTAATGTCGCGACCATCGTCCATGGTGAAGAGGCATTTTTGGCGGCGGTGTTCCTCTTCTCGGTGCACTACTTTAACTGCCACTTCCGCCCCGACAAGTTCCCCCAGGACATCTGCATGTTCACGGGCTGCATACCGCTGGATGAATACAAACATGAGCACTCAATCGAGTATGACCGCTTGGTTGCCAACGGTGAGCTGGAGAGCTACCTGGTCGACCCGCCATCCACACCAATGAAGGTCTCCTCTCTGATTCTTGGTGCGGTACTGATCTTGATAGGGGTTGGAGAACTAATACTAGTGGTGGGAGCCTTTTTCCACCTCTTCTAACACATTGATAAAGGCAGAAGAGATATGACGACGCGCATCATCGTAAGCCTACTGGCCACATTACTGATGAATGGCTGCAGCGAGCAGCAAAGCGAACTGCCGATGCCACTACCGCCCGCCGAGTCAACAGTACAGGCTTCCGCCGCACCTAAGGCAGTGGCCGAGCCCCCTCCCTATGAAGGCAATATTGAGCTAGGCGAACTGTACGCCAAGCAGGCCTGTAGCCAGTGCCATGGCATGAGTGGCCTCAGGGGGAAATTTGGCTCACCCTTCATCGCCGGACAAAACCAGCAATACCTCAACAACACCCTGCAGCACTACCTCGATGGCAGCCGTCAACTGCCCGCGATGAAACAGAGCATCGTCGAGTTGGAGGCGAGCCAGCTAACCGACATCGCAGCCTACTACGCCAGACTCAAGCATCGCTGGAAAGGGGCTGGCCACAACATCAAAAAACAGCCTACCCCCGTCAGCTTTAGCGCACAAGATATCGCCGCGGGTAAAGCGCTCGCCAAACGCTGCAACTCCTGTCATGGCGAAAACGGCAACAGCAGCGCCCGGCTCGACGCCCCTTCACTGGCTGCCATGGCCCCTGAGTATTTCATCTATTCACTTAACAGCTACTTCGACGAATCACGCCAACATAAATTTATGAAAATATTTGGAGAGGGCTCGCTAACCAAAAAGGCCATCCGCCAAATGGCAGCCTATTACGCAGTACAAATACCACGCCAACCCCCAACACCAAAGATTGGCGATCCCAAACAAGGAGCCAAAATCGTCGGCATGGATTGTGGTGGCTGCCATGGTCTGGATGGCAACGCCTCCAACCCCGATTACCCCAACCTAGCAGGCCAACCTGAGGCCTACCTAATCAGCGCCATGCTGGATTACCGTGACGGTCGCCGTCACGACCCCATCATGCCGATGGCCATGCGTAACTACACCGATAGCATGATCAACCATATCGCCGCCTACTACAGCAGCCAAAAGCCCCTACAGCGCTATGGCCTCAAAAAAACTGACCAATACCCAGATCTACGCCAAGCAGCACGCATCGCCAAAAGCTGTGATGCCTGCCATGGACGCAACGGCAACAGCCATGAATCCGGTATCCCCAGTCTCACAGGCATGAGCGTGCGCTACCTCACCCAAGCTACTATCGCCTACCGCGACGGTCACTGGCAACATGGGCCGATGCAGGTAATGACCAGCTATCTAACCGACCAGCAGATAGAAGAGCTCTCCATGCACTACGCCAGCCAAACCCCAAAAACACTTAAGCCAGTCAAAGGCATCCACCTCGCCGCCGGAGAGCAAATCGCCAACGCCTGCGCGCTGTGTCACAGCGATGAAGCGGCCCTACTCGACCCACGCCTACCTAGCCTCTCCGGCCAGGATATGAACTACTTGATCGCCGCCACCAAAGCCTACGCCAATGGTCAGCGCCAACACGACGAGATGAGCGCCGTCACTACCGCGCTGCTCGCGCAATCCAGCAAAAACCTGAAAAATGTCGCTGGCTACTACGCCAACAAAACCGCTCAACGCCCCCCCCAACCCGAACCCCAACCCCCCGTTGTCACCGCCGTCAAGATCTGCAACAGCTGCCACGGAGAGAAGGGCCGCAGCATCAACTCCAAAATTCCTCGTCTTGATGGCCAGTCCGAAGGCTACCTAGTGACGGTAATGAACCAATACCTCAACCTACAACGCCCCCATGAAGGGATGAATGTCATTGCCAGGCAGTTAACGATGATGGAGATACAAGGGATTGCGGCTTATTACGCAGGGCAATAAACTGGATTTATCAGCACAAAATCTCACTCAAAAAGATTGTGACCTTGGCAAGTTACAGACAGATTCACCAAAACGCGTAGAAGTCCCTTCCCGCATTTTCCGCCGAACTTCACGACCACATTCAATCATCTATTGCTTATATTTGTCTCAATATCATACTAAATAACGACAAGTTAAACGGGTATTGAAATTGAAACCCAATGAATCAAAACCACGCTACACTGCCCCATAAAAAATCTTTATAAACAAATACTAATAAAGCAATGCCAACCCCTCTAACACACTATAAACCCTCAAAAAAACAACATAACACATCCTGTTAAAATAACGTTTATTTGAAACAATACCTCTTTTTTTATGATATTGACGCGTTCTTAGACAAAGCCTAGATTCTAAGGGTTACTGAATGGATAAAGCCGTTATTTAACCATTCAATCATCTGTATTTTTTACAGTATTATTTACCGAAAAACCGGAGGAAACATTATGAATAGTAATAAAGCATGGACACCGCTTATTATTAGTTTATCTGTAGTTTTTAGCATTTTCTCTTCAAATGCCCAAGCTGAACTAACACCACAACAGCACCTCGGAAAGTTTCTCTATTTCGATGCAAATTTATCTGAGCCTGCAGGTCAATCCTGTGCAAGCTGTCACCATCCACACGTAGGGTTTGCCGACCCTGATATTCATCTTCCAGTATCAGAAGGCGTCATCCCTGGTCGCTTTGGTGGTCGTAACTCACCGAGTGCAGCCTATGCCGTCTTTTTCCCTGAGTTTAGCTACAACAACGGCATCGCCATTGGTGGGCAGTTTTGGGATGGTCGTGCCACTAACTTAACCGAGCAAGCTAAAGGACCGTTTTTAAACCCTGTCGAGATGAACAATCCTGATAGAGAAACTGTTCTTGCTGATGTTCAAGCCTCAAGTTACATCGATCTCTTTGAATATATCTGCGGGCCTACTACCAATACTGATGCGGCCTACCACTGCTTAGCCGCATCGATTGCAGACTATGAAGGCTCAGCTGAGCTGAATCAGTTCACCTCCAAGTTTGATTATGTTCAAGCCGGTCTAGCAAGCTTTACTCGTGATGAAAAACGCGGGCAGATGCTCTTCAATGGCAAAGCCCAGTGTAGCCAGTGCCACACTACGGGTAATGGCATGATGGGAATGGGTGGACCAGGCAACATCCTGTTTACTGATTTCCGTTATTACAACTTAGGCCTGCCAAAAAATACCGAATTCCCTCTCACCGCAAACCCTGTTGATCTAGGTCTAGGCGGCAGACTCGGTGTAGCGGCAGAAAACGGTAAATTTAAAAACCCGCACCTGCGCAATATCGCCTTAACCCCCCCTTATATGCACAACGGTCTGTTGAAGACACTCAAAGAGGTTGTTCATTTTTACAATACACGGGACATTCCTGGGTTATGGGATGCACCTGAAGTACCTGAAAATGTTGAAACTCAGTTATTGGGTAACCTTGGCTTATCCAGTAGTGAAGAGGATGACATAGTTGCATTTATGATGACCTTCACTGACGGCTACACAGTGACTACTGGCGATGGTGGCGGTGGCGGCGGGCGCCACGGGCGCTAAAACCTAGCAACAACGCAACGTCCGGCCAGCGTTTCGCTGGTCGGTTTTACCATCTTCACCACACCGCTACCGATTCTCCTTCCAGTTTTATATGACATAGAAACCCCATCTCCTTCACTACTGCTACAACACCCCTACATTTACCCCTGATAAAAACAAAACATCTAATTTTCTGACCACAAACAAATCTAGTTTCACTTCCCGATTCAACCAAATATAAACTGCCTTACAAATACTGCCAAAGATCATATCAACCTTGCCGATACAGCTTGCATGCTATGAATTGCACACCAGGCAATTTCAATTATTTAAGTGATCCCAAGAAGTGACGATAGGTTAACCAAAGACCTTATTGATATTAAAGTATATTCCCACAAGCAGGAAACCAGAGCCTCCCAAAAGGCTTACAAGGAGATTATATTGCCTGTATTCATTATTCTGATATTTATGCTGTTTAACACAAGCTTCATCAGTGCAGCCGAACCCAATAATCACGATGTTGGTGATAAAGAGTGTTACCTCTGTCATAAGTTTATTAAGAAGAATCTTGGCTTTTTAGAAAGTAGCCACGGCGCTATTTTCTCCAACGCAGCCCGAAATACGTTAGAAGCCCGTGGATGTGAGGCCTGTCACGGACAAGGAGCAAAACACGTAGAGGTCGCAGGTGACGAGGAGCACCAAGGCCCACTACTGATCCAGTCCTTCAAGCCAGATGATGACAACATTCTCGCCATCAATGAGACCTGTAGCCAATGTCACCAACGCGGTGAAACCTTACACTGGTCAGGCAGCATGCATCAAATGAATGAACTCGCCTGCACCTCTTGCCACACCCTTCACACTAAAAAATCAAAAGTACAACCACAAGCATGTGAAAATTGCCACACCGACATTCGTGCAAAGCTACAACGCTCATCCCATATGCCAATGCGTGAAGGACTTATTTCATGTATGGATTGCCACAACCCCCATGGAAGCGGTAGCGATGCAGCACTGGTAAAACCCTCAATCAATGAAACCTGCTACCAATGCCATGCAGAAAAGCGCGGCCCCTTTATTTGGGAGCATGCACCTGTACAAGAGAGTTGTGCAACCTGTCATGACCCCCATGGCTCTAGCCACAAAAGCATGATGAAGATGCGCCCCCCCTACATGTGTCAAAGCTGTCACCAAACGACCCACCACCCGAGTGGACTCAAAAATGGCAGTGATCTCAATGAGCCTGTAAGTAAACCAACTGTTGGTAAATATTGCATGAACTGCCATAGCAAAATCCATGGATCAACCCACCCCTCTGGCGCGATGTTTCAACGCTAGGCATGAGAGAAAAGGAGATGCTAATGATAAAAAAAATATACCGCACACCAACTCTCTCACTGCTATTAGCCATGAGCACTGTCGGAGTGGCTCAAGCCAGCGACGTTGATGGCGAACTATCAGTTGGATTTATTAATTTTGACATCGACAACCCTAATACCGTGGTAGGAGGATACAACGGCATCCGCGATGATGATCGTAAACTATTAACCGAATTCAACCTAACAACTCATCCTGGCAACTATTATTTATCTCTAGATGGCAGTAACTTGGGGCTAGACACTCGGCAGTTAGGCGCAGAATGGGGCCAACATGGCCTATTTAACCTATCGTTTGAACATAGCCAGATTCATGCCTTTTCCGGCGTTAATGCCTACACGCCCTATGAAGGCGTTGGCAGTGATCAACTCACCTTGCCCGATGGTTTTACAACGGCCACCACACCCACCGGCATGAACTTAAGCGAGCACCTAAAGCCCATCGACCTCGCGACCGAACGTCGCAGTAATCGACTAGAACTAAAGCTTAGCCCTAGCGATAAATGGAGCGCGAAGTTGGCGTTTTTCCGTGAAGCTAGGGAGGGCACTCAATCCCTGGGAGGCGCTGTTGGGGTCACCGGCCCAAATGGCTACCCTGCCATCGTTTTCCCTGCCCCCGTAGATCAAGTGACTAATAATATTGAAGCGGCGCTGGGCTTTCATAATCAAACATTACAGTGGGAACTCAATTACCAGTGGTCACATTTCAACAACCGCTACACGGCGCTGAGTTGGGAAAACCCCTATGATGCCACCGTAGGCGACTACGAGAAACAAAACCTAACATCTTTGGACCCAGATAACAGCTATCACAATCTCGGTCTTAACGGTGCACTCAACATCACCCCTCGCACCCGATTAATAGTCACTGCCAATCTAGGTAAAATGAGCCAAGACAGCGCGATGCTGGACTATACCATCAACCCGGTTACCATCGATGTTCCACTGACACGAAGCTCAGCCCAAGCAGAGAGAAAGACCCGCCGCCTGCACCTCAAGCTAACCAGCAAACCAATGAGGAAGCTGACCTTCAACTTAGGCTACAAATACGATAAAACCCTCAACAACACCCCCGTAACACTATTCCAGCGTGTTGTGAATGACACCACCGACCAATACGCCATTGATAGCGCCCGAGCAAACTATAACCGCCCTTATGAACAGACCCAAGCACGACTTAAGCTAGATGGTGGTTATTACTTTGGTCGAGGCACCTCACTAAAATTCGCGCTCTTCCAAGAAAATATTGACCGCACCCATCGCGCGGTGGAGACCACTCGCGAACGCAGTGCCAGCGCCAAGTTCAACAGCCGCTTCACGACACTTGCAAGCTTTAGCCTTGGACTACAGAGAGACATACGAAAAGCCCGTGGTGATTATGATCCATCCCAAGTATTTCTCGCCTACCATACAGATGAACACATCGATACGGTCCCACTAGAAGAAAGGTTTTCCAACAATCCTGAGTTACGTCAATATGATATTGCTGATCGTAACCGCGATAAAATCAACCTCAATATCAACCTATATCCCCACCCTGATATCGTGGTCGGTTTAAACCACAGTCTCAACCGAGAGGATTATGCTGATGGTTGGCTCGGTCTAGAGGGTAAAAAACAAAAGAGCAGCACGCTAGACCTGAGCTTCACCCCCAATCAAGACCTCACCCTCTTTAGCTACTTCACCTATGAAACAATCGACTTTGCAATTGATGGGCGCAATTTTAGAAGTACAAGCAACACTGTCGACCTTGCTAACAACTGGACCGTCGGCAACTACGATACCCTTGGCACACTCGGAGTAGGCAGTCGTTTTTCGCTGCTGCGCGATGACCTTCAAATCAGCATTCAAGCCTTTTACAGCCGAGAGCGCAACCGCCTAAATATCGCAACTGGCACTGCCATTGAAGCTGTACAGCTACCTATCGATCGAGCAAAACGTAAAGGGATCGAAGTTGAAGCCGATTACTTTATTAACAGCCTGTTAGATATCCGCCTAGGACTCGCTTACGAAACCTTCAAAGACAGTGAATGGTCCCGTGATGTTATCCCTCCGGGTTCTGATGCCTCAGATGAGCTAATTACACTTATGAATGCAGAGCCGGACTACACCGCATATATTGCCTACACCGCGCTACGCTTCAAATGGTAGGGTATTTAATGATGCAGCAAATAAAAACAGTTACCCGATCTCTCTCAATCGCATTACTACTTTGCATTACACCACTGCACGCTCAAGAAGATCGAATTCAAACAGTCCTTGATGCCCCACCATCACCCATACCGCTGGTTAAGACACTGGGACAGCAAACCTTTGACGATGCAATGGCCACGGGTAAATACCACTATGTCGGCAACACCAAATGCCGACTATGCCACCGAGAATTTTTTATCGGCCGGAAAAAAGATCTGCACGACTTTGCCTTAGAAAAAGTCATCGAGCTAGGACATGGAGATAATCCTCGCTGCCTCAACTGCCATACCACTGGCTACGGGATAAACACCGGTTTCACCAGCATGGAGGAGACACCTCGCCTTGCCAATGTGCAGTGTGAAGGCTGCCATGGCCCTGGTAGCGTGCATGTAAAACGTCGTGATGCAGGTGGTTTTTTAGCCGGGACAGACAGGCCCGACCTCATACACAAAATGTGCCTAAGTTGTCATAATAAGCTCTGGAATCGTTCATTTCATATGGATGATTTCGAAGAAACATACAAAAAATACAGAAGCCCAACACCAAAGTAAATTGATAGTTAATTCCGAGTTTCTTAAGAGGCCGTCCGATGCGCTTTACAAAAAAATACAACATACCTCTCGCACTCATTACCTTGGCGCTCACACTTTCAGCCCTGTCCATGTACAACTACAATACCCAAAAGGACTTGCTGCTCCATCAAATGAAGAGTGACGCGGGAGATATTGTCAGCTCGATCATCGCCAGCATCGATCGCTTCCATGAAATAAAAACCACCATGAATCTACAAAAACTGGTGGGTGAAATCTCCTTAGGATTAGAAATTTTTGAGTTTCGTTATCTAGAGCCTGATGGCATCATCAGCAACTCCATGTTCAAAGACGAAGTAGGAAAACCCTTTGTAAAAGATAGCTTTCAACAGATCATGAACAATCAGAGCAAGGCTGGAGAGTTTTTTTTTGAAGAACGTGATTATGTTCCCGTCATGGCTATCTATTACCCTCTGCGCGTTGACAAAAAAATTGTCGGCTACATAGACCTATCCGTAGATGTATCTGAGTATGATGTGGTTGTCGATGGCAGTGATGCTGAATTTTCCCTACTACGTCGCCAGGTAGATATCCTAAACCTACTCAAAGCCATCGAAGGCTCAGTAAAAAACAGCCTGAATATATTCAAGACGGTCGATATTTACACCTTCTTAGATAGCTATGTGAAATCAGCTCAAAATATCATTCAACTCGCAGTCATAGACCAATCGGGCAGAGTACTCATTAGCAGCAACCCCAATAACATAGGCCAACGCCTAGACTCCAGCGCACTACTGGAACCCCAACTAATTGAGATTAACAACAATCTAGTCTACCGCATTCTTGCAAGCGAAAACCGCAGCGTCTCTGTTCATGATGAACGGCTATTGCTGCTAATCGATGCAGCCCCCTACGCCGCCAACAAACAACAACTACTCTTCACCGCAATCGCCACCAGCGGTGCGGCCATAATTTTTGCATTATTTGTGTCCTATTCCATTTATCGCTATACGGCTGAGCAGTCTCGAGAGGAGACCGAACGTCTTGAAGCAATGGTCAAAGAACGCACCCAGGAAATCGAACTCCTAAGCAAAACCGATGCCCTCACCGGATTATGGAACCGTGGCTGTCTAGAGGAGATGCTGGAAATGGAGTTCAAGCGAGCCCGTCGCTATAACCATGAATTTGCCATTCTGCTGCTCGACCTTGACCACTTCAAACTGATTAACGATAACTACGGCCACCTCGCAGGCGATGAAGTGCTACGTCAAACCAGTAGTCGAATCAGCAGTGGCCTACGGGAAACTGATTTTGTCGGCCGCTACGGTGGAGAAGAGATCGTCGTCATTCTGACTGAAACAAACCTTAGCGATGCCAAAAGCATTGGTGATAAGCTGCGTGCCAGCATCGCCGCAACACCCGTCCAACTGGAAGATCAAGCCATCACTGTCACCACCAGTGTCGGGGTCAGCTACCTACGTGAAGAGATCAAAACCACCGAAAGCCTATTCCAGGAGGCAGATGAAGCCCTCTACGCTGCCAAAGAAAATGGCCGTGACCAAGTTGTCGTTTACCAACCTAAAAACAACCCAGATATCGTGAGCTAAGGCAGCTGTGGATTTGATAGCTCACACCTATCTTATTCTGCTAAAATAGGTATCCACTTACAAAAAGGCCGCCTCCTTGTTCGCACATTTCAATTTTCACCGCTCCTTGTTACGCGCACT
>Ga0316204_10006577_pt1 | contig 17762 bp, 18 predicted proteins | sample 6monrhotite_MG_2_FD_205661 | JGI IMG/M metagenome (GOLD analysis project Ga0316204, IMG submission 205661) | Microbial mat bacterial communities from mineral coupon in-situ incubated in ocean water Damariscotta River, Maine, United States -... | ecosystem: Environmental > Aquatic > Marine >... | reverse complement strand
TTTTTAAGAAAGTCGAAACGCGTATGTTTCGCAAAGAAAATACAGATCAACCCAAAATATAAAAATGAATATCCTACATATGTAATTAGAGTACCCCAAAAATCATGATTTACAGATAAGTGTGATTGCTCAACTGAACCTGAAAGGTCGTAACTAGACTGAAAGAATTTGTATCCTTTATGATCTAAAATATGATTCATATAGATGCGGTAATCAAAAGTCTCTTTAGGATCGATAACAGTTACCTCACTAGCATAAGAAGCCGCACTTTCCGAACCTGGATATTTTTCCAGCTGAAAATCATTTAACTTTACATTAAAAGGAGTTTCCAATATCCTTGAGCCATACAGCATTCTGAAATTCAAGTTACCCACCGAAAGTTCTTTTGTTCCTTCTGAATTAAATTTACCACCAAGGACGTCGATAGATTTTGTTTCACCATCTACGGTGACATCTAGTACTAACTGGTCAAATTTCTTATTATCCCTCGGGCCACTGATCATTTGCTTAGATCCTTTAACTGGAGGTTGAGGTACTACAAAAGGCAAACCAGCAACTTTGTATAAAGCTCTTAGATTGAAAACTTGAAGGCTATCTTTTGTAACCGTTCCTTTTTGCTGCGTTGCCATTACCTGAAAATCACCATCATTTTTGGTGAGAATCCGTAACGTATCATTTACGTTTTTTATATTGATACTCGCGTTGTTGTTTGGAACATCATAGCCTACTAAAATTCCATGGATATTTTGGATCTTACCTTTTTCTATATAATGTTCATGACGACTACCACTAGAAGACTCTACAACGAAAAGGTGTTCTGCTCCATTCTCATCTTCTACGAACTCTTCTTTTGCCCAAGGGAGATACTCTTTTAACTTAACAGAGAACTCTTTTCCTTTGAACTCACTACTATAGCTCCAGTTATTTTCCCCCCAAGCCGAAAGCAGCACTTTAGGGAAATATATTTTTTGTTGTTTGTTGTCATCCACAACGATATTTAAATATGTTGTTTCAGAAAGAAATTTATTAGTTGTTTCTCCCTCATTAATAAGCATGATACCCTCGTAACCAATATACCTGGTAATCCCAGCACCTAAAATGATAAAAATGAAGGATAAATGAAACATTAATACTGGCCATTTCTCTTTTTTATGCAATCGATATCTGAAAATATTTCCAAAGAAGTTGATCACAAAAAAGATCATTATTGCTTCAAACCACCAAGTATTATATACGAGTGCTTTGGAAGTTTGTGTTCCGAAATCATTTTCTATAAAAGTAGCTATGCCCATAGCTGTAGCAAACACAAAAAATAACACAGCCATTAAACGAGTAGAGTAGAGAGTATTTAAGATTTTTTTCATCTGAAAAAAGTGGAATTTAAAAAGTCTCACAAATTTACGGATTAAACCTCAGAAAAAAGTATTTTTTAGATGTAAAAAACCCTCATTACATAAGGTGTGATGAGGGTCATATGATTACTCTTTTCTTGAAGGGATTGGAGGTGGACCTTCAGGAATAATTGCTTTGTAAACCGCACTGCCTTTACGTTTTTTATACTCGGCTTTAACCTTTTTTACAAGATCGGGATTTTCAAATAAATCCAACATAGTCATCGACATCGCTTTAGAGGCATGGAGCATTCCTTTATGCCCAATACTCATTCCTCCGCAAGCAACTACAGCCCAAGAGTGCCAAGGAGTGTCTTTGGGAGCAGTAGTTACTGCAAGATTGATATTCGCGACATTCCAACTTACATCTCCAACATCGGTAGATCCTCCACCTGGATTTTCTCTAGTTTCTTTTAATGGTTTAATGGTAGTATCCATTCCAACTTGTTCTTTGTTGGTGACTTCTTGTATTTTTTTTCCAAAGGCAATTTCTTCATTCGTGTATTGGATCGGTCCAAGTAGTTCTAAATTATGTTGCATGATCTTTCCTCCTTCACGATTGACTAACACTTCATAAATTCCAGAAATCAGTGATACTTTATAGTCAACATTTGCCAAAATTGCAGCTCCTTTAGCCATTTCTTTTACACGTTCATATACGGGCATCATACCAGAACGTTCGGTGTCTCTTACTCTAACCCATAGGCGTGAGTAATCAGGAACTACATTTACGACTTGGCCTCCATCTTGAATATGATAGTGCATACGCACACTTGGTTTTACATGTTCTCTATAATAGTTAATTCCTGCTGTGTATAATTCTAATGCGTCAGATGCACTTCTACCATTCCATGGGTCGGCAGCCGCATGAGCCGCTTGTCCATAGAACTCAACTTTAAAATCAATCAAAGCTAATGAACTTTGTACATCAGCTTCTGTTTTTGCCGATGGGTGCCAACTGATATTTACATCGACATCATCCCATAATCCTGCATTTACCATCCAAATCTTTCCGAAGAATTTCTCTTCAGATGGTGTGCCAAAGAACTTTATGGTTCCTTTGATTTTTCCTGTTTGAATCAATTCCTTGATGGCAATTGCAGCACCTAAACTTCCAGCACCAAATAAATTGTGTCCACAACCATGACCGGCTGCTCCTTCTTTTAATGGGTTTTTGGTAGGTTGTGCTTTTTGAGAAATTCCAGGCAAGGCATCAAATTCACCTAAAATACTTATTACAGGTGAACCAGATCCGTAGGTAGCTACAAAGGCTGTAGGCATTTCTGCCACACCTCGTTCTACTTTAAAACCTTGTTTTTCAGCATAACTTGCTAATATTTCTGAAGATTGGGTTTCTTCAAAAGCAGTTTCTGCTAAACTCCAAATTTCATCACTGATTTTAATGAGTGCAGTCTGGTGTTTTTGAATAGATTTAAGTAATGCTTTTTTGTTTTTTGAAAGCCCTTTTTGTCCATATGTACATGAGATGACAAAAAGAACCAATACGACGAGTATAGGTTTTTTATTCATTGGATTGTTAGTTTCTTGCTGAAAAGATACTAAGAATCTACTACAGAATCAATTAAAATAGTGATCATGTCAATGGCTGCCTGCGCAATTTTAGTTCCTGGGCCAAAAACACCAACTGCCCCTGCATCAAATAAGAACTGATAGTCTTGTGCAGGAATAACACCACCTACAATAACCATGATGTCTTCACGACCATAGCTTTTTAATTCTGCAATTACTTGCGGAACCAATGTTTTATGACCTGCAGCTAAAGAGGAAATTCCCAAAATATGCACATCGTTTTCGATGGCTTGTTTTGCTGCTTCTTTTGGAGTTTGGAAAAGAGGACCAATATCTACATCAAAACCAAGATCGGCATACCCAGTAGCCACTACTTTAGCACCTCTGTCATGGCCATCTTGCCCTAACTTAGCAATCATAATACGGGGCCTTCTTCCTTCTAATTCGGCAAATTTATCTGCCAATTCAGTAGCCTCTTTAAATAATTTATCGTCCTTTATTTCTTTACTATACACTCCTGAAATCGTTTTATGAACTGCTTTATGTCTTCCGAATACTGCTTCTAGTGCATCTGAAATTTCACCCAATGTGGCTCTTTCTCGTGCAGCTTTTACAGCCAAATCTAATAAATTTCCATTACCTGACTTTGCGCTAGTCGTCAGATCTTGTAAAGATTGCATTACTTTATCAGCGTTTCTTTCTGATTTTACAGTATGTAATCTTTCAATCTGACTCACTCTTACTGCTTCATTATCCACTTCTAAGATATGTAAAGGATCTTCTTGCTCCAATTGATATTTGTTGACTCCCACAATTACATCTTGCCCACTATCGATTTTTGCTTGCTTTTTGGCAGCTGCTTCTTCGATCCTCATTTTTGGGATACCTTTTTCGATGGCCTTTGTCATACCGCCCAGCTCTTCGACTTCCTGAATCAACTCCCAAGCTTTATTTGTAATTTCTTCGGTAAGCTTTTCTACATGATGGCTACCTGCCCATGGGTCTACAGTTTTTGTAATATGTGTTTCTTGCTGCAGATATATTTGTGTATTTCTGGCAATTCTTGCCGAAAAATCTGTTGGCAATGCAATAGCTTCATCCAAGGCATTGGTATGTAAGCTTTGTGTCCCTCCAAATACTGCGGCCATTGCTTCTATGGTGGTCCGAGCTACATTGTTAAAAGGATCTTGTTCGGTTAAACTCCAACCACTTGTTTGACAGTGCGTTCTTAATGCTAAAGATTTTTGATTTTTAGGATTAAACTGACTCACCATTTTGGCCCATAACATTCGACCCGCTCGTAGTTTTGCGATCTCTTTAAAATGATCCATGCCAATAGCCCAGAAAAAAGATAATCTTGGAGCAAAACTATCGATCTCCATACCAGCTTCTAACCCTTTTTTAATATATTCCAACCCGTCTGCCAACGTATAAGCTAATTCAATCTCTGATGTAGCACCAGCTTCTTGCATATGATACCCAGAAATAGAGATAGAGTTGAACTTGGGCATATTATTGCTGGTAAACTTAAAAATATCGGCAATAATCTTCATAGAAGGATTAGGAGGGTAGATATAGGTATTTCGTACCATAAACTCCTTTAAAATGTCATTTTGAATCGTGCCAGAAAGTTGTTCTTGTTGTACTCCCTGCTCTTCTGCAGCGACAATATAAAAAGCTAGAATAGGCAATACGGCTCCATTCATGGTCATAGATACGGACATCTTGTCTAGTGGAATCTGATCAAACAGAATTTTCATGTCTTCTACTGAGTCAATAGCAACACCCGCTTTGCCAACATCACCCTGTACTCGTTCATGATCAGAATCATATCCTCTGTGTGTAGCTAAATCGAAAGCAACGGATAACCCTTTTTGACCAGCAGCTAAATTTCTACGATAAAAAGCATTACTCTCTTCGGCAGTAGAAAATCCAGCATACTGTCTAATAGTCCAAGGTCTTCTTACATACATGGTGGAATATGGGCCACGTAAGTTTGGAGCAATCCCTGCAACAAAATCTTCATGCTTAAATTTTTTTGAAGAGGTTTTTTGCCCTTTAAGTGATATATGGTCTATGTTTTTTCGCGTCATATCTATTTTCTCGAATCTAGCTTCATCAACTTGTACAAATCTTCACTGATGGTGTCTACCCGTTTTTGAATTTTATCGATCTTTAATTTCATGATCAACAAGTACAATCCTACTATTATAATTAGACAAGCAGAAAAAAAGTAAATAAACGTTTTACTGCTTGAAAAGAAACTAACAATGTAATTTTCTAAAACCACTACCAAAATAAGGAGTGGCATAATAATTATAAACAGGTCATTAAACCTTCTTTTCTGTAGTTTCTTTATATATACTTTTTTTGAGTTTTGTTCTCTTTTTAACTGTTCAATTTTATTGGGGTTTCGATTCATCTATCCTATTATTTTCTAAGTTAAGTCGTTCTGATTCGTACGATTCAGACAGACGCTTAATTAAAATGGGGGAGATTAGTGTTTTTATGTGTTTCTTTTTCAAAAAAGGATAGATCTCTAGATCATCTTTCATTCTATCCTGATTATTAGGTAGTATATTAGAACCCAATAAAACAATTTCTTTTGAATTAAATTTTTCTTGTTCTTTTGTAGCACTTTCATTGATTTTTTTCTGAATAGTGCCTTCCTTTAAAAGGCTTAAAAAGCCTCCTTTTTTTTCTATTTTCTTTAGTAAATCTAATGATTTTTCCGCTAACTGACTCGTAATCTTTTCTATATAATAAGAGCCTTCAGCAAAATCTTGTGCTTCAGCTAAGTAACTTTCTTGCTGTAAAATTAATAACTGATTTCTGGAAATACGCTCGCCAAATTCATTTGACTTGTGATATATGGCGTCATAAGCAATATTGGACACTGTATCCGAACCTCCAAGGATGGCGCTCATAGATTCACTAGTTGTTCTAAGCATATTTACATTATAATCGTATAATGTTTTATTTCGAATACTAGGTTGTGTAAAAATATGGGGAGTGCTATTGGTGATTCCATAAGCCGAAACTAAGGTGTCCCATAAAAGTCTAAATGCTCTAATCTTCGCTATTTCGAAGAAATAATTACTGCCAACGGAAAAAGTAAAATGTATACTGTTTACACATTTCCTTGAAAACCTGTTTAAATATTCATTGGCATGTGCCAAAGTATAGGCAAGTTGTTGCGCTATGTTCGCGCCAGCATTCTGATACAAACCTAGATCTACTACAATCGCGTTATCAACCTTTTCAACTATTTCGTTGAGTCGAGAAAAGTCTTCATTTAAATTAGTATACCAATTACCTGTTTTAGCTAAATTCCCAATAATATCGATTTGAAAAAAAGTGCTTTTAGAACTGCTATAATTTGATAGGTTACTAGTAAATGAAACATCTAAAAATTGAAGCTTAAAATAGAGAATTGTGTTTTCTACATCTATGTTCTGCAATACTTGTTTAAAATCGAACTGTTGATCTGCGGTAAATTGAATAGCATTAGCCCCTTTTTTTAAAGCATTAATTGCTAATGTGTTTGCAATTTTTTCATCATCGATAAAAATAGATTGACAAATGTTAAAACCTTTTTGAGGAACATTTATTTTTAATTCCGACCGATCTTCACTTGTGTAGAACGGTTTAACAACAATTCCTTCGTCCGTAGTATGCAGCAAGGTTTTGTTATAGTCCAAACCTTTTAAATCAACTTGTATCTTTTGTTTCCAAGCTGCGGGTGAAATTGGCGAAAATTCTTCAAATAAAAATGGGTTCATTACTTTTTAATAGTATCAGGTTCTATGATATAAACGTCTTCGTTTTTTCTTTTCAGTAAATATTGTTCTCTTGCAAATTTTTCTAACTGGGAACTATCTTTAAGGCTATTGATCTCTTTAGTATTCTTTTGAGTCTTATTTGTATAAAAAGTGTTGATATTCTCCAAATCCTTGATCTCTTTATCAAACTCTCTATTTAAGTAATAATTCTCATCAAAAAAGAACATCCAAACAAAGAAAACAATCAAGATTAAGATATACTTATTCGTAAGAATCTTAAAGACGATATGTTTCTTTATTTGTTTAATAGTCATATTATAATCTCTCGTTAATTACTGTTCTAACGATATCAATGGCAACTGTATTATATCTGTCGTTGGGGATAATAATATCAGCAAAATTCTTTGTAGGCTCAATAAATTGCTGATGCATCGGTTTTAGGGTGTCTTGATATCTATTTAAAACTTCATCAATATCTCTACCTCTTTCCGAAATATCTCTACGAACTCTTCTGATTAATCGTTCATCAGCATCGGCGTGCACAAATATTTTAATATCGAATAAATTACGAAGCTCTTCGCTATTAAAGATCAAAATACCTTCTACAATAATCACTTTTCTTGGGTGTGTTGTAATAGTATCTTTAGTTCTGTTATGCGTAACGAAAGAGTATATGGGCTGATCAATTACCTTATCTTCTCTAAGATCCTTTAAATGTTGGATAATTAATTCGAAATCTATGGCTCTTGGGTGGTCGAAGTTGATCCGTGTTCTTTCCTCGTAACTAAGATCGTCGGTTGCCTTATAATAGGAGTCTTGAGAAAGTACACAAACCTCATCTGCAGGCAATTCGTTAATGATTTGATTTACTACTGTAGTTTTTCCACTACCGGTTCCACCAGCTATTCCAATTATAAGCATGTATTGAGTAATTGATTTGACAAATAATTGGGTACAAATTTAGCAAAAATAAAGGGGATTCTGTAGATAAAAAAAAGCTCCTTTGTTTTAAGGAGCTTTTATGAGCCGATGGAGGGACTCGAACCCACGACCTGCTGATTACAAATCAGCTGCTCTAGCCAGCTGAGCTACATCGGCTTTTGAAGGTGCAAATATATGTTTTAGAATAGAAAAAAGAAGCAAAAAAATGTTTTTTCGCTTCTTTTTTACATACTTGTTGATGATAGTTTTCCTTTTTATTTCATGGATTTAATTTTAGTTTTTAAATAGATTTTTTTCCAGGTTCCATTTACATAATTCCCTATGATTAGGTTATATGTAGAGTCATTAACATATTCCCACATATCGGTTAGAACAGAACTTCCATATTTGTATTGTTGTACTATGTTTTTGCCGTCTAAGTAGATTTTGCCTTCCGTTAAACCTCCGAAGATATCATATTCCCAAAATTTAACTTTTCCTGTTATAGAATCATATTTTCTAATCCCATAATTTCTATTGCCAAATTTGGTTTGAGTTTTATTGATAAAGCCCTTTGTCTTTACGATAACAATGCTTTTATTTAGAGCATACTCAAAAGTGATCTCTTGCTTAAGCTTAGTGCCATTACCCCAATCTCCTTCAAGTTTCCAAGTTTTATTCACTAAATTGTTAAATAAGGACAAATCGGATTTTTGACTATGACCATATGTGTAAGACAGTACTGTAATTAGTATAGTTGCATAAAATTTTATCATAATATTATTTTTTTAAGTTTAATCGGATTTTCTTTTTGAGGATACTTTACTTTCCCATAAAACATTTAGTATTTTCCACTCTCCGTTATATTTTGCTAACTGAAGGTAATCTACAAATTGAAACGATTCAGCTCTTACAATAGAGATAACTCCATTGTATATGTCTAGAACTTTATAGGTGTGATTTAAGCTATCTCTTGGCTCTTTTTTACCATAGCCCACTTTTGTATATTCTACCATTTCCTTTTTATTCAAATGATAAAGGATTTGTCCCTTTCCAGATTTTGCAGGAATCATTATAGTTTTGCGAAGCTCAGGATGTAATGCTTTTTTCATTCTGATTGTATCTCCATCAAACCATCCTTCAAAATAATCTTTAGCAGCTGCTATAATTTTGTCTTTCTCTTTATGCTGAGAGAAGCTATTGGTACTGATTAATATAATTGCTGTTAGTAGTATTACTTTTTTCATTTTATAAAACTAAATCAATTTTACTTTTGCTCAAAATAGAATTAAATGCATATAATAATATCAAAAAATGCATTACTGAATAATTCAATTATATGATATAAATAGTATTTTTATCTTCTACTAATAACAAAAGGAGTATCAATGAAATTACGACATTTGGAATGTTTCCTAGTGCTAGCTGAAGAATTGCATTTTGGAAGAGCAGCAGAGAAACTTTTTATAGGCCAACCACCACTGAGCAGAACGATAAAAGAACTGGAAAGAGAATTAGAAGTGACACTTTTTGATAGAAATAAAAGAAGTGTAAAGCTTACTCCTTGTGGAGAGTTTCTTAAAGCTGAAGGGCTTAAATTATTTTCCAATATTGAAAATATTAAATCCGAATTAAAGGCTATAAATAATGGACAATCTGGAAAATTAAGAATTGGATATGTAGATGTTGCTATGCTATCCTTTTTGCCAAAATTGCTGGTTGAATTTCAGGAAAAGATGAATGTTTCTACGATTTTATATGAAGTAAATTATGAAGATCAGATTCGTGCAATTAAAGCTGGATATCTTGATCTTGGTTTTTCGTTTAGTGCACCAAATACGAAAGATATTTCTGTAACAGCGATATCAAAAGAGTCATTTTTGTTAATTCTACCACCTGATCATAAGTTAGCGAATCGAAAAAAAATAGATTTAAAAGAGTTACAAGAGGATTCCTTTATTGCGGTAAACTACCATTGTGCACCTGATCTTAGCAATAAAACAAAAGAGGTATTTACAAAAAATGGATTGACTCCGAAAATTACACACGAGACATGTCAGGTAAGTTCTGTAATGAAACTTGTGGAAAATGGACTAGGCTATTCTATTGTTCCTGAAAGTTTGAGGTACGCTAACAATTTAAATGTAAAATTTACTGAGATCAAAGGCATGAAAGAGAAGGCAGAATTATTTCTTTTGCATTTAAAAGAAAAAACACCTCGTATAAAAAAAGCTCTTGAAATTGTTCTTGAATATGAAAACAAAAACGTTCTTAAAGCCTAGAAAAAATTTTGTCGGGATGAGAGGATTCGAACCTCCGATCTCTGGTCCCCCAGACCAGCACTTTAACCGGACTAAGCTACATCCCGAATTGGTTGACAAATATAAATTTACCCAATGTAACTTGCAAAGATTTTAAGATAAAGCTTCTTTATATGTTTTTAAACAACGTTCTCTTGCAAATTTGTGATCGACTATAGGCGTAGGATATGTCAATTCCTGAAATTCAGGAGTCCATTTCTTGATGTAATTAAGGTCCTTGTCAAATTTTTGAATTTGTGTAATAGGATTAAAAATTCTAAAATAAGGAGCTGCATCTACTCCGCAACCAGCAGCCCATTGCCAATTACCAATGTTGCTAGACATTTCGTAATCATTCAACTTTTCTGCAAAATAGGCCTCACCCCATCGCCAATCTATCAGCAAATGCTTACAAAGGAAGCTACCCACTAACATCCGAACTCTATTGTGCATAAATCCCGTTTGATTCAATTGCCTCATTCCTGCGTCTACCAAAGGGTATCCTGTCATTCCATTACACCATTTTTGAAACTCTTCTTCGTTGTTTCTCCACATTACACGCTCGTATTTTGCCTTAAAACATGTGTCTTTTGTATGTGGGAAATGCCAAAGTATTTGCATAAAAAACTCTCTCCAAATCAACTCTTTTAAAAAAGTAGTATTATACTGTTTAGATGCTTTAGCTACAATTCTTCGAATACTTACTGTTCCAAAACGCAGATGTATACCTAACCTAGATGTTTGGTCTAACGCTGGAAAATTTCGAGTTGCTTCGTATTCATCTATCAAAAGAGAATCTAGTTGAAATGGTGCTACTTTTATCTTTGAAGGCCTAAAGCCAAAATCTTGTAATGATACTTGCTCATGGTCTCTAATGACATAAAGATGTTCGATCATGTTTGCAGAAATAGTAGTATTTGGAACCTGCGTCTTGTATTTTTCAATCCATTTTTTTGAATACGGCGTATATACAACATAGGGGGTTCCATTAGGTTTTACAACCTCATTTTTTTCAAAAATTACCTGATCTTTAAAAGAGTGAAAATCGATTGATAGAGATTGTGAAAATTCCTTTATTGCACGATCTCTTTCTTTAGCATAAGGTTCATAATCATGATTTGTGTAAATAGCGGAAATAGCATATTGTTTTATCAATTGACCAAAAACACCTAGAGGATTCCCATAATAGGTAGCAATGGATGTATCATACTTTTTAAGAATTTTGTTCAATCTACCAATAGTTTCATAGATGAAGCTAACGCGTGCATCATCTTTTGGTAATTTAGACAATATATTCTCGTCAAAAATAAATATGGGTAATACCCGTATTCCAGAGTTTAGTGCGTGAAATAATCCTGTGTTATCATCTACTCTAAGATCTCTCCGAAACCAAAAAACAACAACCTTCTCCATAGTTACTTATATTCACCAAAAAGTTCAACAAGCTTCTTTTGTCTATGTGCAAATATTTCTTCTAGTTTAGGTTTTACCACTATAGGGTGCGCAAGTCTTCCAAGTATTCCGAAAGGGACCTTGTAGTCTATTATATCCTCCATTTCAACTCCACCATCAATTTCTTTGATAAAATGTTTATGATGCCATAATGCATATGGGCCAAAACGTTGTTCATCTACAAAATAATGTTTGTCTTTTACATGTGTAATTTCTGTCACCCATTTCGTTTTGATTCCCATAATAGGTGTAACGATATATTGAATGATTTGTCCAGGATACATGGGTCTATCCACTTTTGATAGAATGTCAAAACTCATATAGTCTGGCGTTATCGTTTTTAGATTCTTTGGGTCTGATAAAAATTGCCATGCCTGATCTATAGTTATGGGCAAATTTTGCTTTTTGTGTAACGTATATATTTTCATGATTAATTATGAATTAAAATATATAGGTTTAAAGAGGTTGCTATGCACAGCCAAATCATGTATGGAAGTAGTAGGTAACTGTAGTTCTTTACTTCTTTTTTAAAGGTGAAGAAGAAATAAAAGATCAACGATGTTAAAAGTATAATAAAGATTAAGCCGCTTGTAACTTCATGTTGATTAAAGAAAACGTAATTCCAACCAACGTTTAAGATAACTTGTGCAATATATAGGCGTAAAATTTTAAATGAATAATTATTCTTGAACAGCACTGAAAGGTATATCGAGAAACAAATCATAATGCTTGTCCAGGCCGCTCCAAAAACCCATCCTGGGGGCGTCCATGGAGCTTTATTTAAGTCTTGATACCAAAGTGTTTCGGGGCCATTATTCATTAACCAACTCCCTAAAGCTAAGCCACCAAAATTGATGATCAAAAAGAAGAGGAATAAAGCGGGTTTTTTCATGCTCTACGCTAAATGTTTGGTAATTTTTTTACTTAATGGATTGGTCGTCGAGTAGTAGTAATCTATAAACTCTCCGTCTTTGCCGATAACGTATTTTTGAAAGTTCCATTTTACGGAAGAATTTTTTCTGCCGTTTTCGGATTTTGTTGTGAGCCAATTATATAACGGATGTTGATCCTTGCCTTTTACATCAATTTTTTCAGTCATTAAAAAGCTTACTCCATAATTAATTTCACAAAATTCCTTAATCTCATCAGAGTTCCCTGGTTCTTGCTGACCAAATTGATTGCAGGGCACCCCTATAATCATTAAAGAATCTTTATAAAGGTCATAAAGTTTTTGAAGCGCTTTGTATTGTGGTGTAAATCCACATTTGGAAGCAACATTTACAATAAGAATATGCTTGCCTTTAAATTCAGATAAATGTATTGGTGTTCCCTGTAGAGAGTTTATAGGGATATGGTAAATAGAAGACATAATTGTATTACTTAATTAAATTTTGTAATAAAAATTGAGGGAACTATTAATAAAATAGAAGCTTCTATTTAATACAATCAATTAGCATACAAGAGTATGCATGCTAATTAATTGTAATTAGAATGTAACTTATTTCTAAGCCGCTGTAGGTCTACCCTTCAGTCTTTTTTCGATTTTCTGCTTGATAACTGTCAGCCTCTTCATTATATCCATAAGGTCAGCATCTTTTGTTTCCTTATAGATTTCATTCAAAGATAGGATCAGTCCTTTTACTTCTCTTGAAGCTAAAATACGATCACTAGTTGTAATAAACTTGTGCTTTCTGTTCTCGAATTCTAGAGCTTTTTCTATAATATCCATATACTAATTGTTTATATGATTTAACAATTCATTAATTTTAGATGGCGTGTTGAATATTCCACCATAATATGAGGTTACTGTAGACGATGTATCATCTTTAATTCCTCTGGAAGATACACATAAATGTTTAGCATCTATAATAACAGCCACATTTTCTGTATCTAATATTGTTTTTAATTCATTTGCGATCTGATTGGTCAACCGCTCTTGAACCTGTGGTCTCTTAGCAAAGTACTGAACAATTCTGTTTAATTTAGAAAGTCCAATGACTTTTCCTGAAGATACATATGCCACATGTGCTTTACCTATAATTGGAACAAAATGATGCTCACAATTAGAATAAAACGTTATGTTTTTCTCTACCAACATCTGATTATATTGGTATTTGTTGTCAAATAACGCAACTTTTGGTTTATTATTTGGGTTTAAACCAGAAAATATTTCTTCAATATACATCTTCGCAACCCTTTCCGGAGTTCCTTTTAGAGAATCATCCGTTAAATCTAAACCCATTACATCCATAATTTCTGAAAAAAGAAAGGCTATTTTTTCCTTTTTTTCCTCATCAGAAATCTTGAAAGCATCTGCTTTCAAAGGCGTTTCTAATCCAGTATATAAATGATCGTCTCCTATTTCTTCAATTGAGAACCTTTCAATTCTCGTTTCTATACTACGTTTTTTTTGAGGTACTACAGTATCTATACTCATGTTGTCTTTTTTTAGTGCTGTCTTTAAGTACTCCAATCTTAATGCAAAGCACTGATTATTTTTTGAAATAGAGTAATATAGTATTATTTATTTTTTATAATCCTATAAGGTATCTTTATGGTATTTCCAGTTATTATAGTCGGAATAAAAACGAATTCCTTAAAAATTTTATACTCAAATATACAAAATGTTTAACAATTAAGATAAAAGTCTAAACAAAAATTAACAAAAGATTAATACCTTTTAAATCTATTCCGTTTTTACAGAGGCGCCAAAAGATACTCATCTTAGTAGGTTTTAAGTTATTTAAGTTAAAATTAAGATTTATAAAAGCTTGTATTACTTACATTTATGGAATACAACCAAACCATTATGGAATCAACAATCGCTATACAAAGCACTAGAAAGAGAATAAATTCTATCGATATTTTAAGAGGTTTAGTTATTATTTTGATGGCTATTGATCATATTCGTGATATGTGGGCACTCGAACCATTTGCTCCAGAAAATATTGCAGAAACCAATGCAGGTTACTTTTTTACTAGGTTGATCACACATTTTTGTGCTCCAGTTTTTGTGTTCTTAGCGGGGACATCCATTTATTTATATCTTCAAAAAGTAAAGGACAAAAATGTAGTAAGTAGCTTTTTAGTAAAAAGAGGTCTATGGTTGATTTTTATAGAGGTGGTTATTATCAATTGGGCGTGGAGTTGGAAAATGATTTGGAATAGTTGGGGGTTTTTCTTGCAGGTGATATGGGCAATTGGTGTAGCGATGATTGCTATGGCGCTCTTAATTAGGCTTTCGAATAAAGTGTTATTGCTCGTTTCAATGCTCATTATATTCGGACATAATTTGTTAAACGCTATTACGCCCAATGACTTGGGGAGCTTCGATTGGTTCTGGAAGATCTTTCATGAGCAAGGATGGATCGCCTTTACTTCTGACAATAGTTTTGGGATGTATGTTGTATATCCTATTTTACCTTGGATAGGGGTTATGGCAGCTGGTTTCGTTTTTGGTCAGGTAATGACCTGGAGCCCTGAAAAAAGAATAAAGTTGCTTTGGAAACTGGGTATAGGCTCAATACTATTATTTGTTATTTTGAGATTTAGCAATTTATATGGAGATACAGGATCATGGGAAACTCAGAAAAACGGATTGTTTACGTTTATGGATTTTCTAAATACACAAAAATACCCGCCTTCACTACTTTTCTTATTGATGACGTTGGGTCCTTCCTTCCTATTATTAATAGCCTTTGAGAAATGGAAAACCAGATTATTTGACTTTTTAAAGGTTTTTGGAAGAGTTCCTTTTTTCTTTTACATATTGCATTTCCCAGTAATTCATTTTTCCTCTATGTTGTATTTTAGAATAACCGAAGGTGCATGGTTCGATCTAGCAAATTCTGGAGGGCCAAAGAATTGGCCTGAATATTATCAGCCTTCATTACTGAGGCTTTATCTCGTCTGGATTGGTATCGTAATTTTCTTCTATTTTTTGTGTAAATGGTATAACGATTATAAATCAAGGAAAGATTATTGGTGGTTAAAGTATATCTAAATCGTTCTATCTTTCAATACACGTTTTCATAGAAACAATCTCTAATAGATCATTGATGATAGAAATACCTTTGTCTTTATTATACCAAACTTGAAGGTTCTTCAAATACCAAGATTTATTCATTTGGCATTGTAAACATGTCTTCGTTTATTGTTACATTCCATTTTACTTCCTTGGCTTCTAAAATTTGAAAAACATCATTGTCATATTTCATAGTTACTGTAAAAGGATATAATAACCCATTTACATCTTTATAATTGGTCATATAAGATTTCATAGTTTTATCCTTATTAGGTCCAGAAAAGACTTTTGTTTCTTGATAAAAAGGTAAATAGCTTTGAGTGTCAAAATAGATATATACAATGTTTTCTAGTTCTTTTCCATTCACCCACTGAGGCCTTTTTGTAAGTTTTATTTTATATGCGTTTTTATTCTCTACGTTTACTTTTCCCATATACTCAACCGAATACTCATTCTTTTTCCAATTATGACCTCTATACGGGAAATCATATTTCTGTAAAAGTGTATTCTTGGAAACATCAGTATCTTTTCTCTCTGGTTTCATTTGTTGATTGGATCCCCAAACGGTCTTTCCATCACTAGCTATTGAAATATAGTCCATCCCACTAACTTTTAATGATGTATACTGTTTTCCTTCTTTTGTCATATATCGTTCAAATGGAAGCTCCATTCCGCCTTGAGACATTAGTTTAGCAACTCCGGTAATCTTGAATGATGAGACTTGATCCCACTTCTCCTGTCCACCGCTTTGTGCAGTGTATTTGGTTAATATTTCTTTAGCTTTTTGAGTAGGAATTATGCTTACTGTAATAAACATAATTGCAATAAATGTTTTTTTCATTACTTAAATATTTCAAGCAATAATAGGATAGATAAAAGTTAAAAAAGTAGTGCTCCTTGAAGTCAAACAAAGTTATCTCTTAAAATGCTGTTCTCTATATTGACCAGCAGTAAGGTTGGTTAATTTTTTAAAAGCGGTATTGAATGAAGATCTTGAGTTAAAACCCACTTCATACATAATTTCGTAAATCTTATATTCCTTGTATATAGGGTTTACGAGCATGGCTTTGGCATCATTAACTCTATAAGAATTGATATAGTCAAAAAAGTTCCTGTTAAAGTTTTCATTAATCACTTGAGATAAATTTTTAGAATGCGTTTTTAACTGTAAGGAGAGCGATTTTAAATTAATTTCTTCTTCCAAATAAGGCTTCTTTTCTATCATTAATAGTTCTAGTTTAATAGCTAGCTCTTCACTTTCTTTTTTTGATAAAACCGAATCTCTATATTTTTCTATTTTTTGAGCTTCGGTCTTTTCCTTGTAAAAAACATAAAGCTTTAGAATACTCAAAACAAAACGTCTAATGATGAGAAAAATACAGGCAATTACTGTTGCGATTACGGGAATTCTGAATTGAAGATTTGGAGTTAATAAAAAAGATTCTATAATAAAAGAGAAATAGATGAATGTGATTAATAAAAGTATGGTTAGGGTTTGAAGGTATTTCTTGTGTAATTTATTTATAGGAACACCGTTTTTTTGACTGATAATTTTTTTATTAGCCAGTAAATAAATAGCACTAAATAAGTAGATGCCAAACGAGAACAGAGATAAATAGATGAAGTAACGAATCTTAAAGATAATGATACTTGTGGTTAATGAAAAAATAAGAATGACAGCTCCTAAAATGAGGTGATAAAAGTAAAAAAGCTGAAAAGGGGTTTTGTTTTTGAGCGTGTTGGAAACGTAAAAAAACAATGTTGGTCCTAGAAAAAATGAAAATGCTAAAGAATGATTATTTATATTATAGGAAGTGAATAAGAATAAATATGTATTTGAAAATATTATAAGAGAGATTATCATTAAGACAAAGGCATATCGATTTTTTGAAGTTTTATTTTTGAAAAATAAAAGCAATACAGTGTTGAATAAAATCAGAAAAATTAACAGAAATTTGATCAAATCAAAAGTAGCTCTGAACTCAAGAGGTTCCATGTCCGAATTATGTGTTTATAATATCTAAGATAAGATTTTATTGATATGTTCAAATTTAGAATTGCTACCAACTCTTTAAGTTCGACTTCTTGAAGTCAATCTAAAAACTATTGATAAACAAAGAAAGGAAAATAAAAAAGCCAGCAAAATTTGCTGGCTTTAGTCGGGGTGGCAGGATTCGAACCTGCGACCTCCTCGTCCCAAACGAGGCGCGATGACCGGGCTACGCTACACCCCGATAAAATCGGACTGCAAATTTACCACAATCTTTTCATTTAACGAAAAGAATATGTAATATTTTACATGAAGAGATAGGGTATATTAGGTGTATGGATTTTACTTCTTTTTTTTCTTTTTATACAGTGG
>Ga0316204_10006575_pt1 | contig 17766 bp, 15 predicted proteins | sample 6monrhotite_MG_2_FD_205661 | JGI IMG/M metagenome (GOLD analysis project Ga0316204, IMG submission 205661) | Microbial mat bacterial communities from mineral coupon in-situ incubated in ocean water Damariscotta River, Maine, United States -... | ecosystem: Environmental > Aquatic > Marine >... | reverse complement strand
AAGACCGACTTACTCAATGACGAGCAACAAAAAAATGTAGAAGATATTGTTCGTGCACACGTTAAAGATGAAATTAAAACACTGAGTATCTCAAAAGGTGAAGTATCAAGTGAATTGATTATGGGACTTGAATCTGCAACGGAAGATAGAATTGAATCCGTACATTCTCACCATGATCATCATCATGAGCATGGAGATGACCATCATCACGCACATGACCACTTTAGTTCAGTATCTTTAGAGCTAGGTGAAATGAACGCAGAGAAAACACTAGAAGTTATTAATAAACTAATTGCAACAAATACTATTTATCGGGTGAAAGGCTTTTTAGCATTACCAAATAAACCAATGCGTCAAATTCTACAAGGCGTTGGTACTCGAATAGAACAGTATTTCGATAGGCTATGGCAAGAGGGTGAAACACGTACTAGTCGATTAGTCTTTATTGGTAAAGAGTTAAATGAGGATGCTATTAAATCCTCTTTAGCAACAGCTTGTGCTTAAGCTTAAGTCACATACTAGAGACTAAAAGGTGCACTTACTAGCAGCAAAGCCCGGTGGTTTTAATGATGAAGAAGGCATAATTGATCTTCAACAAACGCCAGCTGATATTGTTGTTTTATCCGCACAAGATACTTCACTAGGTTTATTGGCCGATGTGGTTGAAAATTTAGATGATGACTTTCCTTCAATACGTTTAGCAAATTTAATTAACTTAAATAAGCCGACAGCCTACGATCTCTATGAACACTCTGTCTTACAACATGCAAAATTAATCATTGTCTCGCTATTAGGCGGTAAAAATTACTGGCCTTATGGTGTAGAACAATTAGTCGCACTTGCAAAAAGAAATAGTCATCTTAATTTAGTATTTGTTCCAGGTGATGATGCTGCTGATAAGGAATTATTTTCTGCTTCAACCACAGATAATGAGAGCAGTGTTCGTATATGGCGTTACTTAAGAGAAGGTGGCCAAAGAAATACGCTAAACTTATTTCATTATCTAAATAATTATTTTTTCAAAGCTAATGATGTTGAATGGGAAGAGCCTAGAACATTACCTCATACACTCATTTATTCAGATAAGTCTCGAGATCTCACCTTTGATGAATGGAATCTTTCCATTAACTCAAAATATCAAACAGTTCTTCTACTTTTTTATCGAAGCCATTTACAAACGGGTAATACCCAAGCCTTTGATGATTTCATTAGAGTATTACAAAGTCATAACCTAAATGTTTTAGCGATAGCAACAAGCTCTTTAAAAAGTACTGAATGTTTAGAAGTGGTTGATAGATTAAGTCAACAAGCTCATTGCAGCGTTATTATAAATACAACAAGTTTTTCTCAACTGGCTCAAGGTAATGCATCTTTATCATCTGAGCCACAGCTAGACTTAAACCGTTGCTTCGAACTTGATGTGCCTGTAATACAAGCCATCATGGCTGCGAATACGCGTGAAGACTGGGAAAGCAATGCGCAAGGTTTACGAGCTCGTGATATTGCAATGAATATTGCATTACCTGAATATGATGGGCGTATTATAAGTCGAGCGATAAGCTTTAAAGATATACAAAAAAGATCCGAGCGAACACAGATTGATTTAGTCAGATACAAAATTCATTCTGAACGAGCGAATTTTGTAGCGAAATTAGCTAAACGTTGGTCAGAACTTGGGTCTAAACCGAATTCGGATAAACGCATTGGTCTGATACTAGCGAACTACCCTACTAAAGATGGCCGTATCGGTAATGGTGTCGGTTTAGATACACCTGCATCCGTTATCAATATACTACAAGCATTAGCCAATAATAATTATCCGGTTGAAAATATCCCCAGAGAGGGGGATAAACTAATTCAGTTGTTATTAAGTAATGTAACAAATGATCTAGATACAATAAGTAATAAACCCTGTTTACAAAGTATCTCTCTAAAAGATTACCAACAATATTTCCAAGAATTACCGGCCATTAACCAACAAGCTATACTTAAGCGTTGGGGCGAGCCAGAAGCCGATCCTAAATTCAGGAAAGGACGTATTATGATTGCGGGTGTCCGATTGGGCGTAACCTTTGTCGGTATTCAACCTGCTCGTGGCTACAATGTTGATGTGGTTGCTAATTATCATGATCCCGATCTTGTACCTCCTCATAGTTACTTAGCCTTTTATTTTTGGCTACGTCATAGTTATCAAGCGGATGCATTGGCGCACATAGGGAAACATGGAAACCTGGAATGGTTGCCTGGTAATAGTGTCGCGTTAAGTGAACAATGTTGGCCGGATATATTATTAGGTCCGATGCCACATCTCTATCCCTTTATTGTGAATGATCCAGGTGAAGGTGCACAAGCTAAGCGAAGAACACAAGCTGTCATACTGGATCATTTAATGCCACCGATGGCGCGAGCTGAAACCTATGGCGATTTATTAGTTCTTGAAAATTATGTCGATGAGTTTTATCAAGCGCTCGGTGTTGACCCGCGTCGGGAAGATTACTTACGTAAAAAAATACTCGATTTAATTCAAGAGATAAATTTACACGATGAATTAAACTTAAATAATGATGCAGAAGATGAAATTGTTCTAAATGAAGTCGATGCCTATTTATGTGAGTTAAAAGAAGCTCAAATTCGCCATGGTCTACATGTTTATGGAATGATTACGAAAGGTGAGACATTAGAAGAAACCTTGATTGCCTTAATGCGACTACCAAGAGGCGAGTCTGAAAAAGATCAAGGACTGTTACATGCACTGGTTGATGATTTACAACTGGAAATGTCCGATGGTGTTCTGTTTAATCCATTAGATTTCGACGCAAGTACACAATGGCAGGGTGGCCAACCTGAATGTTTGGTTAATATAAGTGAAGCGAGTTGGAGAACGTGTGCCGATACACGTGAACGATTGGAACTCTATTCACAAAAACTAATATCAAAAATATTAAATGATAATGTCTATCCTACAGAATTAATTAAAACGTCAGTATTACTACGCTATGCCAATGATGTTGTATTAAAAGCCGTTAATCAATCAGCTATTGATGAAATTAGTAATTTCGTAGGGGCTTTAAACGGACAGTTTGTTCCGCCGGGTCCAAGTGGTGCACCTACGCGTGGAAGACTTGATGTTTTACCAACAGGACGAAATTTTTATTCAATTGATAACCGTGCAATTCCAACACGCAGTGCTTGGGAGCTTGGGCAACAATCTGCCGAGTTATTAGTGCAGCGGTATATGCAAGATAATGGCGATTTCCCAAAACAACTTGGGATTTCGGTGTGGGGAACATCAACCATGCGAACCGGTGGTGATGATATCGCTCAGGCATTCGCTTTAATGGGGGTTCGTCCAGTATGGGCAGAAGCATCGAATCGTGTAGTTGATATTGAAATTATTCCAGCAATGCAAATGAATCGTCCACGGGTTGATGTTACATTGAGAATTTCTGGTTTCTTTCGAGATGCCTTTCCCAATGTTGCTAAATTATTTGATACCGCAGTGAAAGCGTTAGCTAAATATGATGAGCCGGGTGAAACCAACACCATTCAAAAGCATGTGGAAGAAAATATAAAATCATTAATTGCACAAGGTTGTGATAAACAGCAAGCACAACAGCAATCTCAATGGCGCGTTTTTGGATCGAAACCGGGAGCTTATGGTGCTGGCTTGCAAGGTTTAATTGATGAACGTGTTTGGGATAACCAAGCCGATCTAGCAAAAGCCTATGTGAATTGGGGAGGGTATGTTTATTCACAAGATAATTTTGGTGGTGAAGCTTTCCAGGAATTTGAACAACGCTTAACGCAGCTCGATGCGGTTGTTCAGAATCAAGATAATCGAGAACATGATATTTTAGATTCAGATGATTACTACCAATTCCAAGGTGGAATGAGTAATGCTATTCATGTATTGAAAGGTGAAATGCCGGCTGTCTATCATGGTGACCATTCAAATCCGGCAGCACCCAAAATTAACACCTTAAAAGAAGAACTTAACAAAGTGATACGTTCACGTGTTGTTAATCCGAAATGGATAACAGCAATGCAGCAACATGGTTATAAAGGTGCGTTTGAAATGGCTGCCTCGGTGGACTATTTGTTTGCTTATGATGCGACAACGGGTTTTATTGATGATTATCAATATGAAATGGTAAGTGATGCCTTACTATTAGATGACGCTAATAAAGAATTTTTAAAAACCCATAATATTCATGCAATGAAAGAAATGGCTGAACGATTACTTGAAGCACAACAGCGTGGATTATGGCAGAATCCAAATAATTACCAACAATCAATAACCGATATATTATTAGAAATTGATGAAAGTCTTGAATTGGCACAATAATAAGTGAAAACCTAGTATGTATTCAGATGTGGAAAAAAATGCTATTTATCGTGTCATTGCTGAAAGGCGTGATATGCGACATTTTATTAATAAGCCTGTTGAAGAAAAAATATTAAATAAAATATTTCATGCAGCAAATCACGCTCCAAGTGTTGGTTTGATGCAACCGTGGCGATTTATTCGCATTTCAGATAGTGATTTGCGCCAGAAACTTTTTAAGCTTGTTGATAAAGAACGTGTTCTTACCGCAAAAGCACTCAATAAGCGTGAAGACGAATTTATGAAACTAAAAATTGAAGGGATTCTTGAGTGTGGTGAATTAATCGTTGTGGCATTACCCAATGAACGTGAGCAACATATTTTTGGACGACGCACGATGCCTCAAATGGATCTTGCCTCTACAGCATGTGCTATTCAAAATATGTGGTTGGTTGCCCGTGCCGAAGAAATTGGTATGGGTTGGGTGTCCATCTTTGAGCCAAATGAATTGTCATCTCTTTTAAATATGCCTGAAGGAAGTGAGCCTATAGCCATTTTATGTATTGGCCATGTTGATGCGTTCTATGATGAACCTATGTTAATTTCTGAAAAGTGGGCAAGTAAAACGGCTGTTGAAAATTTTGTATATGAAAACAGCTGGGGTTGTTCTGACATAACTTCAGCCAAAAGAACTTCATCTGATTTAGAATTGGAATTAGAACCAAATGATTAAGCACGGTGGCAATATAGATGAAGCAGCGATTAAATTCGGTATCGCTAAAGATGAATGGTTAGATTTATCCACCGGTCTTAATCCTGATCCTTGGAGTTTAGATAAACCGATTCCGGCAAGTTACTATCAAAAATTACCGTACCCTGATGCAACATTTTACGGTGTTGCCAGTCGCTATTATAAGAGTTTAAATTTGCTTGCTGTGCCGGGTAGTCAAGCAGCTATTCAATCTATTCCGCGTCTGCTCAAAAATAAACGTGTCGCTTTACCTGTACCGGGTTACGAAGAGCACTTGTATCACTGGCAACAAAATCAACATGAGTGCATAACCTATAATCCAGATACGGTAAATTTAGTTGAGTGGGTAAAAGAGCAGCAACCAGATGTGGTTATTGTGATTAACCCAAATAACCCATCTTGTCGTCTACATGAGCAGCAAGAGTTACTTGCAGTATTGAAGTTGCTGGAAAAAAATGATGGATTGTTAATTGTCGACGAAGCCTTTTTGGATACAAATTCAAATAAAAGCTTAATCGATATCGAGTCAGATAATTTACTGGTGTTAAGGTCTTTGGGTAAGTTTTTTGGACTTCCCGGTATTCGAGTTGGTTTTGTAAAAGCTGCACAGAAATGGCGCGATCTTATAGAAGAATATTTAGGTGCTTGGGCAATGAATGGCCCCAGTTTATGGGTATCGACTCGATGTTTAGCAGATTCTAAGTGGCAGCAATCTGTAACCAAGCAGTTGCACTCAATGGCTAAACAACAAATAACATTTTTGGATAAAATGTTGCCTGATAATTTAACTTCCGAAATGAATGAAAAAACACATTATCAAGCCTTAACCTCAACGGATTATTTTACTAGCTACAGAACGAGTTTAGATTTGGCTAAGTATATATACGACTTCTATGGTCAGGCAGGGATATTTGTTCGAATTATCGACTTATCAAGTGCAAAACTTCCATATGAAGCAATTATTCGATTTGGATTATGCCCTTCAGAATCGTTAGAGCGATTTCAGTCAGCGACTTCTAAGTTAAATCAATGTCTTAGCCAATATTCAGAATTGAGCTCATCTAAATAGCTTTTTCTGTTCAATTTACTGTGTGAATTATATGGGGTTTTAACTTTTAACAAGCCCTAAAATCCTGTATCGTGTAACTCTATTAGTAAGGAGTCATTGCAGGCCAGTTTGGATGTAGTGAGTAAATGGGAAGTTAGGTACGGAATTTTATTTTAAGCCTACGCTGCCCCCGCAACGGTAATGAGCACATAATGTGTTTTAAGCCCGGAACCTGCCTAACTAATTGCTATTTTTAAATAGCGACACTTACGATTACTTTAATCATTTTACGTACACGGGTGTGTGTACAAGAGAGACTACAATGCAAACTACACTATCTACAACACGTACTTCTTCGCTTACACTTTCTGCTGGTTTACAAATTACAGCTGCTATCTTTCTAGGCATGGTACTTCTTTACGGGGTAGGCTTTGCCGCTTCTGATGTTGCGCATAATGCCGCACATGATTCACGTCATACTTTTGCTTTTCCTTGCCATTAATCTTAACTGATTGAATAACTAACTTTTAAGTATAGTGTTTGCACTATATTAAAATTTTGGATGAGTAGATGATTTTTAGAAATATTTTCTTTTCGGCACTCTTTGTCGGTGTTATATCGGGTCTCGTATATAGTGTGTTTCAACAAGCACAACTAGTCCCAATCATTTATGCCGCTGAAAAATTTGAGATACAAGAAACTACAACAAAGCATAGTCATGAGGGTTCTCAAGCAAATCATCATTATGATGCTGCTGTATGGACTCCTAATGATGGCAATGAACGTCTTGTTTGGACCATTGTTGCAAATGTACTAACCGCAATTAGTTTTGCACTTGTAATGTTATCGTTAATGGCAGTGCATAATTTAAAATCGCATAAGCCCAAAGTAGACGCTTTACAGGGAATAGGTTGGGGTGCCGTTGGTGTGTTAACTATTTTTGTTGCGCCTGCATTAGTTGGTTTACATCCCGAAGTGCCAGGCACTATTGCCGTTGCATTAGAAAATCGACAAGCTTGGTGGTTGTTTGCCGTTATTACGACAATAGTCGGGGTAGCTGTTCTATATTACGCCCCTCTTAAAATAAAAGGATTAGGCGTTATAATAGCTATTTTGCCTCAACTTGCAGCATTACCAATGGCTAAGTCATTAGTATTTGAAAATACTAATCCGATTGCCGTAGCAAGTTTGAATGAATTAAGTCATCAATTTTTTTCTTTGACCGCGATTGGTACAACATTATTTTTTATAATATTAGGTATCGCATCAGGTTATGCAATGAAGAAATTCATTAAAATAGAATCGGCTCTGGGTTAAATAAAAAATGAACTTTCCATTTACAGCAATTATCGGACAGCATGCGTTAAAAACGGCGTTATTGATTTCGGCAGTTGACCCTAAAATGGGAGGTGTTTTAATTAGTGGGCCTAGAGGTTCAGCTAAATCAACAATAGCCAGAAGCTTGGCAGACTTAATGGATAGGCACGTTTTTATAAACCTACCCCTTGGCGCTAGTGAAGAAAAACTTATTGGTAGCTTAGATTTAGATAAGGCATTAAATAATAATGAAGTAGTTTTCTCTGATGGTCTATTAGCAAAAGCACATCAAGGTGTATTGTATGTTGATGAGGTTAACTTGTTAGCAGACCATTTAGTTGATGTATTATTAGATGCTGCAGCCTCGGGAATCAATCAAATTGAACGTGATGGAATTAGTCATCAACATAAAGCTGAATTTTTATTAATCGGTACAATGAATCCAGACGAAGGTGAGTTGCGCCCTCAATTACTTGATCGTTTTGGCTTAATGGTGAATTTAAGTTCTCATTATGACGTTGAAGATCGTAAGTCCATTATGCAACAGCGCTTAGCTTTTGATGAAGACTCAGAGCAATTTTGTAATAAATATAAAGAACAACAACATAATATTATTGCGCAAGTAAAGTCAGCCAAAGAAAATTTGAAAGCAGTCGTTGTTACACCTGATATTCAGAGCTATATTGCTGAAATATGTAATAGCGCGCAGGTAGAAGGGCTTCGAGCAGATATAACCTTATATCGAGCGGCTCGTGCATATACTGCTTTAAATGAACAAACAGAAGTTTCTCAAGAGGATGTTGATGCGGTAAAAGAATTTGTTCTGACTCATCGTCGTACGGATAGATCTTCAAAAAAACCTGAAAATGAAATGGCTCAACAAAACACTTCTAAACCCCTAGATTCGAATAGCTCTTCAATCCAAGGAAGTTGGGGCGCGATGCAGTCTGAAACTGTGCCAGTGGGAGAGAATAAAAAATTACCAGAGTTTGAGCCAGAATCAAGCTTAAAAAAAAAGCCCATAACAAATCCAGTATAAAGTCTTTTAACAGCAGAAATAAATCGACTGGACATTACTCTGGAAATAGTTTGAATCGACGTTTTGTCATTCCAGCAAAGAAACACGACGACATTAAAAAAATTAATTGGTTTGCTTCGCTTTCCCAAATTAACTCTAAAAATAAAAAACTACATTTTTTAAAGCCTTTAGAAAAACAAAATAAACTCAATATAATATTATTGGACACTTCAGCATCTACTCTAGGAAAGAATAGCTTATCTGATGCGAAAGGTGCTATTAAGCAGTTGGTAGAGACTGCTTATTTAAAACGAGAGTCATTATGTCTTCTAACGTTCGGTTATGAGCGCATTGAAATGGTCTTACATCCTCAACGTGCCCCTAAAAATATTGTTTCATTATTAGCTAATATTAAAGCAGGTGGAGGAACTCCATTACGAAAAGCGCTGCTACAGGTAAGTGAGTTTATTAATAAAAAATCAAATCAGTATCAAAAATGTATATTATATGTATTTACAGATGGGCGTTCACGTGAATCGGTTGAGCATGTAAATATAGCTTGTGATGTAATGCTTGTTGATACTGAAAGTTCCGCAGTAAAATTAGGTTTAGGAAAAAATATAGCGAGCAGCTTAAATGCACAGTATGTGCATCTATAACTGCTTGGCTATTATTAATTGGAAATAAAATGACAACAGAAACTGAAAACACCAAAGATGACAGTCTGTCAATTGAAGATAAGCATCAACGGAAGATGGCGAAAAAGAAAAAAGTTGTTGATGAGCGCATTGCTAAAGCAACCGAAGAACGTGGAGTTTTAATTTTATTAAAAGGAACGGGGAAAGGAAAAAGTTCATCTGCATTTGGAACAATGGCACGTTCGCTAGGGCATGGCCAAAAGGCGGGTGTTATTCAATTTATAAAAGGTCGCCAGGAAACGGGTGAGCATATTTTTTTCAAAGATCATCCTATGGTGGATTTTCATGTTATGGGACATGGCTTCACTTGGGAAACACAAGATATAAATCAGGATATTGATGCGGCTAAAAAAGCATGGGAAGTTGCCAAGAAAATGTTAGCTGACGATAGTTATAATATTCTTGTTTTTGACGAGCTTTCATATATGTTTAAGTACAAATATATTGATGTTGATGAATGTGTAAAAGATATTGTTGCTAGACCGAAAAATCAGAATGTAATGATTACAGGTAGAACCATGCATAAAGCATTACAAAAAATTGCGGATACTATAAGTGATATTCAGGATGTACAACATGCTTTTCGATTGGGCGTAAAAGCACAACGCGGAATTGAATGGTAATAATTGAATTTATTAATGAATAATACACAAAACTCGAAATCTCCTAATTCCGTAAAGTGCCCCGCGCTATTTTTTTGTGCCCCTGCCTCTGGTCAAGGTAAAACAACGATTACTGCTGGCATTGCTCGTTATCATAAAAATCAAGGACGGGATGTTCGTGTTTTTAAAACGGGCCCCGATTATTTAGATCCTCTCATTCTTGCTCAAGCTTCCGGCAATCCAGTAACTCAACTTGATTTATGGATGCTCGGTAATGAGCAATGCAAACAATATTTATATGAAGCAGCTCTTGAAGCCGATTTAATTTTAATCGAGGGCGTAATGGGAATGTTTGATGGTAATCCAAGTGGAGCCGACATGGCCCAATACTTTGGTATACCCGTTGTGGCGATAATTGATGCACGCGCAATGGCTCAAACTTTTGGTGCAGTAGCGTATGGCTTAGCGACTTATCGACCAAAACAAAACTATCAGGAAAGTGAGTTAGATTTAAAATTTAGTGGAGTGATTGCAAATAAAGTAGGTAGCGAACGTCACGCTGAATTAGTTAAAGAGTCTACTCCTGAAAATGTAAAATTATTAGCGTGTTTACAACGTGATGACAAAATGACATTACCCGAACGCCATCTTGGTTTAGTTTTTCCAAGTGAGGTAGCCGATATGGAACAACGTCTAGATGATATTGCTAAAGTAATTGCTACAACAGATCTCAACAAGCTTCCTGAAAGTGTTCAATTTTTACCCGGAAGCGTTAAGTCATATCCTTCCGAGATTATTAATGGCAAATTACGTGGGAAAAAAATAGGCATAGCAAAAGATGATGCCTTTAGTTTTATTTATGCGGCGAATGAGCGATTTCTGACGGAAATGGGAGCAGAATTAATTTATTTTTCACCATTAAAGGATGAGCAGTTACCTGAAGTTGATGCTTTATGGTTTCCGGGAGGTTATCCGGAATTACATATGGATGCATTGCAAAATAATACTTCTATGAGTAAGAGTATTAAGCAGTTTTATAGCACTGGAAAGAAGATTCTTGCCGAATGTGGTGGAATGTTATATTTGCAAACGAGCTTAACCAGTCTGGATGGAAGTAAATGCACAATGGTCGGGCTTATTCCCGGCGATGCCATTATGCGTGATAGAGGGGGCTGCCAAGGGATGCAATATGCCCCAATATTAGGAAATGGTAATTTAGCCGGAGAAGTTAGAGCCCACGCACATCACCGATCACGCACAGAAAATACGCTTGAACCTATCGCTAATGGTCGACGCTTACGCCATCCAGCTCCGGGAGAAGCCATTGTTAAGTCTAAAGGCTTAATTGCAACGTACCTGCATCTATATTTTGCATCCAATCCAAGCGTGATTTTGGGGATATTTGCATAAGGGATATTAATATACTAATTTTTATCAGGCTTTTGGTGGACTCCTCAGTTATAAACTCTTCCATTTATAGTATATGATATATGCTTTGCCTCTCCTAAATAACTGTTATACTAAGGAAAATCTAGAATATAAAAGTTATAGCAACCTATGTATAAGTTAACCATCCGCGACAATAATAATAAACTCGATGAAATGTATGTTTCACATGAAGTTTTCAAAATTGGCCGTAATTCTGATAACGACATTCGTTTAGACGATGCAACCGTCAGTAGCCATCATGCTGAAATTATCCAGTCAGATTTAAATGTATCCATTAGAGATTGTGGAAGCACAAATGGCACCTATGTTAATGGGAGCTCAATCGATAAACATATCCTGAAAGATAATGACGTTATTGTTATTGGTAAATTAACTATCTCTTTCTTGAATGACGCATCTGAACCTTTAGAAGATGATCTTGACCCTACGACCACAATAAGCCGTGGTGAAATGCAGCATTTATTGGAACGAATAGAGCAACATAAATCAGGTAAAACAGCATCAACAACTGTTTCAAGAAAGTTAAACTGGATTGCTCAGAACGAAAATGGAATATGGTGGGGATTTGAAATTGAACCCGTCGTTGGCGAGACTGATTGGGAAAATCAGAATAATGGAATGAAAATACTCTTAAAGGAAGAAGCTAAAAACGAAAATTGGAAAGATACACTTCAAAAGTTGTAATATTTGCCGATAACCCATTAATGAATTAATAAGATTGGAAGATTTAGAATGGGATTGTTAGACGATCTACGCAAGCAAAGCAGTGATTTAAAAAAATCACATGCAGATGACGCCGCTACCCAGGCTGAATTAGAAGAAATCTACAAGTTAAAAATACATCCTGCAATGAGTTCAATCTACACTCATATAAATGAACTCATTGAACACCTTAATTTTGTAAAGCCAACCATTACCGCACCTTATACGTTAACTGCATCGTCTATAAAACGTAATTTAAATCAACATGGTTATAAAATCGTAACCGATAGTTCTGATGAAATGAAACAAATCATCTTAACGTTGCATTGTACAGATGAAGAAAATGTTGAATTTGAAGTTGATAATAAGAAAAACATCGAAAAACATATTGAATATTTACAGCGTTATAATCTCCAGTTTACAACTCAAAAATATAAAGATGACCTACATGAAGTTTCGTTCGCAAAGTTTAATTTGGAAAGTAAGGTTAAAGTTACCATTCTGATAGAAGGCGATATTCAAAATTCTTGCATTCATTTAAAATTTAATAACTTTCAAGATTTAGGGTTATTAAAAAGAGATATAACGGCAGAACAAGTAACCGAAAATTTCTTAGATGAAATGGGGAAATATTTAATCCGAGAATCTTATAACTTTATGAAGCTCGATCTGTCAGAGCAAGAAAAGAAAGGGTTACAACAAAAACTTCGTAAAGAAGAAATGCGGAAGAAATTAGAAATGCTTGCTGCTGATAAAAGAGATAAAGAATTGGAAGCCGAAGAAGCTAAGAAAAAAAGTTTATTTAGTTTTTTAGATAAAAATAAATAAGATATTTTATTGTTTACATTTAGCCTCTCTCATTAAATCGAGTAAACCTAACGGCTACTCTTTAAATAAAACATTTAAATATTTTGTTTTTTCCATTCGCTAGGTGATAAACCAACCTGTGCTGCAAAAACACGTGAGAGTGCGCTTGCACTTCCATAACCAACCTCGTTTGCTACAAGCTGAACAGGCTTTCCTTGACGCAATAATGATTGAGCAACACTTACTCTCCATTGAGAAAGATAGTTTCCAGGTGTTAGTCCAATGATTTCTCGAAACTTAGCTGCGAAGCGTGCACGTGACATGCCGGCTATATTAGCAAGTGAATCTAAAGTCCAATCTCTAGCTGGTTCGTCATGGATAGTGTTAATTGCCTTTGCAAGTTTTGGATCAGCAAGTCCCGCAAGAAGCCCGACTTGTAACCTGTTTTTATTCATGAGGTCTCGAAGTAATTGGATAACAATAATTTCGATAAGGCGATCAAGTACAGCTTGCCGACCACAATTTTCATCTGCAGCTTCAGTAAAGAGAAGCTCCAAAGATGAAGCGAGTGTGGGGGTATCTTTAAGTTTAAGTATGATAACTTCAGGTAGCGCTTGTAATAGAGGGTTTTTTAATTCAGCACCAAAGTGGATGGAAGCACATACCATGTCGACATTTTCATCTTTTGGTAGTAGTTGATGACTTGTTGGGTTCAAATAAAAAAAGAGACTAGGTTCGTTGAGTAAAAAATCAGTTTCAGATTCTGGTTTAACTTCTAAAGTACCTTGTCTGAGTACGTGGATATACCCGAGTCCATCATGCGCATCAAAACTTGCAGAATGACATAGTGCCCCAGCTTGAAAGACACGTGCGCTGAGTTTAAAACAATTTAATAGTTTAATTAATCGGTCATCCATTTGCTTTTCTTTCTCTCATTCGACGTCCTTGATTTATATCGCATCTAGATACTCTAGGTATGGTAAATGATACTAATTAACACCACAAGTATCAATGTGAGTGCCATTATTCGTCTGTACCCACGGAGGTATAAGTTAGTTTTTAATCTAAAACAAATTAAAGGAATGATTATGTCACGCATATTACCTGTAGAACAAAACAAGACTGACCCAGCAACGGCAAAAACGCTAGATGCAGTAAAAGCAAAGCTAGGAATGTTACCTAATATATTTACAATTTTGCTCTATCACCGGCTTCACTGAACGGTTACTTAGAATTATCGGGTGCTCTTGCAGGAGGAGCTTTAACAGATAAACAACGGGAATTAATTTCTATAACAGTTGCTCAGGAAAATGCTTGTGAGTATTGCTTGAGTGCACATGCTGCTATTGGAAAGGGAGTAGGGCTTGGTGACATTGAAATTGAGAATGCACGTATTTGAAAATCAAAAGATCCAATTGATGCCGCTATTATTGGTTTTTCATTAAGCGTTGTACGCTCAAAGGGCGGTGTAAGTGATGCTCATCTTGAAGCGATACGTAAGGTATGTAAGGACGACGGACTAATTATAGAAATAGTTACAAAAGTTGTTCTAAATATTTTAACAAACTATGTGAATCGTCTTGCGGGTACGGAAGTGGACTTCCCAGTATTTAAAGTAAGTACAGCAGCATAGTTATTATATAAAAAGGAGGATTTTTAAATGAAGTATTTTACATCACAAATTAATAGAACAGTACTTGTATGTGGTTTGTTAGTTGTATTGCAATCTTTATCAGTAGGCAATGCTGTTGCTGGCAAGAGTTATGCAAAGTTTAATAGTAGTAATGAGCTTATTCGTCCGACAGGTTATCGAGAATGGATATTTGTTGGAGCGCCTGTTACTCCCAACGAGCTTAATAATGGTAAAGCTGCCTTTCCCGAGTTTCATAATGTTTATATTGATCCAATAAGCTGGAAATATTGGAAAAAAAATGGAACATTTAAAAATGGAACGGTTATCGTTAAAGAACTAGTGAGTATTGGAAGTACAAAAACATTTAGTGGTAATGGTTACTTTATGGGTGAATATCTTGGCCTGGAAGCGATGGTAAAGAGCAAACAATATTTCCCGAAAGCGAATGGTAATTGGGGGTTTTTTAGATTTACTACTGATAATTACAAAGGTTTAAAAAAGAAGGCTAGCGAACTACCTAAAAGTGCTTGTTTATCATGCCATATACCAAATGCAAAATATGATAATGTTTTTACACAACACTATCCAGTGTTGCGAGCAGCAAAATCAAAAGAAGAACGAGGTATAGGTGGTAAGTAAAAATTAGAAATATAGCTTTTAATGATGTTATTGAACTGTCATAGCAACTGTTATGGCAGTTCTTTATCTTATCTTTAATAAAGAGAAGTACTTGAGGTGATATTTTGGCAAAAGAATTAAATATTCTGAAAAAAGAAATTGCTAATTGTATAATTTGTTCAGAAAACTTTTCACATACACCTAACCCAATATTTCAATTAAATTCGCAAGCAACTATTTTAATTGCAGGTCAGGCACCTGGTCGAAAAGTACATGAGTCAGGCATACCTTTTTTGGATCTGAGTGGTGACCGACTACGAACTTGGATGGGCGTATCCAAAGAAGAATTTTACGATGAAAATAAAATAGCTATTTTACCTATGGGGTTTTGTTACCCGGGAACAGGGACATCTGGAGACTTACCTCCACGTCAAGAATGTGCATTAGCATGGCATAATAAAGTTTTAAAACTAATGCCAAAAGTACAACTAACACTAGTTATTGGAAGCTATGCAATGAAATGGCATCTTGGAAAATCGATGAAACATAATTTAACGGAAACGGTTAGAGCATGGGAAGCCTATTCCCCTAATATCATACCTCTGCCTCATCCTAGTCCAAGAAATAATATATGGCTTGGTAAAAATACCTGGTTTGAAAGTGAAGTGTTACCTGTTATGCGTGAAAGAATAATATGCTGTATTAATAAAAGATAATAACGCCATTTAAAATAAATATAGATTAACTAAGGTTAACCCTTTTTTTGTGTCAGACATTTCCTACTTCGTTTGTGTGATTGTTGAAATACACCTCGTGGACTAATCTTTATGGTGATTGCTATTATTTTCAATTATCAGGATTAAACTTTAAAGGGAGAACATTTATGAACAAATCTAAATTTAGAGTAACGGGCATTTTATTGCTATTCGGTTTCTTTTTTAATATAGGGTCAAGTTATGCTTATACAGTAGCTGGAGCGAATGGCAGTATTACGCCAGACAGTGCTAATTGGGCTTTTGATGGGACATTCATTTCTGGATTTCGTGGTGCTCTAGAAAATCCGGCTAACTTTGGGCCAGGAGGTATTGTTGAGGAAAGTATTACTACAGTTGGTTTAGACGCAATTAATGCTGCAACACTTGCTACTGCTGATATGTTTGTATCAACATGGATTAGTGATAGTGATGGGGCTGCATTTGGTGGAGCAGTAGTTGACTTCTTTTTAAACGGAGGTGACTTATACCTCTTACAAGATGATTCTAGCCATGATTACATTGGCGAATTGCTCGGCATAACAACTTCCGTAAGTACAGGGTCGGTATCTAATGGTGGAGTACCTTTATTTAATGGTCCATTTGGAACAGCTACAAATGTCACTCAGCATTATTCGGTTGGCCAACTAAGTGGTGCTGATATTGCTGCACGCAATGGCAATATTGGAGGAACTAATGTTGAAGGGCAGATAACGTCGGCTTTTTGGGCTGCCGGAGAATACGCAGCTGGTGCAGGCTCGTTATTCATTGTTGCTGATATCGACATGATTGCAACTACAACCCCCGCAACTTATGGTTCATGTTTATCACCTGTCTGTGGTGCAGACTACGATACATTAAATGATAATGCTATTTATGCCCTAAATACGTTTTCATTTTTAAGAGAAAATGGTGGTACATCCGTTCCGGAAGCTACCTCAATGTATCTATTTGCATTTGGTCTTCTTGGGTTGCTAGGAGCAGTAAGACGAAAAGCATAAGTTTAGGAAAACCTTATGATAAGAATTCCTTCATTGAGCGTAAGTAATGTACTCTTTAGTTTGAGTGAGAAGTGAACGGGATGATTATTATGAAACTAAACAATGCTCAATAAAAGTGGCGTCCCCGAGCCGATTCGAACGGCTAACCTATCCCTTAGGAGGGGATTGCAATATCCAGTTATGCTACGGGGACTAAACTTCTTTAAGAATATGTCTTGTGGGGGTATCTGAGATTATATTATCAAATAGCCTAGAAGTATCTTTATTATTATTATTTTATCAATTTAGACTAAATTATAACCTGATTTCAGATTGTATCACTACTGGCTTTTCAGATGTTTTCGATGAATATAAGTTTATTCGGTAGAATGTAACTGAGATTGAGAGGTGATGTTTTTTCGTTCAACTTTATTGACGAAAGATTGAATCATTCTTTCTTGTTTGGGGTTGATATTAATAAATTTCCCAGCTAATTGCTGGAATCCGCCGGCTTTATTTGTTAGCGTTTGGCGAACTTGTAGTTTAGATTCTATCTTACAGTTATCAGGTAACTGGATTAATGTATCTATTATCATTCCATCTTTTATTTTAATAATTTCTTCGGTTGAGCTTCTTACACTAATGCCACCAGTAGAAATATTATATATATAGGCTGATAAAGGTTTGGCTAATGATTTATCAACGAGTGTTACAGGTATTTTCCATAAATTTTGTAATACAGCTCGATATTGTTGTCTACGTTGTTTATGAATTATTTCGCCAGGAATATTGGTATTAAAATAATCGCAATGATTACGTTCAATTGTATCGGTGATGATGGTATCAAAGTGGATATCAATACCGTTATATTTGGTAAATGCTTTTATTCTTTGGTTTGTTGTTACTTTGTTAGTTTGTAGAGCATCAAAAAAAATATTGTTGTCACCTAGGTTAAAATCCAATATTTCCGATAAGCCTAGTGATTCTATATTGTTAAAAGAGTCTATCGTTTTAATTTCAACACTACAGTGATTTTTATGTAATCGACCAAGCAATGCACCGATATG
>Ga0316204_10006574_pt1 | contig 17769 bp, 14 predicted proteins | sample 6monrhotite_MG_2_FD_205661 | JGI IMG/M metagenome (GOLD analysis project Ga0316204, IMG submission 205661) | Microbial mat bacterial communities from mineral coupon in-situ incubated in ocean water Damariscotta River, Maine, United States -... | ecosystem: Environmental > Aquatic > Marine >... | reverse complement strand
TCGCCAGCATCGACAGGCATGTCAGAACGTGATTGACCGACCACGCTGGTGCTTTCCAATTGAATCAAGTCAGCCGCACGGCTGCCGTCGGGCGCCTGGGCCATTGCATCGGCAACGGTCGCGCCGCCGCGCATCGTCCAAGTTTCAAAATTGCTCTCACCGGCTTCGAAAACGCGGGGTTCCTGAGGCGTCTGAGTCTCTGCGGTCAGATTCTCATTGTCGACCGCGCCGTCAATCTCACTGCGGGCAGTCGTTTCGCTCGAAGCACCATCGTCCATCGGCTGTTCATTGCCGCAGGCGGCCACGAGTGAAGCCAAGGCTGCTACTGTCATAAATTTATATGTCATGCGCATGTTTTCGTCACCTCTAGAAATCCAAGTTCCCCAATTTGCAGGCGATTGTGACGCCTTTAAGTCAACGACACCCGATTCACGGTCGTTGACCTGAAAATTTTGGTTCAGCTTCCCCCGGCGAGGAATTCTTCGATGGCATCGACACTACGCTCGGCGGCGTCGCCCTGACCGTAGTCGGAAATGTCGTGGCGCGGGCTCTTCCAGTTATCCTGTGTCCACAGGCGGTTCCAGCCAGCCTCGACGGTTTCAACCCATTCGGTCTCATCGCGCAGCGTAATCGCCGGCTTGCGATGGAAATAGGCTTCCTTTTGAAGGCCGCCAGAATCGGTCAGAACCAGAGAACTGCCTGCCAGGAGGCGATGCAGATCGAAATAGCCCATCGGATCAACCTGCATGACGCCCTTTGGCGTAATGCCGCGCTCAGCCATCACCTTGCGGGTGCGCGGGTGAACCGGGAAGACGACCAGTCGCTCTTCAGCCTGCTTTTCCAGGAAGGCAATGATACGCGCAAAGCGCTCCACATCGTCGGTGTTCTCGGCACGGTGGAGCGTGCACACCGCATAGTCGCGGCCCTTGAGGTCGAGCTTGTCGATCACATCGGATTTGGCTTTGGACTGCTCAATCGCATAGAGCGTCGCGTCGTGCATTACGTCGCCAATGGCATGGACGCCCTTGGTGATGCCTTCAGCTTTCAGATTATCGACACCGGTCTGCGTCGGGCAAAGCAGAAGCGCGCTCAAATGGTCTGCCATGACGCGGTTGATCTCTTCCGGCATGCGACGGTTGAAAGACCGCAGTCCCGCTTCGACGTGAATGACCGGGATATGCAGCTTGGCCGCCGCCAGGGCGCCGGCAAGCGTCGAATTTGTGTCGCCATAGACCAGAACTGCATCGGGTTTTTCTTCGATGAGCGCTTCTTCGATAGCAGCCAGCATTTTGCCCGTCATCGCGCCATGGGTTCCCCCACCAAATTCGTAACGGCGCGCCGGTGTCGGGATGCCCAACTCATCAAAGAAGACATCCGACATATCCGGATCATAGTGCTGACCGGTGTGAACAATCAGCTCATTGAGATTGGCCCGATCAGCGATAACGCGGCTGACAGCCGCTGCTTTGATGAATTGTGGGCGAGCGCCGACAACCGTAAAAATCGTGTGCTGACTTGCCATTGAAATGCCTCTTAAATTCCATGCGCCTGGATCGCGCATCCAATAGCCACAGCGTGCCGCTTAGTCTAGCGTCGCATCATTAAGTTTCGTCATTGGAGCACATATGTGGGAAATTGCACTCCAAAAGTTTGATTACTGGGGGCCATTGGTCATAATCCTGATTGGTGAGCACATTCTGCTGACCTATCGATATCGGAAAACATCGTCGCTGACCCGATTGACATCAATGCGGACGGCGAGCAGCCGAACCGATGGCGTCTATTTCACGTTCTACTATGTCATTATCGGTCATGTTGCAGCCTTTCTGCACTGGTTCTTCCTTCCCGGAATTGCCTATGTTGGACTGCTCTATCTGCATCAGACATACCAGTTTGGCGGACTGTTTTCAGGACTTATGCCAACCAATGGCGTCATCGCGATCATCGTCTGGCTTTTGCTCCTCGATCTCTCCATTTTTTGTGCTCATATTGCGATGCACAAGGTGCCCGGTCTTTGGCGGTTTCATCGCCTTCATCATGCCGCAACGGAATTTAACATTGTCACTGGCACACGGGTTTCACTCGCCGAAAAGTTTTTAACCGATATTTTTATACTCGGTGTTTTGACCATCATTTTTGGAATTGCGCGCCCTGAAACGCTTATGTGGGTCCTTTTTGTTCGAAAATTTGTCGATATCGTCCAACATTCGGATCTGCCCTGGGACTATGGCCCCTTCGGCTATGTAATTGCCAGCCCACGCTTTCACCGCATGCACCACAGCCGTCACACATCGGACTACGATGCCAACTATGGCGATATTTTTACGATATGGGACTATCTGTTTCGTACCGTGGCACCACGCTATCGCGAGGATCCAGCGCTGGCCGACTCCTGTGAGCTGGGCCTGCATGATGATGCCGAAACGCAGGACGTCAACCGAACAATCCCTGCCATCTTGCGTGAATCGGTTTTTCACTATGTGTTTCTGATCGGCAAAGTACTGGCCCGCCCTTTTCAAAAACGGCCCTAGACATTGCCAAGGCGTGCTCGGGCTTGCTGGTACGCAAACCCGATAGCCGCACTAATCCAGATATTGTTTGATTTCGGGAACGAAATGAACGTGCTGTTTCATGCAGCGCTTGATTTCCGACATGTTCGCCTTGGTCCACTCGACTGTGCGCTTCAGACCTTCATCAATGGAGATCTGTGCTTCAAAACCCAGTTTTTCGCGTGACTTGGTTGGATCACCAAAACGCTTGCCGGACGTATCCCAATCGCGTTTCGGACGCAGATCATACGGTGTTGGGTTTCCAGTCAACTCGTTGATTTTGGCGGCCAGATCAAGAATTGTGGTCTCGACGCCCGAGGCGAGGTTGTAGGTTTCACCCGCCTCGCCTTTCAGGGCACAGGCCATCAGACCGCGTGCCATGTCCTCCACGAATATGAAGTCGCGGCTGGCATCACCGCCATTGTCCAGCGGCAGGGCTTCATGATGCATGGACCGGAAAATGAAGGTCGGTGTCACATTGCGCCAGACCGAATGCGGCGTACCGCGCCAACGGCCCGCACCGAGAATTTCGCTTGGTCCATAGACATTCTGGAAGCGCGCTTTGACGAAGGGCAAATCATGCTGTTTCCAGAAATAATTGCCGTAAAACTCACCGACCAGTTTCGAGATTGAATACGGGCTGTCGTGATAGAGCGACACCGGCGCGTCTTCATGGGTGGCAGCCGCTTCGCCAAATGTCTTTTCAGCCACCGCACAGCCCGCTGCCGCATAAACGACCCGCGTCAGGTTTTTGATGTCTTTCAGACGGTTGAACAGCTTCAGGCTCGGCAGCGTATTGTTGTCATGATCCAGCATTGGATCGGCAATCGACGACTGATTACCGTGCAGACAGTAGAGCGCCCACGCATAGTCCAGATCATCCGGAATTTGGTCGAGCACTTCGTCTTCGGTGACCGAGCGCGGGATAAAGGTCACCCGCGGGTCATCCGATACATTGACCGGATCAGACGACAAAAGATTGTCGACGATGATCAGTTCTTTGAGATCCGTCTTGAGCAATTGCCGCGCTAGGTTCGAGCCTACAAAGCCCGCCCCGCCTGCGATCATCAGTTTTTTGCCATCGAATGTAGCGTCGGCCATATCTGCCTCTGGGTGTTCTAAAGTGAGTAAATAGCGTGTGGGTGATTAACCGTTTTTCGGTGGAACCCGCACATGGGAATAAATCGCGGTCACGCCGTGCGCATCATACCATTCCAGCATTTTGCGAATGGTGTCCTCGAAAGAAACTTCGGCTTTCCAGTCAAAGACTTTCTCTGTCACCGACGGATCGAGCACCATGGCCTGAACATCATCATCGCCGACCGGCATGATCGGAACATCACCGTCCAGCTCCACGCCGAGATAGGCCACGACCTGATCAAACACATCCTTGATGGATTTACCTTCACCCGTCGAGACGTTGAACACGCCTTTCGGGCCATTCTCGTCGAGTGCTTTGTCCAGAATCGCAATGAAATCATCCATATGCATGAAATCACGGACCGTATCGGAACAGAAGCAGCCCTTGCCGGCTTTCAGGCGTGTATAGAAGGTCGGGATCGGGCCAATGGCGAGACGCGGGCCCGTGATATTGGCAAGACGCAGAGACACCGTATTGAGATCAGCCATCTGCATGATCTGCTCACCCGCCGTCTTTGAGATGCCATAGCTGGTGAACGGCATGGACGGCGCATCGTTTGGAATCGGCACCGTTTTGGGTCGACCGAAATTGAGCGCCGTCTGGAAATTCACGAGGCGTTTGACCCCTGCCGCTTCTGCGGCTTTCGCCACGTAGATCGAGCCCATGATATTGGTCTGCGCATCCTCTTCCCAATCATCCGGGTCCTTATAGGCTGCGGCTGAATGGATGACGTGGGTCGGCTTGAAATCTGCGAAGCATTTTTCGACCAATGCCTTATCGGCAACTGAACCTTCAACAATCGTCAAACGCTCATGACCTTCCGGCAGAGATGCCCGATTGCCGGTCGCAAAATTGTCGAGAACCATGATCTCATAGCCGTCACGCGGCAGGAGATGGTCGATAATGTTGGCGCCGAGGCTGCCTGCCCCGCCCGTGATGAGAATACGCATGGGTTCAAGTCCGCCCTACTGTTTTTTGTCCTGCAGACGCAGATGGGTGTATTCACCCAACGTGCCGTGCTCGTTGTAATAGTCGACAGCCAGTTTCACGAAGTCTTTCAAAGGCGTAAACTCGATATCGCCGAAATCGGCATAGGTCCGCGAGGGGTCGAGCAGGATCGAGGCTGCATCGTCCGGGCCCAAGGGTTGAACGTCTGGCTCGGGGTACTCATTGATCTGCAGAGCGTCGACGACGGCGTCATAGAGCTCCTTGATCGCGATGTCGGTGCCTGACGAGAAATGGTAGGCGCCATTGCCGGTACCACTGACCGCTTTGACAACATTACGCGCCAGATCGCCGACATAGACGAAGTCACGGCGGGCCGGTGTTATGAAGCATTTCTTCCCGTCGCGCAGGCGCTGATAGAAAATCGGAAGCGGGCCGGAGACGTTGCGCGGACCGATGACATTGGCCAGGCGGAAGGTCACATAATCAATGCCGGAGTATTCCAGAAAGTCCTCCGCAGCCGTTTTGGTGATGGCATAGGAGGAATTGGCCGGGTTTTTCGGGTGGTTGAGCGTGATCGGGCTTTCCGTCGGCTTGGTGCCATAGCACAATGCCGTCTGGAAATAGATGAAACGCCTGGTGTCGTGCGTTTTCGCCGCTTTGACGAGGTTCGCGCCGCCAACGGCGTTGGTCACGGTGTCCGTGTACCAGTCATCAGGATCTTTGTAGGACGCGGCGGTATGAACAACGACCTCAGGCTTGTGCTCTTCGAACAGGCTGTCGATGAGAGCCTTGTCGGAAATATCACCCTGAACATAGGTCAGATTTGGATGCGATTCCGGCAAATGCTCGCGGCGACCGGTATCCAGATTATCGATGGCGATGACATGGTCACCGCGCTCCATGAGCATTTCTGCGACGTGAGAACCAACCTGGCCAGCACCACCGGTTACGAGAACTTTCATTGAACTGTCTCCTTCGAGATTTTATTGTGCGGGTCCGCCATGATGTGTTTCTATTTCACCAGCGCGCGGAATTCATGGGCTTTATCAACAAATTGCTGGTGCCAGAGCTCAAGGCTGAGCAGGCCCCAGGTTTTGCGCGAAAAGCGACTGTCGTTGTCAAAATTAGCCAGGACCGCATCTGAATTCATGAAATTGCGATCCTGCGCCGACTGACTATGGAAGATGTCTTTGACAAAAGTATTGAGCTCACCAGCATACCATTCCTTGAGCGGTACCGGGAAACCCATCTTGTCGCGTCGCTCAAAAATGCTCGACGGCAGCGTATCCGTATAGGTGGTGCGCAAAAGCTCTTTAAGGCGCCCACCCTCATATTTGACTTCCGGCGGGATGGTCGCCGCATACTCGACCAACGGGTGGTCAAGCAGCGGGACACGTGATTCCAGCCCGTGCGCCATGCTCATCCGATCTTCAACCTGAAGCAGGGCGGGCAAGAGGCGCTTGAAATCAAAGCGGCTCATGGAATCGAGATACGCATTCTCGGCGATAACCGAGCGATCATTGAAGACGCCCATATAACTTTGCAGCGCATGTTCGCCATCCAGCTCGGACCAATCGATTTCGTCAGCCATGTCCGTCGAGCGATCAATCAAGCGGTAGAAGCGCTTGTCGAGGGTTTCGAACATCCCCTTGGAGAAAAATTGCTGCATCAGCGGCTTGTATTCGCGCAGCAGGCCCAGATTGGGAATAACGGATTCAAAGCTGACCGAGTATGAGCCGTCATCCAGATTGCCGTCGAGCGCACCCTGGATCAGACGTTCCAGATACCCCACCATATAGCGGGCATAGCCGCCGAAAATTTCGTCGCCACCCTGACCGCCAAGCACGACTTTCAAATGTTCCGAGGCAAGCTTGGAGACCATGTATTGCGGGAAAGAGCCAGGTCCCGCGACCGGATAATCAAGGTGGTAGATCACCTTGGCGAGATTGCTCTCGAAATCGAACGAATTGATATCGATCTGATGGAGATTCATGCCGGCTTTTTGAGCTACAACCTCGGCATGATGGCTCTCATCATAACCGGGATAGGTCGTGAACTTACCATGGAAGGCCTGGTTGTTTTCCGGGCTATGTTCGGCTGCCAGAAGGGCAATCAGGCTGGAATCGACGCCGCCTGACAAATAGGCCCCGATCGGCACGTCGGCGCGCAGATGCACATTGACCGAGTCGCTGAGCAATTCATGGATACGTTTGCGCGCGCTGTCAGCGGTAATCGAGTGATCGTGCTCGTAATGCACATCCCAGTATTTACGGATCGACACCTTGCCATCACGAATGGATAGCGCGTGACCGGGATGAAGCTGGTGGACGCCCTTGAAAAGGGTCAGCTCGGTAATCGGGTACTGGAAGGTCAGATACTCAGTGAGGGCTTTTTGATCGATCTCAACACTGGGCAGGATTGGAACCAGCGCTTTGACTTCAGAGGCAAAATAGAAAACGCCATCAACAACAGTGTAGTAAAAAGGTTTGATGCCGAAGCGATCACGCGCGACCTCCAGTGACTGGCGCCGCGCATCCCACAGTGCATAGGCAAACATGCCGCGCAAATGATCAACACAATCCGGGCCGTGGCGCTCATAAGCCGCCAAAATGGTTTCTGTGTCGGAGTGGGACTGGAAATTCCAGTGCCCTGCCAGCGCATCGCGCAATTCGAGATAATTGTAGATCTCACCATTATAGGTGACGACCGTATCATTGGGGCCTGTCATCGGCTGGGCACCATCGGGCGTCAGATCAATAATTGCGAGGCGGCGGTGAACCAAGCCCACGCTTTTGTTGTCACTCGACCAGCTGCCATGACCATCGGGTCCGCGATGTTCAATGAGCTGACTCATCGCCGCAAGCTTGCCTTCGAGTTGCGCAATCGGCTGACCGTTCAGGCTAACCGCTCCGGCAATACCACACATGAAAACACCCCGGTCATTAGCCAAAACAACAGGTCCAGCTCGTCAGGTAATTTAACGGGCCGGAAACTCGCGGGCGGTATGAGCAGGGAAACGAGGCAAGTCAAGCCGGGTTTGGCCGATTGGGCCGCTGGACAGCAACGCGAAACGCACCCTAAGAAGCCATAAACCAGCTGAGGACACGCAATTCATGGCACGCAGCAGGACGATTGCGATCCTCTATCATGCGCGTGGCACCTACCCGCTTCGATCAGCAGTCGAAACGCATCTCTTCGCCTGGAAGCGTCACAGTCAACATCGGACAGCCTACGTTAACGCGGCTTTCAATGATCCCGCCCGGATCCTAGCCGATCTAAAACCCGACGCCATAATCGTGCATACAAGCTTTTGCAGCCTGCGCTGGAATGACGCGGAATATTTGCGACTAGCACCGGCGATTGCGGCGATCAGCGACATGAATGCGGTGAAAATCGCGATTCCGCAGGACGAATATTATTTCACGGCACGCCTGCGCGAAATGGTCACGGCAATGGGCATCGATGTGGTTCTGAGTTGCGCCGATCAGGATAATTGGCGTCCGCTTTATGGCGACCTGACAGACAGTGTCGCCTTCAAGACGGTTTTGACGGGCTATCTTGATGACGATGTCGTCCGCCGGGCCCGTTCTTGGTCAAAACCGCTAGCAGAACGCGCAATATTTCTGTCCTATCGCGCCTGGGACACCGGGTTCTGGCTGGGAGAACATGGCACCCACAAGGTCCGCGTCGGCGAGACCATGCGCACGGCTCTGGAGCATCGCAATATCGCCAGTGATATCTCGATGGTGGCGGCTGATACGATCGCCGGGCCGGACTGGTTGCGTTTCCTTGCCAACAGCCGGGCAACCATCGGCGTCGAGGGCGGATCCTCGCTGATCGACTTGCATGGTACAATCAAGACCTGCGTCGATGATCACGTCCGCGACAATCCCGATGCGACGCTGGCCGATGTCCAGGAACACTGCTTTCCGACTGATCATGGCAATTTCAAGCTTGCCTGCCTATCACCGCGGCATTTTGAGGCCATCGCAACCCGCACGGTTCAGGCGCTGGTGCGCGGGTCCTACAGCGGTATTCTCGAAGCCGACCGCCACTACATTCCTATCGAACCGGACTATTCCAATCTGGATAATGTAATTGATCAGCTCAAGGATGACGGCGGCGTTCAAGAGATGGTTGACCGGGCCTACACCGATATCGTGGAAAGCGGGCGGTTTACCTATCGCAGTTTCGTTGCACAGATCGATCGCGATTTTGTCGAGACATGCCCGGAAACCGCGTTGCCCTTTTCTACCTACAAGCACATTCTGGCCGCTCTGCACGACTGGTGGAATTGGCGCATCATTCAAGCCGAGTGCATCTATCTCAAACACCCCGGCCTGTTTCGCCCGTTTGCATGGCTCCTCAAGCCCATCTATGGCAGGTTCGTTCCAAACTAGATCCAATAGCGAGTATTCATGTCTGAAAGTGGCATCCAAAAGCGCCTTCACGTGCTTTGCGCGCACGAGCCCAAACTCGACCCTCGCATTGGCTGGACCGCTCAAACCGCGGCGCGCAATGGCTATGCAGTTCGGACAATTGGCTGGATCGCGGATCGAGTCGCAGAACCTGATGATGCCGATGCCTGCATAGTCCGGCTTGGCCTCGATTCACTGTCCAAATCCAAAAGGTGGCTACTCGTCCAACTTGCCCGCATGGCAGGATTCCCGACCTTATGGGCCTTCACAGTAATGGGCGCGCCCTTCCTGTTCGTTTGGATTGTAGGAACAATCTTGCTGCTCCCCTGGCGCATACTTGATTACGTCATGGAAAAGCTGGGCCAGCATGAGCGAACAACGCGGCGGGTCGAGCGACTGATCTTGCGCATTCGCGCCTGGTTTTTCTGGCGCGTTGATGCCGTATTCAAGGGCGGTATGGTTAGGTTGATCAATGGCTTGGGCGCCTATCGCTGGTACTTTTTGACCCATGCAGGTGCCTTTGCGCGACGCTATGCCTATTGGCTGGAGACCAACCCCGAGCAACTACCGGATATCATTCATGCCAATGATCCCGATGCGTTGATGGCGGCCGTTTTGGTCAAGCGGCTGTATGGCTGTCGTGTGGTTTATGATGCCCATGAATATGGCCCGGACGCCTATATCCTGCACACGACTCCACGATCCGTATTTTTCATATATGAGCGGATGCTGATGGCACATGTTGATGAAGCGATCACCGTATCACCGCCCATCGCTGACAAATTCAATGAACGCTATGAATCGCGCCCGCACTTTTTGGTCGTGCCCAATGCCTCGCCGCTCGTCGATGATCTTCGCCCCGATCCGCAATTTGCGCTTGATGAGCTGGCCCGTGGCCGAATGCGTGTACTTTATCAAGGCGGCTTCGCAGCCCACCGCGGTCTGGAGCAGGTTATTGCAGCCTGGAATAACGTCGATGACAGCAAGGCCGTGTTATTTCTGCGGGGGCCGGATAACGAGTTTCGTCGCGTGCTTGTGCGCGCCGCGGAGGCAGGCGGGCGTTTGAACACATCCGTTTTTTTTCTTCCGAGTGTTTCAGAAGATCAATTGACCATCGCCGCTTTAGACGCCGATATCGGCTTGGTGCCCTATCTCTCACATATTGAAAATCATCAGGGTGCCTGTCCCAACAAGGTCGGTCAGTACATGCAAGCGGGCTTGACCATCGTATCGGCCAAGCTCCCCTTTGTCGCATCGCTTCTCGCGGCAGGTGACTGCGGCACGATCTACGACGACACAAACGACGCAGCTTTGAGTAAAACGCTGAACGCCCTCATCCGGCAACCCGAATATGTCACGCGCATGGGCCAGAATGGCCGATCATTCGCCCGCGCGCATTATAATTTTGAGGCATATTTTCTTGTGCTAGACAACTTGTATCGTGCCGGTGAAACCGGTAAGCAACACGACAATTCACATCAATTCGCCAGAGACAGGACATGAGTCGGCTCAAGATCGAAGACTTGGAAGAAAAAGCTGCCGATGGCGGTGGTGAAGCAATGTACGCTCTGGCGCAGCGCGTTCTTGCAGGCGATGGCGTTGAACAGGATATAGCCCGCGCCCGTGAACTCGTCAGCAGATCCGCCGATACCGGTTATGCCAACGCGTTGTTTCTGATGGGCGTTTGGGCACAGACTGGCGCGCACGACTCGGAAGACCCTGCAGCAGCCATTGAGCTTTATCGCGCAGCGGGCGAAGCGGGGCATGCCAAAGCCTGGCTCAACCTTGGCATACTCTATCAGGTCGGCCAAGGCGCTCCGGCGAGTGTCGAAAAGGCAGGCGATGCCTACAAAAAAGGGGCTGAACTCGGCAGCGGACATGCAGCGGCTAATTATGCCGCGATGCTTCAGGTAGGCTCTTTTGGTGAACCGGATTATGAAGCTGCGGCCGAGTGGTATTCCAAGGCCATCGCGCTCGGTCACGCGGAAGCCCGCAATAGCCTTAATGATGTGCAACAGGCGATGGGTCTGCCTGAATTGATGCGCGACGGCTCGCCTGCCAAATCGAACGTTTTCTGGAAACGCATGCTTGGTTTGCGTTGACGGTCATCGCCACCAGCAATCCCAATCAAGGACCGATCATAGATTAAATGGAAGACGCACCGTTGCCGTCGGCACTCCTCGACCAACATGTTCAAACCGCGCTGACAGGACTGAAAGCCTCGGCGTCTGACTATGACAAGGCTGCGGCCCTCAACGCCTATATTCATCTGAAAATCCAGCGCACAAGCGGCGCGACCGCCAGCAACGCCGACGAAGTCCTGGAGGCTGGCGAAGCGGTCTGCGGCGGAATGGCGATGGCCCTGATCGAAATGCTGCGCGCTGTGGGACTGCCTGCTGAATACGCCTACACCTACGGCGGATCTGTCGCCCATTCGATGGTTGAGGTTTGTTTCGACGATATGGTTTTTGGCCTCTTTGATCCCTATCACGGCGTCGCCTATTACAGTCGCGAGAAGGGTCGGCCATTGTCAATTTTTGACCTGGAACATGAGGCACCCGTCGACCCCGCACCTATTTTCTACGTCCGGCGAGCGGCTGATTTGGACAAACCATTAAGCCGTACCAACGCCTATTCCGATGTCGACGAAGATGACCGAGACGATTTCGACTATCCCAATATTTTTACCAAATCCAACGGGGCGGGCCGTGCTAATAGTGGTTTCGTCAATTTCGTCAACATTGTACTGGAACCGGACGATATTCTCGGCGACCCTGCTTGGTTGTTACCCGACTCTCGTTCGCCCAAACCCTGGTCACTCCTGGCCAGCTGGCAGTATCCATCGGGCCGATATCTGTCCTGGGCATACCTTATGGGGCAGACATCGCTCGGCTATCGCATCGAGCACATCTATACGCTCAACAATCTGGTCCCAGGCAAACTTTACCGCCTCAAGCTCTGGGTGGCTGCCGCTTATTCCAACAAAAACGGAGCCAATATTGCCCCATCACTGACGCTCCACATGGCCTCAAGAGACTCCAAGAGCTTCCGCAGACCGCTGGACCAACGCGGCTATCCCGATGACTCCTTCAAGCCACAGATTGCCAGCTTTGCTTTCTATGCATCTGGAGAAGGCGTGACGATCATTGGTTCAGCGACGGGTGAACTCGTTTTTCAGGCGATCAAGCTGGAAACTGATGAGGCTTGAGGCTTTGCAGTTGCGCCACGCGCTGGCCATTTGAATCGCGCCTTTGACGCATCCATGACGCCAATCCAAACGGAATTTCGGTGTTACTCAAAAAAACCCGGCTAGGACGTTTATTCCAGATTTGTGCGGCCTGACCGGGCCAGATGGTCATCATATTCGCGCATGACAGAGCGGGCGCGCCCTAAAACGGCACGCTCGATCTTTTCACGCGGGGCCAACGTTTCTGCCGTCCACCAGACCGGATGGGTCAGGACCTGCAGCTTTTCATGGCCGCCTTTCGTGATCACTTCACCTATGGGCGCATGACGCCAATACCCGTTCGAATCCGAACAATAGCCGTATTCATAATGGAAGCGTTTGGCATAGGCATTGACCAAACCGCCCAGCTTTTCAGCGTCAAAGGACAGCATGCTGCCATTCTCCGGGTCGTGAAAACTGACCGCCCCCACTGCCCCGCCAAACTCCTCTGACAATAGGGTCGCCTCGCGTTTAATACGCGCGTCAAGCACGTCATAGGTCCAGTCAGAGTCGCCATAGCCATTGATGTCGAAATGCAGGCCGATGCGGTGACCCAGTGACAGGATTTTGGCCGCGCAGGCTTTGATCTCCGGTTCCAGCACATTGTAGTAGGGCGAGCGGATCCAGAAAAAATATGTGGCGACCAGCCCGCGCTCAGCTTCCAGTTCTGCAAGCCGCACAGCGCGATGGACCGAATGATCGATATCGTGGCGCCAGATGACATGCGCGCCATCGCCAAGTGCGTCATAAGTCGCAAACCGGTAGCGCTCTTTGGCAGCATCCAGCAAACCGCAATAGGCCGTTTCGGTAAAGTCTTCCCATTCTTTGGAAGCCTTTACACGCACCGGCGTATAGGTCTCGCCGGTGTCCTTGAAGACGCGACCATGCAGCGCAACAAAAGCATTCTTGTATTTCGGGTTGGCGACACCCGCCATGCGGCGTTCAAACTCGTCCTTGTGGGCAATGGGTGATATCCTACACAAGCGTTTGAAATTATTGCGTGATGTCTTGCGCGCGCCCCACTCAGCCCCGTTGGGCCTGAAACTGTCGCCGCGCCCCAGCGCGGCGATGATACGCTGCGCCAATCGAATGCCCGCTTCATCGGCCAGCAGCATGATGTCATGCGGGGTCGAACCCTTTGGCACATCAAACCATTCAATGTCATAGATCGGGCCGGCATCCACGGTTTCAGTCATTAAATGCGCTGTCGCGCCATAGCGCTTAACCCCATCAAGAAAGGCAAAATGATGTGGATCGCGGCCCGGATATTCGGGTGCCGCCGGATGGATGTTCAATGCCCGCTCGCCCAGCGTCTCGATCACCCAGCCTGGGACGATGACATTCGTGCAGAAGGACAAAAGAAAATCATCCGGCGTCACGTCAGCAATGGCAGTGTCAAACTCGGCCTTGTTGAAGACTGCGACCGGTTCGAGGTCCGGCAAATGCTCGGCCACGGCCTGGGTGATGGCATCAACAACATGTTCGGCTGTCAGCAGGAAAATCCGGCTCATCGTGTGGCTCCGGGAAAGCTGGACCAGTCAGGTTCACGCATCAGGAAGTCAATGATGGACAGGCCCGGTACAAATGTCGCGGGGTCGCCATAAGGAACAAGCGAGAATGCCTGATAGCGCAGCTCGATACCGGATTTCGCGAACATCTCATCTTCCTGATAGCCGCCTGCGCCGCCACCGGCGAGGTAAACATCGCTGCCAGTTTTTGCCACGGTTTCAATAAGCAATTCGGTGCTCGCCTTTGTTGTCGCAAGATCGGATTGAACTACGATCTCGGTCTGGAAGCCCAGCGCGTCAGAAATCGCGCGAATTGCGTGCGTGTTGTAGTGGGCAATATTCTGTTCGGGATTCATCACCAGCGGTTCAACCAGTGAAAAACCAGCATCGAAATTGGCAGCCTTGGCATAGGCCTGCTGCATGGATCGCAGCGCTTTGATGCGCCATTTGGGATCGTTGGAAATCCAACTGTCATTGATGGGCGTGGGCTGACTCTGCTTGGTCATCGGTGCGCCCCACCAACGGCCTTCACCATTGATGTTCAGCTTGACCCGGTTGGTCCACGATCCCATGCCGCCCGATCCGGCACGCGGATAATCGACCGCATCGAGAAACACAAACACATCGGCGGCGCGGATTTTGTCAAAATAACCGCTCCATGGAAAAAAGTTTGGTTGGTGTATGGCGCAAACGCGCATATTTGCCTCCCATATCTGTCACAATTGCCAGCAACATGCCACCAACCCTGACTTGGCTCAGGCCGCGTCGCCCTGCATCACCCACTGGTTATAGATTTCCAGCGCCTCATCCACATCACCAACAAAGACCGAGCGCCCGCCCAACAGGAACATGCCCTTGTTGCAAAATGTCTTGATCGTCGCACTAGCGTGCGATGCCAGCACCAGCACGCTGGCCTTCGACATTAGTTTTTCGATCCGCTCGGACGCTTTCGCTGAAAACCGCGCATCGCCTGCGCCGATCACTTCATCGATCAACAGCACGTCGGGTTCAATGGCCGTCGCGATGGCAAAGGACAGCCGCACCATCATGCCCGATGAATAGGTCCGGACCGGCAGATGGATGTAATCGCCCAGCCCACAAAATTCGACAATGTCGTCGCGCTTGGCCTCAATTTCTTCGACCGACATGCCCAGGATAAGGCCACAAGTCTTGATATTGTCATACCCGGAATCCTCGACCTCCATCCCCACGCCGATTGTGAGCAGAGTAGATATCCGGCCTTCAACGCGCACACGACCCGATGTCGGTGTATAGACGCCAGCGAGCGTCCGCAGCAGGGTTGACTTGCCGGCTCCATTCGGGCCGATCAACCCGAGCCGATCTCCGTCTTTCAGTTCAAAGGACAAATTCTGCAGCGCGCGCACAGTCGCATATTTTTGGCCGCCTTCACCGCGCATGGTGATGGAGCCAAACCAGTTGGTCATGATCTCGCGCCGGAAACTCCGGCTCATGTCAATCACAGGATATTCGACCGTAAGCCGGTCGACCGTCATTCCACTCATGATGTCAGACCCAATAGGAGATGCGTTTTCGGTACCGGCTGAAAATGAAAATCGCCAGTGCGAAGCCAATGACAATGCCGCCAAGCGTGACCGCATAGGTAAACTGAGACGGAATTTCGCCCAGCAGGGGCCGCCGTACGACCTCTACCAAATGAAAGAAAGGATTGAACTGCGCGAGAATTGTATCGGCCAGAACATTGTGTTCGATTACACTGCGGCTCCAGAATATCGGAGTCGCGAAAAATGCCACTTGCAACAGCGCGACAACAACTTGGGCAACATCGCGGTAGCGCGCGCAGATCGTCGCCAGAATCAGGCCGATCCAGACGAAATTCAGTGACAAAATCAGAAGGCCGACGGGAAAAAGCAGAAGGCTGAAAAACTCATAGCCGTATTGCACCGGCACAAGTGGACCGCCTCCGATCCGGGGAACGAATTCCATAATTGGTGTCTGGGTCACGATCATTACCAGAACGTGGACAATCAATGAGTGTCCAAACACCATGATATTACGTGCGATCGGACGAATAATGTGGACCGAAAGCGGCAATGATATCGCCCGGATGATCGCTCCGTTCGAGGCGAATCCCTGAGCGTGGTCGTTGAAATTGGAAACGATCAAAATCCAAGTGACATAGCCAGCCGAAAAGTACGGAACATGGGTCCGCAAATCCTGCTGGAAAATCGTCGACCAGAGCACGCCAAGCGTCGTGATCAGGATCGCCACGCTTAATACGTTCCAGAACGGCCCGAGGACTGTCCGGCGATAGCGGTTACGAATATCGATGACCGACAGGCGCAACCAGAGTTTCCAGTTGCCAACTGCTGAAATCAAATCGGATGTCGCTGCACCGAGCGCGGATTGATCTGATTGTTCGGGCGGAACAATCAGGAGTTCCGGCTCTTCGGCGCCGAATGAAATTGGTGAATTGCTGTCAGACACTTATCGTCTACCTTGCGTGTCATTGGGGCGACTGGGCCCACCAAAAGACAAGGCGCGCCAATGCGCACCGTTTGCAGTGAGCCGTCGTGCCAGAAAATCCCTTACCCCGCAAGCGATCCAATCAGGCAATACAACCCCGTCACGTCATTGCAATTCAGCAATGAGTCGATAAACAGTACATCGCCAGCCAGCCCGGGGGAAACCATGGCCGACGCATCGACATACGCCATGCCGCAAACACCGCTCCATGGACGGTCCACATTCCGCCGCAACACTATACTCCTGATCGCCTATTTCGACCCGATTGGCTTGATGACAATCCGGGAAAACGTCGCGGCCTGGGTCAAGGCCAGTGCTTATGATTTTGAAGTTCTCAATCTCTGGAAATGCGGATTTTCGCCACTGCGAATCCCGGCCCATATTGATCTGAACGACTATGCCGGGGTGATGATCCATCCGGCGGTCTGCTATTTCCCGACCAACCTCGTCAGTCTTGATACGGATCTGACAACGAAATTTCCTGATTATGACGGTTTGAAAATCCTTGTGAAACAGGATGAACACTTTCGAACCCACGAATTCGGTGCCTTCCTGAAAGCCAACAAGTTCGACATACTCGTAACCTGCGTTCCCCCGCATGAACTTGAGAAAGCCTATACCGCCGAAGCCCTTGAGGGCGTTCGCGTGGTTCAGCAACTGACGGCATTCGTCTCGGAAAACATGCGCAACTCAAAACGCCGCGCCTATGAGCGACGCCCCATCGACATTAGCTATCGCGGTTCCATCCAGCCGCTGATTTGCGGACGGCTTGGGTATGAGAAACGCGCGATCGGACAGGCCGTGCGCGGTCCGGCTGAAGCCGCCGGATTGAAAACGGACATTTCAAGCCGATGGGAAGACCGCATCAATGGAGAGGCATGGACACAATTCCTGTCCTCGTCGAAAGCTGTCCTTGGTGTCGAGAGCGGCTCCAACCTGTTCGATTTTGACGGTTCGGTTACTCAATGGTGCGATAAATTCGCGGCAGACAACGCCGATATGGACCCGGGCAGTGAGGACTATTACCTCAAGGCCCACAATGAATATCTTCACAAGTTCGAAGACAATATCGACTACGCGCAGATCTCGCCGCGCCACTTCGAGGCTGCGGCAGTCGGCGCCCTGCAAATTCTCTATGAGGGGCGTTATTCCGACATTTTCAAACCCGGTCGGCACTATTTTTCTCTCAAACGCGATCTGTCGAATCTTGATGAAGCGTTTGACCTGATCCGTGATGAGAAGGCCTGGTCAGACATGACAACAGCGGCTTATGAGGAAATCATTCTCGCCGATACGTATACCTATGACCGCTTTGTCGAGACTTTCGATGCGGCCGTTCGTGACAAGCTTGATGAGAAGGGCATTGTCGTTCAGTCGCGGTTGGCGCGCTCCCTGCCCCGCGAAAATACGCCCAAGCGGGCACTGGTCGCCATGTATCATGACCCGGGAGTCGATCCACGCGTCACCTGGCTCA
>Ga0316204_10006573_pt1 | contig 17770 bp, 15 predicted proteins | sample 6monrhotite_MG_2_FD_205661 | JGI IMG/M metagenome (GOLD analysis project Ga0316204, IMG submission 205661) | Microbial mat bacterial communities from mineral coupon in-situ incubated in ocean water Damariscotta River, Maine, United States -... | ecosystem: Environmental > Aquatic > Marine >... | reverse complement strand
GCTCCAGCCTTCATCAGTGCGGCATTGGGTTCGTATAAATAGGTTTGAGGCATCGCAAATTGAACATCGGCCATTTGCTTGTAATCAAAGTCAAACTTTTGGATACCGTTTTTTGTAAAATTGATGGTATGTACCTTAAGATCTGAATTCGATTTCTTCCGAATCACCCATAAAAGCTCCTTTACCTCGTTTTCTATTGCCACAATATGAAGATCGTTTACCCCCTCTAATTCCTGGATGCCAGCCGAAACATCTAACATAGGAGATGTTTTTAGGAGTAAGGTATCACAACGATCCATGAGGTATTCCATATGTTCTACCACATTGGGTTCGCAGTCTTTTAAGAAAAACACTTTCCCTTTAGATTCATGCCTGCGCGCAGGATCTACATAAATTACGTCATAGTTTGATTTCGCAATACCTTTTAAGCCATCTCCCTGAGTGGCCTGTATATTTTCTACCCCCAGTTGCTTAAAGTTATGGGTGGCGATTTCTGACAGCATTTCGTTTTGTTCAAAATAAGCTGCTTTCTTAAATCGTTTTGCGAAATAGAAGGTATCCACACCCAAACCACCGGTTAAGTCGGCCATAGCCTCCCCAGCAACCAGAGCCGCCTTATAGCGTGCCGTAATTTCTGATGAAGTTTGCTCTAAGTTGAGCTTCGGTGGGAAATAAATTCCTGAGGTAGCATGCCAGGTGGGTAATTTTGATTTTGTCTTTCTAAATCCTTCAATTTGAACTAACAACTCCTGAACCGTTATGCCTTCAAACGGACTTCCTTTAAAGGCCAATGCAGATAATTCATCAGTATAAGACCTGATAAACTCTTGTACTTCGGAATGGAGTAGGGCTGGATTCACGGCGTAAAAATACACTATCTTTTAGTGAACTCAAACAAGGCAATGGCGGCGGCCTGAGTCACATTCATGCTGCTATTGGCGCCAAACATTTCGATATGCGCTACGGCATCCGAAAGTCGTAAAATTTCTTCGGAAATACCGTGCTGTTCACTTCCCAACACCAAAGCCAATTTCCTTTGGGGGGGCAATTCAATAGTCTGTATGGGTTTGCTATTGGTGGTTATCTCTAAGGAGATTACAAAATAACCGTCGGCTTTTAATTGAGTAATACAGTTGGTACCACATGAGTGCTCAGCAAAAGAAACATGTTTTTGTGCACTGCGAGCTGCACGTTTTAGCCGAGGGGAATCCGGCACTACTTCCGCATGACAAAAAGATACATACTCCAAGCCAAAAGCATCAGCTAGGCGCAGCAGCCCTCCCATATTGGCTGGACTTGACACCCCATCGCAAATGAGTTGGATGTGATGCTTGCGTTTTGAGAACGGGGTGGACTGATGGGAGTGTTGCATATCGTTAATGCCTAGAAATCATGGTTTTATTAAACAGGTTTGCTCGTTTTTGTTGATCAAAATAAAACCAAATTGGGATAGTAAAAGTTACAGTTGAAATCCAACCAACAATAAAAAGTAAGGCGGATAAAATCACACAAGTAATTAGCGTCATCACCATCACCCATTTCCCAATTTCGAGATGTAATCTGTTGATATGTGTTACAGCGTAGGTACCACAAAAAAAACCATTTCGCTTTACTTCGTTGCCAATTTCTTGTTGTAATTCAAAGCGGTTGTTTGATTTTACTTTGAGGTAATTTTTACGCTCACACGAGGTGGATTTGCAGTAATAACTTAATTGGGGCATATCAGTTTTCGAAAGCGTATTTCACAATATTTGCCCCCATACGCAGTGCCTTTAAACGAACTTCGGCTGGATCATTGTGAATTTCTGGGTTTTCCCAGCCATCACCTAAATCACTTTCAAAAGTGTATAACAATACTAATCTTCCTTCATAGGTAATTCCAAAAGCCTGAGGTCTTCCACTATCGTGTTCGTGAATTTTAGGCAATCCTTCTGGGAATTTAAAATGGTAATTAAAAATGGGGTGATTTCCAGGTAACTCCGTGAGCGCTATATCTGGAAAAATCTTGACAAGTTCTTTTCGCAAGTATTGATCCATCCCGTAGTTATCGTCAATATGTAAAAATCCGCCACTAAGTAAATAATCTCTCATCATTTGGGCATCTTCCGAAGTAAAAAATACATTTCCATGTCCTGTCATGTGGACAAAAGGGTAATTAAAAAGATCTACATCAGAAGGAGCAACGACTTCCGATTTTTCATTCAAGGAAGTCTGAATCTGTTCGTTACAGAATTTAATTAGATTGGGTAGGGCAGTAGGATTGCCATACCAGTCGCCACCGCCACCATATTGCAGCACAGCCACTTGTTGAGCACATACTGTGGAAAGTGATAAAAAAAACAATAGTTGAAAGAATAGATGTCGACGCATAACGTCTCAAAAATACGAACTTTGACTTCCTAAATAAATTAAATATTAGATTTTATCAAACATATCCGTAAAAACACCTCCAGTAAACTTTTGCCAATCCTTAGTGATGAGGCGCACCGTTTTTTGTTGATGATTGGATAATACCCGCAATTGAGGTTCGTAGGTCGGTGCAGGAACAAAAGCCTTTTTCTTGGCCTTAGCAATAGTAGCATTCGTCATAGGTTTGTTTGTTTGGGGTGAAACAAAGTCAATGTATTTGGGCAACGCAATATACAAATTATCGATTAAATACCTAATTTATCGACAAAAAACAATTCTATGATGACATTATGGTAGCAATATGGACTATAGTCTCAGTAGAGAAACGCTGTGACAGGCTACTATTGCTGCTGTTTCTGTACGCAGACGGGATGCGCCTAAGGAGACACCGACAAATCCATTGTCTTCCGCGAATTTAATTTCTGTTTCTGAAAAATCACCTTCTGGCCCTATAAGGATTAGGATATCCTTCGCTTCTGCAATTTTGTTTTTTAAAGGCACCTTTTCAGTAGGAGCACAATGGGCAATGCATTTTAATCCTTCGTTTGATGCAGCCTTTATATAAGCCGAAAAACTAATGGCCGGATGCAGTGTAGGCTTGTAGGCCTTTAATGACTGCTTCATAGCACTTTCAATGATGCGCTCTAAACGCTCCGGCTTGATCACTTTACGTTCACTATGTTCACTTATTATGGGAGTAATGCTGGTAATTCCAATTTCAGTGGCCTTTTCTAAAAACCACTCAAAACGATCGTTGTTCTTTGTGGGCGCTACTGCCATGTGTAATCGATAGGGAAGTGGTTCTTGTTTCACTTCCTTTATTACCTTGGCTCTACTTAATTTAGGGCCTACTTCAAGTAATTCCGTAGTAAAAATAAAGCCCATACCATTGGTGATATGCACCGTATCGCCCACTTTATATCGCAACACTTTCGTAATGTGTCGGCTTTCTTCTTTTCCGAAGCGCACTTCAGTATCGCTAGACTTACAACTTGGGTGGTAGAATAGGTTCATGACTTAAAACTTCATTCGAGCACTGGCTACCACATCGTTCATGGCAAAAAGTCCTTCTTTATATTTGAGCGCTCCCACGATGGCAATCATCGCTGCATTATCAGTACAAAATTCAAAATTTGGAATGTGTGTTTTCCAACCATATCGCCTTTCTGCATCATGCAATGCAGCACGAATACCGCTATTAGCAGAAACACCACCTCCAATTGCGATGGTTTTAATTCCAGTTATTTTGACTGCATTTTTTAGTTTATCCATCAAATAGTCAACAATGGTATGTTGCAAACTAGCACAAATATCGGCCCTGTTTTCTTCAATAAAATTTGGGTTTTTAGCAGTTTCCCGTTCCACAAAATAAAGAACCGCCGTTTTTAGGCCGCTAAAGCTAAAATCCATAGGGCCCACTTTGGGTTTGGTAAAAGGATATGCTTTTGGATTCCCTTCTTGCGCATATTTGTCGATTAATGGTCCGCCGGGATAGGGCAGTCCTAATATTTTCGCTGACTTATCGAAGGCTTCTCCAACGGCATCATCAATGGTTTGACCAATGACCTCCATTTCGAAATAACTATCGACTTTCACAATTTGCGTGTGACCACCACTTATCGTAAGTGCCAAGAAAGGAAATTCTGGGGCCGTCTGTCCTTCAGCTTCAATAAAATGGGCTAGAATATGGGCTTGCATATGATTTACATCAATCAATGGAATACCCAAACCTAAGGCTAAAGACTTTGAAAATGAAGTACCTACAAGCAGGGCACCCATCAAACCGGGTCCGCGTGTAAATGCAATGGCTTTTAAGTCTTTTTTGTCGATATTTGCTTTGCGTAACGCTTGATGAACAACTGGGACTATATTTTTTTGATGCGCACGAGAGGCTAGTTCGGGGACCACACCCCCATATTCCTCGTGTATTTTTTGAGTAGCAACAACATTGGATAAAATTTTTCCGTTGTTAATCACGGCGGCGGCTGTATCGTCACATGACGATTCAATACCAAGGATGTAGCAGTTTTGTTCCATTCAATTTAGGCACGTTTGTTGGAAGTAAAAATAAAACTTTAAAATCGTATCAAAAAACTTAGGAAAATATTAATCCGTACCCTGGCAATAATTCTGTTTTTGCTCCTCTTGGTGGTGATTGTATTTTCGATTCCAGCGGTGCAAACCATCGTGGCTAAAAAAGTGACTACCAATTTAAACGAAACCTACGGCACCAATATTCAAATTGACCGTTTGGGGCTGAACTGGAAAGGGGAAGTGGACATTCGAGGTGTCTATATTGAAGACCACCATGGAGATACCTTAATTTTTTCCGAAGAAATTCAAACCAATATTCTCAGTATTAAAAAGCTTGCAGAAGGCGAACCCGATTTCGGCTTTATTGATCTCACCAATGCGCTACTCAATGTAAAAACCTATAAAGGGGAAGAAGATGACAACCTCTTGATCTTTGTTGAAAAATTTGATGACGGAACGCCGCCAAGTGGAAATATCTTTACCCTCTTGAGTGAGAATGTCTCCATACAGAATACAAAATTGAAAATCACAGATGAGAATGCTGAAAATCCAGAAATTATCAATTTCAGTCATTTGAACCTAGATGGGCAGGAGTTTAAAATTGTCGGTCCTGATGTGCAAGCGCAAATCATGTCGCTAACCTTTGATGCAGCCCAAGGCTATAGCATAGAAAACCTCCAAGCCGATTTCAGTTATACCTTAGACGCTATCACTTTTAATGATTTATTATTAGAGACGGCAGATTCGTACATCAAAGGTCGGGTGGTATTGAATTATGGCGAAGAAGGTTTTAGGGATTTTAATAATAATGTGATTTTTGATGCTGAAATCTATGAATCGAAAATATCCACGAACGATTTAAATACGTTTTACAACGAATTTGGAAGAAATATAGGAATTACATTAGACGGTCGCATTCAAGGACCGTTGAACAATTTTAGCTTCTCTGAAGGAAGCATGGCCTTTGGAAACACCAAAATGTCTGGCGATTATAAATTCCAGCATCTTTTCGAAGAAAGTAAGGATTTCAAAATCACCGCAACCAACCACCGTATAAATTCTAATTATTATGACCTCAGGCGTTTAATGCCGAACCAAATAGGTAGTTCTATTCCAGACGAATTAAAATCCTTTGGAAATTTTTCAGTGATTGGTTCCACCACGTTGGAAGGGGATGAATTGACCACCAAAAGCAAAATATTGAGCGCCGTGGGTACAGCCGAAACTGAATTGGTCATGGGGAATATTCAAGACTTCGACAATGCTTTTTATAAGGGGAAAATTAAATTGGATAAGTTTAAGATGGGCAAAATGGTTGGTACCACTTCCTTGGGCATGGTGAACGCTAATTTAACTTTTGATGGGCGTGGATTCACACCAAAAACAGTCAATACGCGTATCGGCGGAACGCTATCTTCTTTTCATTTTGAAGGATATGATTATAAAAACATCACTGTTTCGGGTAATTTAAAGGATCCTATTTTTAATGGAATTCTAAAGATTGATGACCCAAATTTGAAGATGGATTTTAGCGGGTTGGTGGATATTTCGAAAAACTTCAATCAATATGATTTTGATACCACCATTGAATACGCCGAATTGAATAAGCTAAATCTTTTTACTCGAGATAGTGTTGCCGTTTTCACAGGCCGTATCATTATGGATATGCAAGGTACTACCGTGAATGACGCTGTGGGAACCATTGAGTTTTTAGAAACCTTTTATCAAACGGAAACGGACGATTTCTATTTTGATGATTTCTTGGTAACTTCTTTTAATACTGAAGAAATACGAACTATTGAGATCAATTCGCCCGACATTATTGATGGAAAAATTAGCGGGGTATTTTTAGTGGAAGACATCCCCAATCTGTTTCATAATTCCATTGGAAGTATCTATACCAATTACATTCCAAATGAGGTCACTACCGATCAATACATCAACTATGAATTTGAAATTTACAACAAGATCGTAGAAGTCTTTGTGCCCCAGCTACAATTAGGTGAAAACACACGTATTAAAGGTTCCGTGTATTCGGACGAATCCAAGTTTAAAATGGATTTCCGTTCTCCTGAATTATTACTCTATGATAATTATTTAGGGAAGGTGAATATTCAGCTGGATAATGACAACCCACTATTCAATGCCTTCATCTCAGTAGATTCCATCAATAATAGTTTCTATAATCTTACGGAAATCAATATCATCAACAAGACGTTAAATGACACGCTCTATCTTCAATCTGAATTTAAAGGAGGATCGGATAAAGCGGATTTATTCAACATGAATTTATACCACACCATCAACCCAATGGGGAAATCGGTGGTAGGAATAAAACGCTCCAAGATAACCTATCAGGAAAACGATTGGTTTTTAAACAGAGATAACAACAATAGGAACAAGCTTACCTTCGATAATAACTTCCGTGACATCGTGCTTGATTCGTTGACGCTAAGGCACAAAAATGAAATTATCCGTATGGCAGGAGTGATGCGGGATTCTACTTTTACTGACATTCGCTTAGATTTTACCGATGTGGATATAGGCAAACTGGTTCCTCAAGTAGATAGTCTGAACCTCTCTGGTGCCATCAATGGTCGCTTAAATGTACTGCGCAAAAAAGGTGCCTATTATCCTAGCTCCAAAATTGTAGTGGAAGACTTAAATATGAACGATATAGAGCTGGGAGATCTCAACTTAGATATTACTGGAAATAACGACCTAACCAAATATCGAATCTCCTCTAGTTTGGTCAATAAGCAAGTAGAAAACTTTACGGCTGTAGGTAGTTTGGACGTCACCAATGAAGATGCTGAAATCGATTTGGATGTCAATTTTGACAACTTTAATTTAAGTGCCTTCAGTCCCTTTGGGGGTGAGGTGATTTCTGACATACGTGGTTTTGCTAGCGGTAGGACCTTGGTAAAGGGCAATTATAAATCGCCTAACATCAACGGAAACCTTCTCTTGAATGAAAGCGGTATGAATATTCCTTATCTCAACGTAGACCTCGATCTTGAAGAGAATACTTCCATTGCCATTCGAAAAGGGATTTTCGCAATTGCGCCCACTAAAGTTACGGACACCAAGTACAAAACCGATGCGATACTCCGCGGTAATGTAACCCACGAAGACTTTGGCGACTGGTCCATGAATTTAAAACTAGACACCAACCGTTTTTTGGTCCTTGACACACCGCCAGATGAAGATGCCTTATACTACGGAACTGCATTTATTAGTGGTGAAGCCAGCATCGCGGGACCTATTGACAACATGGTGATAGATGTGATAGCTTCCACCGAAGAGGGTACCGCATTCAAAATACCAATCAGTGATGCTACCAGTATTAGCGACGACTCATTCATACATTTTATTTCCCCAGACGAGAAAAAAGCTCGTATTAGCGGCATACAAATTGTTCCTGAAGAAGTAAAAGGCCTTTCGTTGAATTTCGAATTGGACATCAATGAAAATGCTGAAATTGAAGTCCTAGTGGACCAAAAGAATAATTCAACCCTAAAAGGTAGAGGTTTCGGAAACTTACTTATTGAAATTAATACCAACGGGAAGTTTAAAATGTGGGGGGATTTTCTGGTCACTGAAGGAACCTATGATTTCCGTTATGGCGGACTCGTAGACAAAACCATTGATGTAATTGGCGGAGGAAACATCACTTGGGATGGGAATCCGACCCGAGCACGTCTGGATTTGACAGCAAAATATTCCACTGAAGCCAATCCATCAGGATTGTTGGATAATCCTGCCTTCAACCGAAAAATTAATGTGGATGTATTGGTCGACCTTACCGGTGAAATTGTGCAGCCTGAATTAGATTTTAGAATTCAATTCCCTGGGGTAGGTTCCACAGTGCGAAGTGAGTTAGAGTACATCCTTCAGGATAAAGATAAAAGGCAAACTCAGGCCTTGTATTTAGTTTCAACTGGCGGATTCCAGAGTGACGCAGCTGCAGGGGCTATTACGAGCACGCTGGCCGAACGTGTCAACAAATTGGTGGCAGACATATTCTCAGATAGTGATGCACGTTTTAAAGTATTGCCATACTTCGAACCAGGCACGAGAACCGTGAATCAGCAGACTGCAGAGCAATACGGCTTCCAATTTTCAAGTCAGTTCTCAGAACGACTCTTAATAGATGGTAAAGTAGCAGTTCCCGTGGGAAGTGCCAATGATGCTTCGGTCGCAGGTGATATTCGTGTACAGTGGCTAGTGAACAAGGATGGAAGTTTGCGTGTCAATTTCTTCAACCGACAAGCGGAATTACAGTTTTTTGGGGAAGATCAAATATTTGAACAAGGGGGAGGAATATCGTATTCTGTAGATTTCGACACCTTTAAAGAATTGATGGACAAATTATTCGGAAAGAAAGAAGGGGATGAAATCATGAAAAATCTAGACGTAACGCCAGACGACAGCAGCTTCCCCGTCAACTTTAAGCCACCACCACCCAAGGATCAGAAAAAGAATGATGAGAAAAGAGGTCCAGACGATAACGAATAGCGCTTACAGAGACGCTATCATTGAGATTTCTACATGGACGTACTTGGGCAAGTTTGCCACTTCTACCGTTTCTCGCGCTGGTGCCGTTGCCTCGTCAAAATACCGCGCATAGACTTCGTTTATTTGACTAAAGTTCTCCATATCACTAATAAAAATAGACGTTTTAAGCACATGGCTAAAGTCCATATTTGCAGCAGCTAAGACCGCTTTTAAGTTCTCCATGACTTGCTTCGTCTCAGTTTTAATATCATCCAAAACCAACACATTGGTTTCCGGATTAAAAGCTATCTGACCTGAAGTAAATAGCATATTCCCTTTTAAAACGGCCTGATTATAAGGTCCAATTGGCGCTGGGGCCTTAGCGGTGGTGATTATTTTTTTCATGTTTGAATGTGATGCTTTACTACTGAATTATTAATGACTAAGGTTTAGTTATTATAGACCGCGATCTCGCTCTCTTCGTTTGTCATATTTGATATCGCTCAATACCGAACTGCTAATTCCTATAAAGAAATTCCAACTCGTATTCACGGTTCCTATAGGCGTCCAATTAAATCGAAGTGTCCAACTCTCTAAGTCTCTCACAAAGCGAAATTGCGTCAATGAAACCCCTTTGTTTTTAAAATCATATCCTGAAGAAAAACCGACTTGCCAACGAGGTGAGAGCTCTATATTCGAGCTCATCATGAGGGATTGGGATGAAATCTCATTTTGTCGGGCCGCGTTACTATAGGTGAGGGTATACGCCATCCGAACATCCCATGGTAGATCGTATTGATACCACGATCGGTCCTCGGGTTCCTTCTTCTTTTTGTCGTTTTTACTAACCCCCGATTCCCCTAATGGCCTAGCCGACCCAAATAAATCATCTGGGCGACCTCCATTTCGAAAAGTGTCATCGTCAAAATCCTCTTCCTCCTCGCCATCACCTTCGAAATCACGACTACTAAAGGAATAATTGAAACTAACGTTCCCTCGAGTTAGTCGAAATAAACTACCGCCATTGTCAATATTGAATTTGTCAATACGCTGGTTATTACTATTCAGTGCGTACGGATCTAACTCACCATTGATGTTCAAATCGAGCTTTTTAACAATGGGGATTCCCGCTGAAAATGAAACTGGATTCCATCGCAGCGAATCTCTGGATATCCCGTATCCACCGTTAAAATTAAGGTTGTTTATGATGGATATCTTTTTAGGTTCGGTGGCAGTGGTATCTTGATCACGCACCTTGGCCTCCAATAAATTGCTGACTCCGAAACTAATGGCACTCGAATACGTCCTACCGGGAGCCCCAAAGAGGGTGTTTTCAAAACGAGAGTACTGAACAATCTCTTCATTCACCACAGGATCAGCCGTCTCGGGTATTACATATTGATCATAAAATTGCTCAAAGCCAGGGTTAATACTGTAGCCTATACTAGGACGCAGGGTATGCCGAATGGTCTGAATCTTTTTGTCCTTACCGAAATCGAATAACCCGTAAATGGTCGTTCCTAAGCCCGCGGAAAACCCATAGGTTCGGTAGGCGTCAAAACCAGAAATGGTGTCTTCCACCACGCCGCCAACACCATCATTTAGATTGACGTCGTAATCCCGTTTAATGGTTTTACCTACCCAAGTTTCTTGAAAATTGGTTCCAGCCGTTACGCTCAGATAGTTGAGGACTTTAAAGTTGGTACTTATTGGAATGGTATGACGGGCACCAATTTGTGCATTATCAAACATTTCACTTTTGAAAAATAAAGAATCTGTGGTCTGAATTCGGTTTTCACCGGTTACATCATATTGCAAGTTGATGTTTTGAATGATACCCTTCTTGCTTCCGTTTTTGGGCGCAAAGGGAAAAATTCTAGAGACACTTGCATTGAAATTTGGTAAGGAAAGGGTAATGGCCTCCGTCTGGGTATTTTGTGTATGTGTTCCCGCCACGGTAAAATTAACCTGTGGCTCGCCATCAAAGGTCTTTGCATAGGAAATCGAAGAACTTAATGTGTTTACCAACTGACTGGCATTGTTGGTTTGGTTGATACTTCGCTGGAGAAAACGGCTACTACCTAGGTTTACCGAAGCTGAGAACCGTGAACTTGGATTCGCTTTTTGATCTTGTGTATGCCTCCATCGGATGTTATATAAGGTACTCTGACTAAAATTTGGAAAGCCACGCTCGCTATCAATCAAATTCTCGTAACGCACACTTACGTTCCCTCTAAATTTATACCGCCAAGCATAATCACTGTCGCCTCGAATACCATAACTTCCATTAGTGTAGTAATCTCCCACCAAGGTAAGATCTACATAATCGTTTATTGCGAAATAATACCCACCATTCTGAAAAGCGAATCCACGATTGTTGTTTTCAGTAATATTGGGTAGTAAAAACCCTGATGATCTATTTTCAGTTAAAGGAAAAAATGAAAAGGGCAAACCAATTGGGGTGGGGACATTGGCAATGTACATATTTGTCAACCCAGTAACTATCTTACTTCCGGGCACAAACTTGGCCTTTCGTGCTAAGAAATAGTATTCTGGATCTTCAATGTTTTTGGAGGTGGTGAACTTTACATTCCGAAGAAAATAAACCGAATCATTAATCTTTTTAGTGACTTCTGAATTGGTAAGAAATCCTTGTTGCTCCGTAACCGCATTGTATATGATTGCCTTTTTTGTGACCCAGTTAAACTTAATCGAATCGGGTTCTACACGATTGGCTGCCTGTACAAAAATAGGGGCCTGCTGGTACACCCCAGCACTATCAATTCCCTTGGCATATACTTCGTTTTTGTTGTAGTCTAAAATGATGAGTCCAGCGTCAATCCGATAATCTTCATAAATAACAAATGCCTTGTCATACATATAAATTTTTCCCTTCTTGCGATCAACATACACATACTCCTCACCATAGTATTCAATAACATCGGTTAATAGGTCTTCCTTCTTTTTAGGTTGAACACTATCGTTTTTAACCGTATCTGTTATTTTTTCTGAAAATGAAATCTCTTTCGTAATGAGCGTGTCGGCTTCTCGAGTTAGTGAAGTGTCAATTTTTGACTCAATAATCACCGAACCTCTATTGGGCGGGTCTTGGGAATACATAGAAGTACCACAAAGCAGCAGAAAAAGGAGGAAGTAAGAAGAAAAATGCCGGTGACTAATCAATGCTTTGTATCTAAATATTTGTCGATATCTCTTGTGATAAATAAATTTATAATCTTCAAAAGAAATCCAATCAATCTATATATTGGCTTAGTTTTTGAAAGCTCAAAATTAAGCATATTTTTTTGTGCTGTCTTTTGTTCTAACAAAAATTTAAAATAAGCCCAATTATTACACGTTACAACCTTATGAAAGCGAAATATACCTTCATTATTTTAGTACTGCTAGGAATTGTTGTGTCTTATTCATTTGTAGCACACAAGAACGATACCACAAAAGAATTCATTGTAGTTTTAGACGCTGGACATGGTGGTAAGGATCCTGGCAATAGGGGGAATGGTTATTTTGAAAAGGATATTGTACTAGATGTAACCCTTCAGATTGGGAAGCTATTAGAGAAACAGCCAAATATGAAGGTAATATACACACGGAAGACCGATGTGTTTATTGAATTGGACGAGCGTGCGCCGGTCGCAAATTCAGTGGACGCGGATATATTTGTCTCTATTCATTGTGACTCGCATACGAGTCAGGCATATGGCGCTGGGACTTTCGTAATGGGTTTAAATAAAAGCAAACAGAATTTAAATACTGCCAAAAAGGAGAACGAAGTAATTTTTCTAGAAGAAAATTATGAAGAAACCTATGCTGGTTTTGACCCCAATGCGCCTGAATCGATTATCGGTCTCACCATTATGCAGGAAGAATACCTCGACCAAAGCATCATGTTGGCAGGTTTAATTCAGAACAACATAGTCAATAATTTAAAGCGTCGTGACCGCAGTGTCAAGCAAGATGTTTTCTGGGTATTGCATCACTCGTACATGCCCAGTGTTCTGGTAGAAATGGGCTTTTTAACGAACAACAAAGAGGGGCCGTATATCAATTCAAAAAAGGGCAGAAAAGAAATGGCGCGTGAAATCGCCAACGGAATTATCACCTATCGAAAAAATTTAGCGCTTGGCACCAGTGATTTTCAAAATCCAACCATCACCGAAACTGAAATTGAAGCAGCCATTGAAGAAACCGAAGAAAAAATTTATAAAGGGGTCACTTTTAAGGTGCAATTAGCCGCCAGTAGTAAGAAACTAGATACCAAACCTTATAACTTTAAAGGGCTAAAGGAGATCACTCGCAATAAGGAAGAAGACTTTTATAAATACTATTATGGAGAAACGTCTGATTACAATAAAATACAGTTGATGAAAACCTATGCTCGAGAAAAGGGCTATACCTCGAGTTATATCGTGGCCTTCAAAAAGAATAAAAAAGTTAAACTTTCGGAAGTATTAAAGTCGCAAGACTAATAATTTAAAGAAGAATCTTCCATTGACTTCTTATTGAAAGTAGGTTGATAACCTCATAAGAATTCTTAACAACTATCTTCATAATCTTTTCACAGAAAGCAATTCGAGTCCCATAATTATTTCTAAATTTGTTATTCTTATAAATCTGAGCACTTGAAACTTTCCAGACAAGTAAAAACCGGTATTTTAGTCATTGCAGGAATCCTCCTGTTTATCTTCGGATACAACTTCCTCAAAAACTCGAGTATTTTTGAAACCGATCGTATTTTTTACGTAAAGTATGACAATGTTGCTGGTTTGGCGCAATCTGCGCCCGTAACTATTAATGGACTTACCGTGGGCCAAGTGCAGTCCATCGACTTCGAAAACGTCAGTGGTGGCTTAATTGTGACTTTTTCCGTAGAGAAAGACTTTGATTTTTCAAAGAACAGCAAGGTGCAAATCTATAGCAGTGGATTTATTGGGGGCAATAATTTAGGAATTATTCCAGCGAACGACGGAGGCAGTGTAGCGAAATCAAGAGATACCCTGAGTGGTGATATTCAAGCAGGGATGATTGACGGCATCATGGAGAAGTTTGTTCCTTTAGAAAAAAGCTTAGGGTCAACGCTGGGACGCTTAGATACAGTTTTAGTAGGTGTGAGTGAAATTCTGGATGAGAAAACCAAAGAAAACTTACGTGCTAGTATTTCGAGTCTGAATCAAACAATGGCTTCTTTTAACGGTGTTTCCAGAGATATGAAGTCCATTCTCAACACCAACAAAGAAAAGCTAAACAGCACCATGGCCAATCTCGATAAAACGGCTGAAAATTTTGCCAAGCTGTCAGATTCATTGGCTCAAATAGAAACGGGAGCGTTGGTTCGTAATATGGAAGCGACCATCGAAAAATTAAATAACATTGCTGAAGGAATTGAAAATGGAGAAGGTAGTGTCGGCAAGCTCTTAAAAGATGAAAAACTCTATGATAACTTGACAGGAGCTTCCAAGCAAATGGAACAACTGTTAGAAGATATGAAGTTAAACCCAAAGCGGTACGTGCATTTTTCTCTCTTCGGAAAAAGAGCAAAGCAGTACACCACTCCAATAGACACTATTCAATAAATGCAGTACATTCCTAACATTCTTTTCTTGTTAGCCCTCGTTCTGGGGATTGGACTTTTTACTCGAAACATTCGTAAAATTATCCGAAACATTAAGCTTGGACGAGAGGAAGAAACAACGGGTGATAAAAAAGCACGTTGGAAGAATGTTATTCAAATAGCACTAGGACAATCAAAAATGGTGGTGCGTCCTGTTTCTGGTATCATGCATATTATTGTGTACGTAGGATTTGTGATCATCAACATTGAAGTGCTGGAGATCATTATTGACGGCTTGTTTGGAACACATCGCATCTTTTCGTTCCTTGGGGTGGCATACGATTATCTTATCGCCTCCTTCGAAGTATTAGCATTACTTGTGTTAGTGGCTGTGGTCGTGTTTTGGATCCGAAGAAACATACAACGACTGCAACGTTTTATGAGCCCAGAAATGAAGGGCTGGCCAAAAAATGACGGAAATATCATTCTATATTTTGAAGTCGTTTTGATGTCCTTGTTCTTACTAATGAATGCAGCAGATCACCAATTGCAGCATTTGGGCGCTCCTCATTATAATGAGGCCGGCATGTTCCCAGTGAGTATGCATTTGCTGCCACTTATTGACGGACTATCAATCAATGCATTGATTATTTTAGAACGCACTACCTGGTGGCTGCACATCATAGGAATTCTGACCTTTTTAAATTATTTATACTTCAGTAAGCACTTGCATATCCTTTTGGCTTTTCCGAATGTCTACTTCGGAAAACTAGACGCAAAAGGGAAATTAAAAAATTTAGAATCCGTTACCAACGAGGTTAAATTGATGATGGATCCAAGCGCTGATCCCTATGCCGCGCCAGCTGAAGGAGCGGAAGCACCTGCAAAATTTGGAGCCAGTGACGTCATGGATTTATCAACCATTCAATTGTTGAACGCCTATACCTGTACCGAATGTGGTCGCTGTACCAGCGAATGCCCCGCCAATCAAACGGGCAAGAAGCTCTCACCACGAAAGATCATGATGGATACCCGTGATAGATTGCAGGAAGTAGGGTTGAACGTAGATAAAAACGGAACATTTAAGCCCGATGGGAAACAATTGTTAGGAGATTATATTTCGCACGAAGAATTATGGGCTTGCACCACTTGCAATGCCTGTACGGAAGCCTGTCCGGTGAGCATTGATCCCTTATCAATCATTATGGACATGCGGCAATATTTGGTGATGGAGCAATCTGCAGCACCATCTGAGTTGAATGTCACCATGACCAATATAGAAAACAACGGAGCGCCGTGGCCCTTTAATCAAATGGACCGAGCGAATTGGATTAATGAATAACCTATAATAAAAGATAAATTTTATCAGCCATGAAAAACGAAGACGTAGAAAAGATGCTGCACAATAAGGTGGAAGAAGGAGAAACAGTAAGCCCTGTGCTCCCTAAAGGAGTTAAAAACTATTTAATTGACATAGACGGTACCATCTGTGACGATATTCCAAACGAGGAGCCAGAACGCATGGCCACAGCCGAATTGTATCCAGATGCTTTAAAAACCTTGAATCGATGGTACGACCAAGGACACATTATTTGCTTCTTCACGTCTCGTACGGAAGAGCACCGAGGCGTTACCGAACAATGGCTAAAGAAACACGGTTTTAAATACCATTCGATGCTCATGGGGAAACCAAGAGGAGGGAACTACCATTGGGTAGATAACCACTTGGTTAAAGCGACTCGCTATAAAGGGAAATTTACCGATTTAATAGAGAAAAAAGTAACCATAGAAGTATTTGAAGATTAACAATCAAAACTATGAGCGAAACCATTAAAGTCCCAACCATGGCCCAATATTTAGCCGAAGGCAAGGCTCCTGAAGTCTTGTTCTGGGTAGGATGTGCTGGAAGTTTTGATGATCGGGCAAAAAAAATAAGCAAAGCATTTGCTAAGTTATTGACCAATTCTGGCGTAGATTTTGCCGTTTTGGGTACCGAAGAAAGTTGCACAGGTGATCCTGCCAAAAGAGCTGGAAATGAGTTCCTTTTTCAGATGCAGGCTATCATGAATATTGAGGTGCTGAATGGCTACGGAATTAAAAAAATAGTGACTACCTGCCCACATTGCTTCAATACCATAAAAAATGAGTACCCCGAATTAGGTGGTTCTTATGAAGTAATGCACCACACACAATTTTTAAAATCGTTACTGAATGAAGGTCGGCTGAAAGTAGAAGGCGGCATGTATAAGGGAAAACGCATTACTTTTCACGATCCCTGTTATTTAGGCAGAGCAAACGGTGAATATGAAGCGCCTCGTGAACTACTTCAGAAATTAGAGGTAGAATTAGTAGAGATGAAGCGATGCAAGTCACGCGGATTATGCTGCGGAGCTGGCGGTGCTCAGATGTTTAAGGAGGCAGAGAACGGGAGCAAAGAGATTAATATAGAGCGTACGGAAGAAGCCCTAGAAACACAACCTGAGATTATTGCTGCAGGATGCCCGTTTTGCAATACCATGATGACCGACGGCGTTAAAGGAAAAGAAAAAGAAGGAAGTGTTGACGTTTTGGATGTTGCTGAGATGATTGCCAATGCGGCCGATTTATAATAAAATTTTGAAGAAAGACCATGCTAGTAGACTTTAAAAACCTTCCAGACGAATCACGAGTCTGGATTTACCAATCCAATCGTAAGTTTTCAGAAGAAGAAGTAACCACCATAGGCCTAAGAGCAGAGGCATTCTTGGAGAAATGGACTGCCCATGGCGCCGATCTTGAAGCTGGGGTGGAAATAAAACACAATCGCTTTATCGTTTTAGGGCTCAACCAAGCCAATGCCTCGGCATCTGGTTGTAGTATTGATGCGTCGGTACATTTTATTCAATCCTTGGAGAAAGAATTAAACCTCGACTTAATGGATAAAATGAACGTGACCTATTACAATGGCGAGTTTATTGCACATAAATCCTTGGCAGAATTCAAAAAAATGGCAAAAAATCGATCGGTGTCCCAAAATACCGTTGTTTTTAATAATTTAGTCAACACCAAAGGGGAATATTTAGAGCACTGGGAAGTCCCAGCAAAAGATAGTTGGCACAGCCGGTTTTTAGCATAGTTTTTGTTACTTTAGATATATGAAGCGATTAGTAGCAACCTCACTCTTTTTTTTTACTTTTTTCATCAGTTTCGGACAGCAAATAAATCCGTTGCTTGTAAAAAACGACTACGAGCATCAAAAGAAATGGGTCGATAGTATTTATT
>Ga0316204_10006571_pt1 | contig 17777 bp, 13 predicted proteins | sample 6monrhotite_MG_2_FD_205661 | JGI IMG/M metagenome (GOLD analysis project Ga0316204, IMG submission 205661) | Microbial mat bacterial communities from mineral coupon in-situ incubated in ocean water Damariscotta River, Maine, United States -... | ecosystem: Environmental > Aquatic > Marine >... | reverse complement strand
CTATTTTTAAAAAATCAAAAAGTCCCATTGCGTTTACCTGAGCTGAACTGAAAAGAAAAAATAAACCTATAACTTTAGGCATGAAAAAACGAGGAATTATCATACTAAAAACCCAATTACATTATTAGGTTTTACATACCTACCATTCATAAACTACCCTCTTCTCATGAATATCAAAATAACAGTTTGAGTTAGAAGCATGCACCGCTCAACAATACAGAAAATATCTATAGCCAGTTTACAAAAATAGTATAGCTACATATCTGAGGAAAACATGCGAACTAAATTACAGCAGAAAGCATAAAACTCTCTCGTTTTTAACGGCCTGGAAGCTGTCTAATCCAGTTAAAGTATACGCAATCATGGAACCACTTTGCTCTTTTTTACTGCTGATATTTTCATCGACTTCATAGCTTCGCATACTGCTTTTATCTTTTACAGCAAAGCCTTAGCGGAGTTTTCGCCGTTAATCAAATCGGTTTTTTTGTTCTCGCCAGTCGGCGGTGAATTCGTCTCGAAAAGCTTTGTATATACAAAATTTAATAAAATCCGATGTCAATGCTAATTACCAAAAGTAACATTAGCAACTTGTGAGTCTGTCGAATTTAGGTAGTCGTAGCTCTCTCATCGTCGCAGAAAACAACAGTAACAGGATCTGTACAGCTGCATGTATTAACGCAGGTATGCAGGCTATTCTTTGGACACATATTGCATTTCATTCACCACTTATCTTTAGTACAACAATACAGACCTGACTCTGGAGTTATTTTCTCCGAAGGAAAAATTTTCGCCATGTTCATTTTTGAGATATGCCACCGCTTGCTCAAAAGAACTTAATTTAGTTAATACATAAACATCATCAGCAACTACAGCAGCTTGAAACGCAGTAAATTCAGTCATAATTAAAACGCATTCCTTTTTTTATCGGGTTCAACATCCCATTTGCATAAACTAAATATCGGGGAATTATTTACTTTTATCAGCGTTTCATCGCTATTTAACTCACAAGATACGACAAGGGGCTTACCTCGAGATTCTATATTCCCCCCTGGTTTACGTTTTACCGCAGACCAAATTCGATATTCCTTGCCCTCATAATGAACAACAATTTCTTGATTAGATGCAAATTCCTGAGGAAGATATTTGGTAATCGTTCGACTAAATACCGCTGGAAAATCGAAATTCCCTATATCATCTGTTCTCGTTTCATCGGATTCAGCACTAGTAAGATTGACGGTCCTTACCAGTTTCGCATTAGCAACTGGTTCTCCATCAATCGTAATAACACCAGAAATTTTAGAAAACAAACACACTTTACCCTCATCACTTAAACTCATTGAAAATACCCCATTCGACATCATAAGCATCATGAAAATAAAAAATGATCTTTTAATATGATTACTTCTATTCATGTATTACACCCAAAATACTATTCATTATTATTCCTAATTAGCTTTTATACCTTTCACTAATACTTGTGATTTTAATACTGGGTACTTCTGGCAGCATTTGAACTATCCTTAGCTAGGAGCCATTATTGAATGGTCTTAGTTTATCAGAAACCTAATTGCAGCCTGTGGCCTAACTTGCAGTATTGTTGGGGTGACGCAGGAACCACAACGGTTTTTTTTATCGTGGTATGTCATTAAAAATGCAAAACTAATGATTGAACACTTAGAAAAACCTTTTGACGGAACCCGTTTTTATGCTGTTCCGGTGGCAAATTAAATTAGGGAAAACGAGAAATCTCTCAATTTCCCCTTGATTATAAATAAAGTATCTATGGTCCTACAGCCCGTTATGAACAAATCTAACTGCAGCTGAAACAGTTTTATATAACGCAGAAGAAAGTGTATCCAGCACCCATTTTACAAAGTCATAGGTAACATTTCCAACTTTTACAGAAGCCACGCCCAATGCCTGCAAAATTCGTTTCATTAAATTACCGATCATACCTAGAATATCTTTGCTTACATGAACCGCTTTTGCAAAAAACTGTGCGAGCACATCAATAACATTAACTGCTTCACCAACAACAAATTGCAACCCCGCAAGAGAAATTTTCTTTATTGCGTAAATAATAGCAGATGAAATTAATGCAATGGTATTTGTCGTCAAAGACAATGGAGAGTCCGAGTCCATCCAGTCTTCTACCTGTTGTTCTAAATTAGTTTTAGGTGGATGTCTTTTTAATTTTTCCCACTTATTGTACGACTTTACGGATGAAAGGTAGAGTTCTTTATCATGATACTCTCCTCCCGGATAATTGCCGGGACTGTCAATAAAACAAGACATCCCTGGTTCTGGACTGTGCACGTACGGCCACACAGGAACCATCGGTACGATATCTGTTTTATGATAAACACGATGAATATTAAGCACGCCAGCACTGTTGGTCAGGTCTTCCGCAAAACGCCTCATTCCCACACGGGGGCTACCAAAAGTATATACATTTTCTTTTTCGGCAAGTTTATTTGCTAAAACCCATTCTGCCACCAAATTAGCTAAGGCGCCTCCTAAACTATGGCCGACGCAATGTATGGAAGATGGAGACATTAACTTAAGCTTTAATTCAAGTTCATTTTGCAAAGATAAAAATATTTTATTAAAACCGCTATGCACAGATTTCCCTGTAGTGGATAACGTTGTGTTTGCCAGTGCATTATTATACCAGTCAGCACTGGTAACTGTTCCACGAGTAACAATAACAACCTCATTTGATCGTGCACCAGTTCCAGCTGCTATTACGCCAAAACCAGAATCACTCCTGAGAATACCACTTTGCCCCGATATCTTCGCTTCACGCCCACCCAGAGAAAAATTATTTCTTAAAATTGTTCGTCTAAAAGCCGTATCAACATCATCAGATAATCTAACGCCGTATACCGCAACCGCTGCTTCGGCTGCTTCTTGAGGACTTAAAAATGGTGACATAGTAAATATCTCCTGGTGTTGTAATTACTCAATGATTATTGCATTTGTCCAAGTACATATTCCTGACACAACACTAATTCCGGCTGCTTCTTTTTGAGTTGACTTCGCAGTTAACTCACATACCAGATTAATGTCTACCTGTTTATCTGTACCTATAACATCTCTATCGTTAAGCTCACCCTTATAACGATCGCTAGCGGCCAATATCTCCCAAGCCAGATAGGATTGCCCATTGTATTCAATCGTTATTTTTTGATAAACAGACGAATCACCGGGTAATATTTTTAAAAAAGAATTTGTTTCCATTCGGTCAAATTGAAAACGACCATCTGCCTTAGTAACAAAGCTATCGGTAAATTGTTTATTACTTGCAGGTGTTGCTAACCGTTTAACTACGGCATCTGAAACAGGATTACCGTTCATTGTTACAATACCCTGCATATCTGAGAAAAGATTAACTTTCATTGAATCAAAAAATGCCATTGTATTCTCCACCGGTAATAGACACATCAAACCAACACCCAAAAGGAAACTCTTTATATTCCATTTTCTTTTTGTCATGAGTTATATTTCGTCTTTCAATAATAGTTTATATTAAAATCAATACATTAAATTAACGCTTTCCAAAAACAGCACACATCTCACACACGTAACAGACCCAACCTCGTCATTCCCTATTCACCTATACTTAGGGGCGGCGGGAATTGAACTAATACCATACCGTATTGATTAGTAACAGCATTATTAAATCATTTTTTTAATGGTACTGCTAACGATACTACTAAAAAATAATTCATCTTTTATTCATAGCCACCATAATTTATCACTGATATTCATTTATTATGTCGAAAATATCTTACCTGAACTCTCCCTCGTCAGGATTGATTCCTTCCCTTAAATCTACCTGTATTTTTTTAAATCATTCATCTCGATTTATTGGCCTGGTTTTCATCAATTTAGTAGTATTGTAGGTTGGGGTGACGCAGGAACCCCAACGGTTTTTTGGGTATTGTGGCATATCATGTTGGGGTTCGTTCCTCACCCTAACCTACGGTCCTATTGTCTATTACGGTGGCTTTTCACCGAAAATTTCAATATAGTCTTGACGAAAGTTCCCAGGTTTATCGCTAATGTATTCCCAATAGGCAACAATCTGCCTAACCTTTTTAAGGTCAACATGATCACATTCAAGCATCAACCAAAGTAGTTCCAGCGTTTTCTTGGTTTTTATTCCGAATGTGTTTGCAAGCTCCAGCATATCAGCGTCATCGCTTACTACATCAACATTTAGAACAAGGCCATAAGCAAGACATAAAATATCCACGTTTGAAACAGAAAGTTTATTTTCAATTTTATGTTGCCTCAGAAAGTCTACTGTCAACTCAATATTTTTTTTATCTTTATTTGAAAGTGTTAACTTTTTCTTTCTATTCGCCTGATATTGTTCTTCATCAACCCAAGCGAACTGAGTTTGAAGGCGCTTACTTCGTGAAAACTCAATATCAACTTCCTTTAACACGTATAGACAATGTTCATCTTTCCCAAAGGTATTATTGAGCAAGGGGTGAATACTTTTAGCAAGGGGTGAATACTTTTAGCTAGTCGTAAATAACAATTTGTATCGAGCAATATTTTTGACTGAGCCATTAGGAAAGCTCCGCACAAATCCCTTTAGCATCAAGGAGCGGAGTATCAAGAATGGACTGAATATAACCGGCAGTTTTATGATGCTCTACCAAGTATGATTTTAAAACATTGAAAAATGGTGAATTGAATATCTCACCACTTTTTTGAATGTACTCTTTTACAGATGGGTTTTCGTCAGTAAATATTGTTTGGCTGACGGTTGAATACTGTTTGTTAAAATTTGTGTTTGCACCAAATAACCCATTACCAATTTCAATTTTTGGCAGCTGGGAATAATCTGCAAATTTATTAACTTCATAGAATACAGAAATTAAAGAAATCGAATAGCATTCAGCATATTTTTTAATTTTAGCAATACGTGATTTCACAGTATGAGAGCGCACGATATCATGGTAGGCAGCGTCAGCAAGAGATTCAGGGAATATTAACGCACCAGCAAGTGCATCTGCAAAATCTTCTGCTTCGTTCCCTCTTAAGTCTGGCGTATAAACATGCGCTAATTCATGAGCCATCCAGAATTTAAAATCATGAACTTCAACATCCAAATTTAAATAAACCCATGTGGTCATCGAATCAGGAAGATAGATATTTAGAGCATTTTCGTGTTTATCTTTTTTGCCCCACAACACAGGTATAATGACAGCTTGAAGATCGTTAAACTTTTTTATCAAATGAGCAAAAGAAAGCTCATCGTCTGATGCTAGACCAATTTCTGCACGAATCTTGGTCGCAATCTGTTGAATATATTCATAATCAATACTGGGACTTTTCAGTGTTGCGGGCTGAATATAAAGGTCATAAGGTAAATACGGAACAAGTACAGACAACATGCGCCCCATATCCTTTGCCCGCACAACATGAGCTTCCGTTGTCTTACTACTGCCACGTTTTCGAAATGCAATTACAGGTTCAGATGAATCAGGAACGTCAATAACAAGTTCATCTAACTTTAATTCTAAAGCTAAAGCTAACCTAAGGAGCTTATCCGGCCTAGGAAAACTCTTACCAGACAACCACTTAGATACCGACTCCCTGGAAATATCCAGGTTTTTGGAAAGGCTCGCAGGTGATAATCCCGCATTATCCATAGCCGATTTTATATTTTTTAAATTTAAGATTTTATTCATAGGATGCAGATTCTGACAGTCTGTCAACTTTTGTCAACTTAATTATAGTACGATTTCGCCCATCTAGCTTTTTTCTTTAAAAAAATTACCAGCAACTATTTTGTTTATCTATATAACGACTAATATTATCAATATCCCATTCTCTAGAGACATAAACTGTTTTACCATCGGATGTGACAAGTGGGTCATCATCTTTCAAAAAATATCGAGTATTCGTGTCTTTGCTATTTTGTCTTTTTTGTTCGAGTTCATCACTACTAATAATAACATCCTGACTACCTTGCAGGTTTGAAGGGAACGCAGTCTTTAGATCATCCAAACTTGCGTTATGATCCGTTGCATATTGTTTAACCACTGCTAAAACAAGTCGACCTTTGACGAACTAATCATAGTTCTCAATTCACTTATTCTAGGAAATCGCAAAAGACCTCAACCAATATAATAGTTAAAATTTCATCCAATATAGTTATCAGCTGCCAATTTTCTCTCTGCTGCATCACCTAAATAATGACGTATGGTAGAAAAAAACGGTTGCCAATGTCCTTTGCTATCTTTTGATAATAGAATGGAAGCTAGCTTTCCTCTTGCAATAGTTAAGTCATCACCCTTTTCAAGCAGATTTTTCAACTGCACATTAACTTCATCCAAGGTTGCTTTCCGTAATCGCTTTAAACGTTCGCTATCTAATCTAAGTTTTTCAATAGTATCTTGAGCTTGTGTTGCTGAAACACCGACCTCATTACAGTTTTCCTGAATAACTGAAATAGAACCAAAGGATCGGGAAAAACGAAACAACGAAGTTGCTGGTAAATCCAATGGATTAAGAATAATTCCATCCCAATTATTATCGCCCTTTGGTACATCACAGCTATAGTCCGATTGAGCAAAACGGATATTTGCATCCACAACATTTGAATTTGAGCCGCCATGACAACAGCCTAATAAATTTTGCCAGTCCAGATGCCAATTATGACCAGTGTCAGTATCCGATTTTGGGTGAAAATGTTCCACTCGGAAATCGTCAATATCTTGGTGGTCACCAACTTTTAAATCGATCTCGCAGTATGCGCACAAGCCACCTTGATCTTCTCTTAACTTATTTTGAATTGACTTTTTCCTTAATGTGTCCCGCTTACACTGATCCCAATTTCCTTCGGGGTTATTCTGCCTATATTTAGTTAACAGATCTGGTTCAGTGCCTTTCGTTATTTTCTTCATTCTAACGATCCAGTTCTTTCAGGCGAATATCAATATCCAGTCGCGCTAGTTCCGGCTCATGTTCAGCTCCCCATCTATCAAGCTGCTTCCTCAATTGTTTAGCCGTTTCTGTTTCCCATTCGTCACTTTCCACAAGTTTTTGATATTTTTTTAGCGTTTTAACAATTTCGAGCTTTTCAGGTCTTAATGATGACAAACCCAGGACATCTTGTAACACTTGTTGGGCTTCAGCCCCTTCAGAAAAACTAATTGGAACTAGACTCGGAATTTCATCAACCCAATCGATCACTCTTAAACACTCTGGCTTAACCGAAGAGATAACCTGCGCGCTATGGGTAGATACAATAAACTGTATATTAGGAAAGGTTCTCATTAAATCGAGTAGTATATTTTGTTGCCAGCCAGGATGGAGATGAAGATCCACCTCATCAATTAACACAATGCCTGTTGTCGCTAAAGCATCTGTCATATCTGGATTTGCTTCAGCCATACGAGAAGCAATGTCCATTACCATTGCAAGTGTCGTACGATAACCATCACTCAACTGTTCTATACGAAGCTGTTTCGTTTCATTATCAACTTTCCAGTCAACCATAATGCCAGCAGGGGAAGCACCTCTAGGGTTTGAAAAATCGGGCATTAGCCGGTTAATGGCAGCACGAATCGCTTTTAATTCAGGTAATTCAATATCAAAGGAGCGACGCTCTTTTTGAAGTTTACTTTCCTGTTTCTCAAGAAAATAAAAATATTCAACAAAACGTCTAAAATTAGTTCGACTCTCTAACGCGCCTCTTAATGCTTCAAAACGAGAAAAGTCTTTACTAAACCCGCGTGTGCGCTGCGGTACATCGAATACACCACGACCAGTCCCATAATAAATAAAAACTGGCAGCTCGAATTTTTTATCTTCATTTTGTGCATCTATAAATTGATCAACATAATCATAAAGCTGTTTATATGCCTTACCTTCTGGAATCTTTGCTAAGGTTTTTTTGGCTTGGTCTCTTTTTTCAGTGCGATCCCAACGTAATCCATTAAAGCTTTCAACCGCAATTCGCATATAAGCGGGTTTACGACCATCATTAAAAATACGAAAGTCGGTCTCCTTAGGATTAATCCCCATCACTTTTGGCAACCTTGTCAGGAATGGCCCTAACGCAGTAGCAACAGCATCCAATACACTCGACTTACCTGCGCCATTTCGCGCGACGAGTACCGTGAGTTGTTCCTGGAAATCAATTTTAAATTCAGAGAAGCGACGAAAGTTGGTAAGCTTCAATTGTTTAATTTTCATATATAAACCCTCTTTAATCGCTTTAAATTTATTACTCTCACTATGACGCTACTTTTTTCTTTTTAACTGCTGTTTTTATCGCCATGGCTGGCGTGTATGCTGGCAATGCATGAGCAATTGCCAGTACTTTTAGTGTCATGATACATAATCCAGTTACTTGTTCGTTGCACGCTTATTTCTTACCGGTTGTAGTTTTTCTCGTTCGGCCTTTATCCTCGTCAACAGCGCTTCAGCACTATTCTCACCAGAAATGAGTTCAGGGTTTTGTTCTCGCCATTCGGCGGTGAGTTCGCCGCGGAAGGCTTTGGCGAGGATGGATTGGGTAAGGTTGTTGACTTGTTTTTGGGCGTCTTTTACTCGTTGTTCTATTTGGTCGGCAAAAGTGAAGTATTGCTCTACTTTGCGGACTATTTCGGTTTGTTCCTTCTTAGAAACATTAGGAAGGGGCATATTTTTAAGGATTTTTTGATTTAAATTTGCCATTGTTGAGCCCACCGAACCTGAGCCTAAATATTTTATTACTTCCACTGATGATAAAAATATCTGAAGAAATTTAGATTCATGCTTCACTTGATCTGGTCTAAGAAATAGAGAACCAGTTCCACAAATTAATCCATTACACTCAACTACTGCAGCTCTCCCCATTTCACCTCTTCTTCCGAGAACAACATCTCCCCTCTTAAGCATATACCGTTCTAATTCACTAGCTTTATCAATCGTAATTGTCATTGCATCAGATGGAAATATTCGTCCATTTTTTATATGCATTGGATTAACCAAAGATACCCCTCCAACAACATAATCACTTTTATGAAGCAAGCTGCCAAACGGCCCAATTTGAATTTTTACATTCAAATCATTGAGTGGCATATATTCCCAGTTTGAAAGCTTACTACATTCTCTCCATTCCTCCGTCAATTTCCCACTCACGGCGGCGGCGAGGACGGATTGGCGGAAGCGTTTTAGGATGGTGGGGATGGTGTCGAGGCGGATTTTTAGAGTGTCTACCTGCGCTAGTAGTTCATCTAGTTTGGCTGCGATTTGTTTTTGTTCTGCTAACGGAAGGATTGGAATTTCAAACTCGGAGAGTTTCTTTTGATTTATCGAGGACTGATTAACTGCGTGTTGTGCTCGCAGAGAGAACTCTCCCTGAAGTCTTGTATACTTGCAATAATAGTTAAATAACTTCGAGGAAAAAACATTAGAATTCACAACTATTCTTAGCAAATTAATTCCATGATAGAGTTTATCAGAGCTTCCAACTAATGCTGTCTTCCCTAGGTGAGCTGGACTATTAATGTGACTAAACAAAATATCTCCTGAATTTAGTCGATACCTATCTAGTTTTGTCTCGTCATAATCAGATATAAAACCTACACGATTATAATTAATTGATTGATCTGCAATTGTTTCAATTCGTGATACAGGTATACCGAGACCTTCCTTATTTTGTTTTCCACCAATACCATTTGACATATTTATAACTACATCACCAAAAGAAACGGGTAACCAAGTTTGAGGGAAATCTTGCATAACTAGTCCTTAGCCTCCAAACCCAATGTCTCTTTTAATAGTTCACGTTGTGCTTGAGCTTGATCGCCAGCACCTAAAGCTTGCATCAAACCATCCAACTCCCGCATCGCCTCAGTCAATTCAGCCATCGCCTCAGCAGCCAACACTTCCGGCTCCGGCAAATTAGCCGAATCAACACTGTCTTCATCTTTAATCCAGTTAATATCCAGTGAGTCACTTTTTTGATCACGAATATATTCACGAGAAAAATTTCTCCAACGGCTATTTTCACTGGCAATTGCTCCTGCATTGCCAGCACTTCCACCATCCATGGAGGTCGTATTCTCTGTTAAGAAGCTCCATTCGCCCTCTGTCCTTTTTGAAGTTCCATCAGGCTTTTTACCATACACTTTCTCAAACGGTTTTAAATGCGCTTCACCAAACGGAGTACGTTTACCGAAGTTAACCATGTTGGTTCGTAGATCATAAACCCAAACATTTTTGGTACAGTTTTCTTCCTGCTCTGGTTTTTTTGCCGTGCCTTTGGTGAAAAAAAGCACGTTGGTTTTAACGCCTGCCGCGTAAAAAATGCCGGTGGGTAAACGTAAAATTGTGTGCAGGTTACATTTATGCATTAAGTCACGGCGAATATCTGCGCCGACGCCAGCTTCGAACAATACATTATCGGGCAGTACGATTGCGGCACGGCCACCGGGTTTTAAACCGCGATAAATGTGCTGTAAAAATGCCAGTTGTTTGTTGCTGGTGGGATAGGTTAAATCATCACGGGTGATACTGGCATCACCACCTTTGGATGTACCAAAGGGCGGATTGGCTAAAATAATATCGGCTTTGGGTAAGTTCGCGCCTGTCTGCCCCAAAGCGTTACCCATGTGTACGACACCTTCTTCATCCCCTTCCATACCGTGTAATAAGCAGTTCATTAAGGCCAGGCGACGTGTGTTTGGCACTAACTCGATGCCGATAAACGCTTTGTTCTTTTGAAACTTTTGCTGCTTTGCCGGTAAATCGGACAGGTCATCAGTTTGTTGTTTTATGTAAGCATCAGCGGCTATTAAAAAACCGGCAGTGCCTGCGGCGGGGTCCTGGATGGTTTCGCCGGCCTGGGGTTTTATGCAATTGACCATGCAGTTGATTAACGGCCGCGGGGTAAAATATTGTCCGGCACCGGATTTTGTTTCGCTGGCATTTTTTTCTAACAAGCCTTCGTATAAATCGCCTAAGCCATCTCTTAACACACTGAACCAGTCAATTTGTTCCAGGCTGTTGATGATTTGCTTTAAATGCCGTGGCTCGCGCAAACGGGTGTGTGCGTCGGTATAAATTGCCTGAATTAACGGGTCTTCATGAATGGTGTTACCTTCGGTATCTTTGCCGGTTGAGAGTATATATAAAATCCGTTTGTATTCACTGAGCAGGACTAAACCGTCTTTGTCCTTTAAATCTGTCCAGCGGCAACCGCCTGGTAATGGATGGGTTTTTAATAAACCGGATTCGGTATTTTCGTGTACCATTTTAATAAACAACAGCAGGACTAATTCGGTGACGTAATCACTGTAGTTGATGCCGTCGTCACGTAATACGTCACAGAGGTTCCAGAGTTTTTGTACGATGTTGTTGTTTGTCATTTATAGGTTTGTCTTTTGTTTAATACGTTTAAATTACGGGGTATTTTCAATAAAAATCAAATGTGTGTTTATCGTCTATCATTAGTTGAACCAGTTTGGGGTGAACAAACAGTTTTTCCTTTCCCGCCTGGATTTCAGTTAATACGCCGATGTCACACAGTTGTTTTAAATACACTGAGGCGGTTTGTCTTTTTGCAATATCGTTTTCAACCAGATTTGCAATCCGACAATAAGGCTGTTCAAAAATTATCTGCACGAGCTCATAGCTATAAATCTTGGGCAAGTTTGTTTTAATGATCTCGCTGGTATGCTCAATCAGTTGTCTTACTCCTTCAATTTTTTGGGTGGTCCAGCTTGCGGTGTTTTCAACACCTTTGAGCATATAAAGAATCCATTCCTGCCAATTTTCATCGCTATTGTTTTTTGTTACTGCATTTAGCAGGCGATAATAATCCGCTTTGTTTTGCACGATATATCGACTGAGATACAAAATGGGCAGGGTTAGTAACCCTTCATTAATTAAATACAAAATATTTAACACACGCCCCGTTCTTCCGTTACCGTCGGTGAATGGATGAATTGCTTCAAATTGATAGTGAAGAACAGCCATTTTTATTAAAGGGTCAATGTCATCATTTTGATGGAGATAATTTTTCCAGTTGGTCAGCAAATTTCTCAGCACGTCTTCACCTGAAGGCGGTGTATAAATAACTTCACCCGTTTGCTGATTAGCCAGTGTTATTCCCGGTACTTTACGCACATCCATCTGCGTGCCTTTGATGGTGCTACAAATTTCAATCGCGGTATTGGTACAGAGCGGCCTTGCATCCAGTTCCTGATAGCCATGATTTAACGCAGTCCGGTAACGGAGCGCCTCTTTTGTCATTGGGTCTGCCAGGCTATCTTCTGATGCAAACTGGAATAATTTGTCGGTGGTTGTCACAATGTTTTCAATTTCGGAGCTGTCTTTTGCTTCCATCAATGGCAGCAGGTTTATCAACAATCCCTGGTTTGGCAGCAACTGGCCCGCTTGTTTTAGCTCTGCCAGAGCTGTTCGGGCGGGAATACAGGCTCTTAATAATGGGACAGAATCCAGATTCGCCTCTGGTGGTAAGCGTGGTAAGTCATTGTATGGCTTATCTTGCATGAAACTCATGTTTAAATTTCGCTTTTAAATCGACACGTTTAAGGATATGTCGATAGCATCGACATGTAAAGTTTTTATGTCGATTATTTGCCATTTTATCGACATGAAATACCTACGTGTCGATAGTATAAGCATAACAAAACCACAGTCTCTGGTTCCCATGCTCCAGCGTGGGAATCCATATCTCACCTAATTAAACCACTGTATGCATTCCCACGCTGGAGCGTGGGAACGAGAAAAATCATATAAATCTCCCCTAACCCCTCTTTTTCTAAGAGGGGGATATTAACTCGCTTCCCATAAATGCGTTCTTAATTCGACAAGTACATTGTCTAATTGCTGATCGAGCACTTTATCCAGTTGTTTGACCCCGCCAGGGAATGCGGGTAAGTCATTAATAAATTGTGGATCAAGCACCACTTCATGCACCAGTTGTTTGGCTAAGCGCTCGAGCCATTTGCGTTGCACTGGTGTCCAGTTTTGTAAACCATAAATGCTTTGCATGGCATTTTTCACCCGTTGCTCAAACGGGATTAAAGCTTCACCGATGGCGGCCTGACGAATATAACCGATAATGCTGGCAGCGATTTCCTGATTGGTCTGGTTACGCCAGGCGGTTTTTAATTTGGCTTCACTGAAACCTGCACCATCCAGTAATAACCGGACTTCTTTGAGCTCCTGGCGGGTGAGATCTTTGGGTTTGTTAACGACAACTGCAAGCGCTGTGGATTGGTTAATTTGTTTTTTAATAAAATCGTTGAAACTCTCTAAATAGTCTGCGGGTTTTTCATGAACACCATAGCTTTGGCTACGATCCAGGAATTCATCTTTGCCTTCATAGATAAGGGGATTACGCTCTGTGCCCATCAGGGTCTTTACTTCTTCAAGCTGGTTAATTAAATTGCTGTGGGTTTTGATAAATTCACCCGCTTGCTTGGGACCCAGTTGATGAAGGTGTTTGTGTAATTCACCCGGCTCTACGCCCCAGGTTTGTTCCAGCTCGTCTAATTTTTGTTTCAGATTTTGATTGAGTGCCGGTTTGTTTTCTGCTTTGCTTGAGGCTTTACGCAGAATACGCATGACTTTTTGGCTTAAGTCATTGAGCACATCATCAGCATGACTGGTTTGTGGCTGACTACCGGGTGCTTCAAAACTTTTGGGATCGGTTAACTCCTGGATTAACTGCCCTATTGTGACATTGGGATCTTTCACCGTGGGTTTCATTGTGCTGACTTCTTGCAACGCGGCATAAATATCTACCGGGTCGTATATTTTAAATACTGTTTTGCCGATTTCATCGCAACGACGAGTCGCCCTGCCCATCATCTGTTCGTAGAGAATACGCGAACGCACTCTGCGCAAAAATACCAGGTGGCAGATTTTTGGAACATCGATGCCAGTTGTCAGCAAGTCTACAGTAATGGCAATATTCGGATATCGCTCGTTTTTATATCGACGAATTAATTGCGGCACCTTGTCGCTTGCACCGGTAATTTTTCGAACCGCTGCCTCGTTGTATTCATCCCCGTATAAATCTTTGAACGCCTCATCCAAAAGGCGCTTGATCATATCGGCATGAAGATCGGTCACGCAGAAGATCATGGTTTTTTCATCACCCAGGGGATCAAGCTCTTTGGCCAATTGATCACAGATGACTTTGGCAAAACCTTCGGTAATGACACGGCGGTTAAAGGCTTCAGTCTCGAAATTTTGTTCGTCTTCCAGTTCGGCGAATTCCACTTCACCGGTTCCGACATTAATTACACTAACGGATTCGCCTTTTTCAAAGTGAATACCGTTTTTGGTCAACAGCGTTTCATAACGAATCGGTGGTTCGTGGTCTATTAGCCAATCATCGACGACAGCCTCACGATAGGAATAGGTATAAATCGGTTTACCAAATATTTCACTGGTGTGTTTGGCCGGTGTCGCTGTCATACCCACTTTTACTGCATCAAAATAGTCTAATACGCGACGATAACTGGATAGATATTGGCTGACATCACGAATATGCAGTTCACCATCTGTCATATTCTGATCAAGCGTATAACCTCGGTGTGCTTCATCAATAATGATGCAATCAAACTCGTCGACTAATGGCGGGTTATCAGATTGAAAGATGCGACACACCATTGCCTGTACGGTTGCGATCTGAATACGTGTTTCAGACTCAGCCGCCATATCACCCAGCTCTGCAACATTGTAGATTTTTGATAAAGTCTGGTTCTGTTCAAGTGGTGCATCGTTAAACGCATCGATCGCCTGCTGTCCCAGTGCAGTTCGATCCACAAGAAACAAAATACGCTTGAAACGCTCTGCTTTTAGAAAACGATACATCAGACCAATAATTGTACGTGTTTTACCGGTGCCGGTGGCCATAGCTAGTAGACAATTTGTTTGACCTCGTTCCAATGCCGCTTCAACACTACGGATTGCGTCAACCTGATAATCACGCAATTTCAAATAGGTGAAACTCTCTTGTTTGAGTTTGTCTTCTGCTGCTTTTTGGCTACGCGTTAGTTTATCCAACAAACCTTGCGGGCTGTGAAAATCTTGCAAGGCCTTTGCAAGATTTGATGGTTCCCGAAGATCTCGAAACCATGTGCCTGATTTCTCCGCCAATTGTTTATTGAAGGGACGACCATTACTTGAGTATGCAAAAGGGATTTGAAAGTGACCTTCTTCGGCATCCGGCCATGCGATCGTTCGCCCCTGTTCTTGCCAGGCAGCTTGCATATCAGTAGTAGTAGAAAAACCAGAGGCATAACGTTCTGCTTGAGGAATTTTACCGGCGACATCAATATTCTCTCGCTTGGCTTCAACTACTGCTATGGGAGTCAATCCGGCAAACAATACGTAATCCGCAGATTGTTTACCGTTTGTTGGCCATTCTGCAATTGCCTTGTTCTGTCCCTTCTCTGGTCGTGCGCCTTTTTTATACGTTAAATCTTGCGTGTCAGCATCCCAACCTGCATTAATTAACTGCTGGTCGATTATGATGCGTGTTAATTCTTCATTGAGTGTGAATTGCGCTGTGGCTTTTAGAGTGCGTTCGCCGACTTGTTGCTTGGCTTGCTGCTGACTCATTTTTTGTTGGTCAGCCAGCTGAGCTTGCATTTCTTTCAGGCGTTTTTCAAATTCAAAACGCTGTTGTCTTGTCGTTTGTTCCTGCTCAGTAGCCATTTGTTGATAGATTCGAGCTTCAGCATCCATTTGCTCGGCAAGTACGGCGTATTCTTCTTTTTCTCTAGCTATCAAGTCGGCAAGTTTTTGGTTACTTTCAAGCTGTTGATTGGTGTCAGACAATTCTGCTTTCAATTGCTCGATGATAGTTTGGTGCTCTCGCAGCTGTTTACTGGGATCTTGAGGAGGTAGAAAAGGACCCGCTTTGAAATTTATTCCCTGCTTGCTAAAAGATTGATGGAACCAGATAGCTAGCTCACGAGCGATACGCAGTCCATTCATTGCGTCTTTATGCTGGGTTTCAAACTGATGGGTTGCTCTGTTTCCTTCAATACGCAAGGTATGGAAAAGATCTCTAATCGTTGGGTCTAGTCGAATTTCTCGATTGAGCTTGAATAACAGGTCAGCTTGTTTGGTGGTTTCATCAAACTGAATACCGGATCTGGCCGCAAGATCTTGTGCAAGTGCTTCGGCAAGTTGGCGAAGTTTGATTAAGGTAGTGTTTGGATCACCAGAAAAAGCGCGTTCAGCGGCAGAACCGAGCTGGCAGAAAACCGGATCATGCTCTTGCAAGAATTCAAAGTTACTAATCGTCCCCATCGTCCCCTCTCCAATTAATACTTCTATTTACTCATTAATGACACATGATATTGGACTATCAGAGAAGCTGCATAAACGATCAACGACATTAGTGGTTGAATTGCAACCAGTTAACACTTACCTTAACTCCGTATCATACTGAATTATTTCAGCAATGTTTATGATTTTTTCTTGGCACACTTGTAATTCCTAATAAAATGCAATCAAGTTTAGCGGTGTTATTGCTTGAAATGCTATCCAGAAACATTTCCCTCACCATCTGAATAACAGCGGCAATGTAGGTCTAAAATCGTGCACCTCTCCCCTCATCCCTCCATCGAATTCAAGCTCAACAAGGTGTGCACCATCCCGCTTCACATTAAAACCCTCTAAGTTATTTGCCTTATCAGCGGCAACAGAAAACGCTGTGCTGTTTGCAATGCTTACCGTGACGTTTGTAAGTTCCTTAAACCCAATGTCGTGATCAAGCGGTTCTGTCATTTCTGCAGGATTTTTCTTGGATAAAAATGATATGAAAAACCACATTGGCTCTTCCAACGGTGCGTTGCCAACGTCTACCGCTAATGACGCTGGGAAAAACACTGGGCTATATTTCCATGCTGGAAATGGTGTAGCAGTTTCTGTTTTATCTCCGGGCCTAAAACAAAAACCAAACGGCGAGATGTTGTCATCAGGTAATGAAAGGCGCTCAAACAATCCGGTAGGCTTCGTCAATTCACTCTGTGCCTCATCAGGGCTTTCAAGCCATAACAGTTCTAACATCGAATTGTGAAAGAAGAATCGTCGATTGGCAGTTCCCTGACCTGGATGAATATTTTTCGATCCCTCCGAAAGACCAAAGGCTTTTAGTAATTCGGCTTCAGGAGCACCCTTTTTTGTGCAAATAAAAATATGATCCAGTTCCAATTTATGCTCCTGTCAATTAGTATCATAATATTCGTGAATAACCATATTTACAAATAAGTCGGAAATAAAGGATACCTACTGAATTATACTGTTGGCAGCACGGACGCTGCCACCAAGCTTATAGGGAAATATTTACAGCGTGTATAATTCAGTAGATATCGTTTGTTTACGATTCCTTATTAATAGTATCAGAAGTTCTCTATAACAGTTTCATGAAAAGATGTTGCATAAATTCGAATCAAATTTTGATATCGTTGACACGATGTTTGTCTCTTTAGCATAAGCCTCATGTAAAGATATTTGCCTGGCTTTCAATAACTGTATTCAGTGTGAGACACTACCAAGGAAAAAGCTCAACTAAGGTTTAACAAAATGAATGAGATATATTCGAAGCTGCTGGGTGATATCGCTATATTTGGTGGCATGAATCAGAAAACTATCAATTTTATACTTAATGATGCGCTATTGATCAAAAAAGAACCTAATCAATATTTTTTTCTCGAAAATGATATGGCTGAAAATATGTACATCCTGATCTCAGGCGAAGTGGAAGTCATTAA
>Ga0316204_10006570_pt1 | contig 17778 bp, 11 predicted proteins | sample 6monrhotite_MG_2_FD_205661 | JGI IMG/M metagenome (GOLD analysis project Ga0316204, IMG submission 205661) | Microbial mat bacterial communities from mineral coupon in-situ incubated in ocean water Damariscotta River, Maine, United States -... | ecosystem: Environmental > Aquatic > Marine >... | reverse complement strand
GTACTCAAAAATCAATTGGCAAGGCTACAACGTGGTTTAACTCAGTTTATGCTAGACACCCATTCCTTAGAGCACAACTATGAAGAGGTGTATGTTCCTTATCTAGTCAATGCTGATAGCTTGACAGGTACCAGTCAATTGCCTAAATTTGCTGAAGATTTGTTTGTTATATCTGGTGATACTGAAGAAGATAGGCAACTTTATTTAATTCCTACTGCTGAAGTTCCTGTCACTAATATAGCGCGGAATGAGTTATATGAAGCGAATCAAATGCCTAAACGATACGTCTCTCATACCCCTTGCTTTCGTTCTGAAGCCGGTTCGCATGGTAAAGATACGAGAGGCTTGATTCGACAGCACCAGTTTGAAAAGGTCGAGATGGTCCAAGTGGTATCAGCATCTGAAGCTGAAAATGCCTTAGAAGAGCTAACAGGCCACGCTGAAGTGATACTTCAGAAGCTAAACCTTCCTTATCGTAAAATTATTCTTTGTACTGGTGATGTAGGCTTTGGTTCTAAAAAGACCTATGACTTAGAAGTGTGGTTACCAGCTCAAGACACCTACAGAGAAATATCTTCCTGCAGTTGGTTTGGTGATTTCCAAGCGCGTCGTATGCAAGCGCGTTGGAGAAACCCAGAAACAGGTAAGCCTGAGCTAGTACATACACTCAATGGTTCTGGTTTAGCGGTAGGGCGTACACTGGTAGCAATTATGGAAAACTATCAGAATGAAGATGGTTCGATTACAGTGCCAGAAGCATTACGAAGTTATGTTGGTGGTATGGCGAAAATTGGATAAGTTCTTCTAACCATAAAACATAAAAAAAACCGGCCATAGAGCCGGTTTTTTATTAACTGTTGTAACGCTTAGTCATCAAATGCTGATAATAGATTCAAAAGGTGAATGAATATATTGTACAGATTCAAGTACATGCTTACAGTGGCCATAACATAGTTAGTCTGTTCTCCACGAATGATAGTACTGGTATCGTATAAAATAAAACCTGACATCAGTAAAACCACACCGGCAGAAATTGCTAGACTAAGACCAGAGATATACAGGCCAAAGAAGTAGCTACCAATAAGGTAAAATAAGCTACCGAAGAATAAAATCATAAGGCCAGCAAATAAGAAGCCTTTCATAAAGGTGAAGTCTTTCTTAGTCGTTAGTACATAACCAGAAAGAGCAAAGAAGATAAGTCCTGTTCCACCCAGCGCTTGCATAACGATACCGCTACCATGCATCGCAGTGTACATGCTGATAATTGGTCCTAACCAGAAACCCATCCAGCCTGTAAATACGAATGTAAGAAGAATACCCATTGAACTTTCCGCAGTTTTATTCACTGCAAATAACAATCCAATAGTAACGGCTAACCAGACAAACGGGTTAAGCGATCCAACGCCCATAGACATTGAAACAAATGACATGGCAGCACTGAAAAGTAGTGTTGCGGATAAAAGCAGGTAAGTATTCTTCAATACTTTGTTAATTTCTATTCCTGCACTGCCCGTACGAGTGACTGCGGCTGTATTGTAATCCATATAAGTAAAAACCTCATTTGACGATAATTTATGTGTCGAGTCTATTCTGTCACAAAAGCGCCTAAATTGCTCGATCTTAGTGTGACAGGATATTTCGGCTAACTGTATGAAATGACTGCTCTTATTAATAAAAACTTAGCAAATTCCAAACACTCAGTAGATTATATTGGGTTAATCGTATGTTTTTCAAGAAAAACCGGAATTATAGACTTCACGTTTATTAAACTTTGAGGTATAGTGCACGCCTTCGGAGAGATGGCAGAGCGGTTGAATGCACTGGTCTTGAAAACCAGCATAGGTTTGTAGCCTATCTAGGGTTCGAATCCCTATCTCTCCGCCATATATAAAAAAGCCTCGCTACGCGGGGCTTTTTTATATATGACTGAAAGCTAGGTCCCTGTTTTAATCTATCCCTTTCATAGATTCTAATGAACTCTAGATCCTCTTCCCCTGTAGGTCGGTCTTCAGGCCGACGCTGAAGATGATAACTCACTTATAATTTCAATTTGCGCGTCACCCTAAAGGGCGACCTACATTTTGACCAAATGCATTTCGGACGCATTAGCGCTCCGAAGGGGTTAAAACAGGAATGCGGTTACGCTGTAGAGGCATATTTCGGTAGATAATTTATTTTGACTTCTGTTCCTGAATTTTGATCAGAATCTATCGACAATGTTGCCCCCAGTTGCTTCGCTCGCTCTTTCATAATGGCTAAACCATAATGATTGAGTTTTTCAGGTTTGGGGCCTAATCCAACGCCGTCATCTTTAATAATTAAATTGATAACATTATTATCATCTGCAAACACTGAGACCTTGGCATTTTTTCCTTTAGAATGATGCAAGGCATTTTGTGTGGCTTCGCGCGCTATTTGCATAATGTGAATTTCTTCATTCGGTGTGAGAGGTAAATCACCGATCTGATAGTCCAAGGAAAAATTTATTTTTCCGTCTGAGCGGTTATTCAACTGAGTGATTGTTTCCTCAAAAGCATGTTGAAGGCCTTCGGAATCAATTTTAAGTCTAAAGGTGGTGAGTAATTCTCTAAGTTGACGATAGGCAGAGTTTAATCCGGATTTCAATTCAGTAACCACGCCATCGATTTGTTCTTTATCAGCACTAATCTGACGCATCTTTTGCAGTCGTGTAACTTGAATTTTTAAGTAGGATAAGGCCTGTGCCAATGAGTCATGTAACTCTCTAGCAATGACCATCCGTTCACTTGTTAATGCCAATCGCCGAGTTTGTTCAGACTGATGGCGTAGTTTTAATCCAGTAGCTATTTGGGCTGTTATAGAGCTAAGCAATTGATGTTGCCAAGCCTCTAAAGTGGCACCGGCTGGCAAGTTACATACCAAAACACCATAGTTAAACTCTCCTTTAATAAGCGGATAACTAATACTTATTTTGCCATCTTTATTAGGGTGACTCGTGCAATTTACAGTTTCTGTGATGCAGTTGTCACAGTCCATTTCGATACAACGCTGAGATAACTCTTTATCGGTAGTGATAAGGTGTTCAAATGGGGTAGAGCCTTCACTAGTCATTAAACATAAATCCAAATCATCCAATTTTGAAATTTTTGATAGTTTGGTAAGAATGGGGTCCAGCTGTAAATTTTCACTCGACTGACTAATAAGGCTTGATGTTTCAAATAACAATTCCAATGAATCATTACTCTGTCTGAGCTCGGCAGTTTTTTGTTCCACTCTTTTTTCTAAGTCTAAATGGGACTGCGAAATAGCATCGGCCATTTGATTCATGGTATTCGCTAGGAAGCCCAGTTCATCCTGTTGGGTGAGCTTAGTGTGAGCTGTATAGTCTCCATCAATGATCTTTTTTGCCGAGTTTGTCAATTCTGATAAAGGTGTTTCAACGCGACGACTCAACTGGAACATAATGATCACAACCAAAATGATTGTGAGAAACAGAGATACGCCTTGGATCATTCTAATCAGTAATATTCTATCTTCAGCATGTTGCTGATATAAAGAGACCAGTTGGTCGATTTGGATTACAAAATCATTGATCTGTTGTCTTATCTTAGGTTGGTAAATTGACCGTAGTTCTGGTTGTTCTATGATCAGGTCGAAATTCGGGCGGATCTCAGTATGCCAGTGCTGGTTTATGTTATCTAATGACTTAGCAATGATACTGTCATTATAGGTCGTCATGATCTGTTTTAAGACCGGAGAGTCTAATTTTTGCTCAAAAGTATTTAATTCATTTATGAGTGATTGGGCACTACTACTATTAATGAATTGCTGTTGGTAATCAGCCAAAATTTTATAGCTTTGCATTCGAAGTGATCCCGAATGGTTTATGGCTAGCGCATCTTTATCGGCCATTTCTGAAATGAAGGCAGTACTAAACATACTTACGATTGCTAGAAAACTAATGCTAAACATCATAGTTCCCATTCGAAAAACAATAGAATTGTATAACTTTTTAACAACCTTACTCATAATTTAGCCTTTGGTAATACCCCTAATAACCTTCGTTAGCAATAATTTCGACTCATCAGACTCATTATTAAGCTGAAGGTAAGAATATACAGTATCTCAGCGATTCAGGCTTATACCACTTTGTGGGTACAGCCACTAATCACAACAGAATTAACATTTTGCAAAATTGATCTGAATCAAGCTTTAATAGGCTTAGGCGCTTAGTATGCATCAATAATTATAGATCAGGAGAAGTGGCATGAGCCGTTTTTTGGATAAATTAAAGTTCTTCAAACCTGCTACCGAATCATTTTCTGGTGATCATGGTATCACAACTGATGAGGACAGAGGTTGGGAAGATGGATATCGTCGACGTTGGCAACATGACAAAATAGTTCGCTCAACACATGGCGTAAACTGTACCGGATCATGCAGTTGGAAAATATACGTAAAGGATGGTCTGGTTACTTGGGAAACACAGCAAACAGATTACCCTCGTACTCGTCCTGATCTGCCAAATCATGAGCCTAGAGGGTGCCCTCGTGGCGCTTCTTACTCTTGGTATATTTATAGTGCTAATCGCCTTAAATACCCTAAAGTACGTAAAAGACTGGTTAAGTTATGGCGTGAAGCAAAATTACAGCATAGTGATCCAGTTGACGCATGGGCTTCTATAGTCGAAAACAAAGACAAGGCTAATTCATATAAACAACAGCGTGGTATGGGTGGGTTTGTCCGTGCTGATTGGAATGAAGTGAATGAAATTATTGCTGCTGCAAATATTTATACCACTAAAGAATACGGTCCAGACCGGGTAACTGGTTTCTCACCAATTCCTGCAATGTCGATGGTTTCTTACGCGGCAGGCGCACGCTACTTATCTTTGATTGGTGGTAACTGTTTAAGTTTCTACGACTGGTATTGTGATTTACCGCCAGCATCACCGCAGATTTGGGGTGAGCAAACCGATGTACCTGAGTCAGCTGACTGGTATAACTCAAATTATATAATAGCTTGGGGCTCAAATGTTCCACAAACCAGAACACCAGACGCACACTTCTTAACTGAAGTGCGCTATAAGGGTGCAAAGGTTGTTTCAATCACCTCGGACTATTCAGAATTATCAAAATTAACCGATCAATGGTTAGCACCAAAGCAGGGAACTGATGCGGCGTTAGCAATGGCATTTGGCCATGTGATATTGAAGGAATACCATACCACTGGTAAGAGTGATTACTTCAATAACTACGTTCGTACAACCACTGATTTTCCAATGTTAGTGATGCTTGATGAAAGCGATAAGGGATGGGTCCAAGGTCGTTTCTTGCGTGCTTCTGACCTGGCTGAAAACCTTGGTCAAGATAATAACCCAGAGTGGAAAACAATTGGTATTAACGAAGCCAATAACGAATTAGTATCGCCAACAGGTTCGGTTGGATATCGTTGGGGCGAATCAGGTAAATGGAATATTACCGAAACAGATGGTACCTCTGGTGATAAAGTAAAATTAAAAGTCAGTCTTAAAGACAGCAATGATGGCATTGTAGATGTTGCCTTCCCATATTTCGCCACTGAAACCAACTCACATGAACATAATTACTTTGACCATACTGAACACGCAGATATTATTCATCGTAAAGTACCAGCCAAGAAAATTACTTTGGCCGATGGCAGTCAGGTACTGGTAACAACGGTACTGGATTTAACGCTAGCTAACTACGGTGTTGATAATGGTTATGACTGTGATAACTGTGCCAAGTCTTATGAAGATGACATTCCGTATACGCCAGCATGGCAAGAAAAGATTACTGGTTGCCGTCCACAAGATGTTATCAGAGTAGCAACAGAATTTGCAGATAACGCACATAAAACAAAAGGTCGCTCCATGGTTATTGTGGGTGCGGCATTGAACCACTGGTATCACATGGATATGAACTACCGTGGTTTAATCAACATGTTGATGATGTGTGGTTGTGTTGGCCAATCAGGTGGTGGTTGGGCACATTATGTTGGCCAAGAAAAGTTACGACCTCAAACAGGTTGGTTGCCACTTGCCTTTGGGTTGGATTGGCAAAAGCCACCACGTCAGATGAATGGCACTTCATTTTTCTATAACCATTCTAGTCAATGGCGTTATGAAAAATTAGAGATGTCCGAAGTCGTTTCACCATTAGCGAATAAAGAAAAATGGACGGGTTCTATAATCGACTTTAATGCCCGTGCTGAACGAATGGGTTGGTTACCTTCGGCACCACAATTAGGCGTCAATCCTTTGCAATTGACAAAGGATGCAACGGCCGCGGGATTATCTTCTAAAGATTATGTCGTACAACAGTTAAAGGCTGGCGATCTCAAGTTCGCCTGTGAAGAACCCGATAATCCACAGAACTTCCCACGTAATATGTTTATCTGGCGTTCAAACCTATTAGGTTCATCAGGTAAAGGGCATGAATACATGCTGAAACATTTACTGGGCACTAAAAATGGCCTGATGGGCAAAGAATTAGGCGTTGTAGGTGACAAATTACCAGAAGATATTAAATATGAACAAGAGGGTGCAGAAGGAAAAGTGGATCTTCTTGTCACCCTAGATTTTCGCATGTCTACGACCTGTTTGTATTCGGACATCGTGTTGCCAACAGCAACCTGGTATGAAAAAGATGATATGAATACATCGGATATGCATCCGTTCATCCACCCATTGTCACAGGCGATTGATCCTGTTTGGGAAGCGCGTTCTGACTGGGATATTTTCAAAGGTATTGCTAAGAAATTCTCAGAATTAACGGAAGGACACCTGGGTAAAGAAAAAGATATTGTCACCTTACCCATTTTACATGATACACCGGCTGAGATTGCTCAACCATTTGGTGTCAAGGCTTGGTGGAAAGGCGAATGTGATTTAATTCCTGGTGTGACTGCACCTAACTTGGTTGAAGTTGAGCGTGACTATCCAAACACCTATGCTCGATTCACCTCATTAGGCCCAACACTCGAAGCTCAGGGTAATGGCGGTAAAGGTATATTTTGGGATACCAAAGAGGAAGTAGAATTCCTCGGTCAGTTGAACAAAGTACATCATGAAGGCAGCAATGCTGGTCGTCCTAAGATTGAATCAGCAATTGATGCCTGTGAAGTGATTTTATCGCTCGCTCCGGAAACAAACGGTGCTGTTGCGGTTAAAGCTTGGGAATCGTTAGGTAAGTTTACTGGCCTAGACCACACTCATTTGGCAAAGCCAAAAGAGGACGAGAAAATTCGTTTCCGTGATATTCAGGCACAGCCAAGAAAAATTATTTCCTCGCCAATTTGGTCTGGTTTAGAAGATGAACATGTTTCCTATAATGCAGGCTACACCAATGTTCATGAGCAGATTCCTTGGCGAACGGTTACTGGTCGACAGCAGTTTTACCAGGATCATGAATGGATGCGAGATTTTGGTGAGACCATGTGTCTTTATAAACCGCCAATTAACACCAAAACTGTGCAGCCGTTGATGAACAAGAAGCCAAACGGTAACAAAGAGATTGCTTTGAACTGGATCACACCACATCAAAAATGGGGTATCCACTCGACCTACTCAGACAATCTATTGATGCTAACGCTTTCACGTGGTGGTCCGATTGTTTGGATCTCTGAAGTGGACGCTGAAAATGCAGGCATTGTTGATAATGACTGGATTGAGGTGTTTAACGTCAATGGTGCAATCGCTGCACGAGCAGTCGTATCACAACGTGTCCCAGAAGGAATGAGCATGATGTATCACGCACAGGAACGTATTGTGAATGTACCGGGTGCTGAAACGACAGAAACGCGTGGTGGTATACATAATTCGGTAACACGAGCGGTAATGAAACCAACACATATGATTGGCGGTTATGCACAACAGTCTTATGGTTTCAATTATTACGGTACTGTTGGTTGTAACCGAGATGAGTTTGTCATTGTTCGTAAGATGTCAAAGGTGGACTGGTTAGACGAAGAAACCGAACATGGTGGAGCTGACCAATCTGAACAACAATTGAATGAGTTTAAGGTATAGGAGAACTGAAATGAAAGTACGTGCGCAAATAGGCATGGTCCTAAACTTAGACAAATGCATTGGTTGTCATACATGTTCAATTACATGTAAAAATGTTTGGACCTCTCGAGAGGGTGTTGAATATGCCTGGTTTAATAATGTTGAAAGTAAGCCCGGAATTGGCTACCCAAAAGAGTGGGAAAATCAAGAAAAGTGGAACGGCGGTTGGGTTCGTGACAACGCTGGAAACCTTAAACCTAAACAGGGTGGTAAAGGACGCATATTAGCAAACATATTTGCTAATCCGGATCTTCCTGAAATTGATGATTATTATGAGCCATTTGATTTTGATTATCAGCACCTTCATAAGGCTGGCGAATCAAAACACCAACCAGTTGCTCGTCCTCGTTCTTTGATCACTGGTCAAACAATGGAGAAGATTAATTGGGGTCCTAACTGGGAAGAAATTCTTGGTACTGAGTTTAAACATCGTAAAGCAGACAAAAACTTTGATCAGATTCAGTCGGACATGTATGGCGAGTTTGAAAAAACGTTTATGATGTACCTACCACGTTTATGTGAACATTGTTTAAATCCAGCATGCGTTGCTAGCTGTCCAAGCGGTGCTATTTATAAGCGTGAGGAAGATGGTATTGTTCTTATTGATCAGGACAAGTGTCGTGGTTGGAGAATGTGTGTTTCTGGTTGTCCTTATAAGAAAATTTATTACAACTGGAAAACAGGTAAATCAGAGAAATGTATATTCTGTTATCCAAGGATTGAATCTGGTCAACCTACGGTTTGTTCAGAAACCTGCGTCGGTAGGATCCGTTATCTAGGTGTATTGCTATATGATGCTGATAGAGTAGAAGAAGCGGCATCTGTTGCTAATGATAAAGACCTTTATCAAGCTCAGTGTGATATTTTCTTGGACCCTCATGATGAAGCAGTACAGGCAGCGGCACGAAAAGAAGGTATTCCGAATAACTGGCTAGAATCCGCAAAAAATTCGCCTGTTTATAAAATGGCAATGGATTGGAAAGTAGCATTACCATTGCACCCTGAATATCGTACTTTACCAATGGTTTGGTATGTACCACCACTAAGTCCAGTTCAATCAGCTATTGAGGCTGGTCATGTGGGACAAAATGGTGTGATTCCCGATCTTCAATCACTTCGAATTCCAATGAAGTATTTAGCCAACTTACTTACTGCGGGTGATGAGCAACCTGTCATCAATGCCCTTGAACGAATGCTTGCAATGCGCGCATATAAACGTTCTGAGCATGTCGATCAGGTAGAGGATTTAGCAGTTCTTGAACAGGTTGGTATTAACAAACACCAAGTTGAAGACATGTATCAGACAATGGCTATTGCCAATTACGAGGACCGTTTTGTTGTTCCTACAAGTGGCGCAGCCTATACAGATGGCGATCCCTATGAGAGCAAATCTGGCTGTGGTTTCAGTTTCGGAAATGGCTGTGCAACGGGTTCAAATGACACCAATTTATTTGGTGGCAAGAGCCAGACTAAGCGTCAAGTTATTCCAGTGAACCTCATTGATTAGTAAGATTATAAAAGGACATAACTATGAAAATTTTAAATCTTATTGCTCGGTTAATTGATTACCCGACTGAGGAAATTCACCAGGCTGGTGACGAGATAATTGCGTTAATACAAAATGACGCCTTTTTATCTGAACAGGACAAAGTTGGTTTAGTTAACTTTGTCACTGGGCGCTGTGCTATGGATATTCTTGATTGGCAATCAGATTACGATGCCTTATTTGAACGTGGTCGCTCGCTATCCTTACTTATATTTGAACACATTCACGGTGAAAGCCGTGACCGCGGCCAGGCAATGATTGACCTGATGGCTCAGTATAAACAAGCAGGGTTAGAAATTGACGTTCGAGAATTACCCGATTACATTCCATTATTTCTGGAATTTGTGGCAACTCAAGGACAAGAGAATGCAGAGGGCTGGTTACAGGATGTATCGCATATTTTTGCCTTACTACATGTGCGTCTAGTGCAACGGGATTGTGATTATGCTGCATTATTCAGCGCACTGGTGAACATCTCAAAAGCAGACATTAATTTTGATGATTTAGCTAACCAAGTGAAGGGTGAAAAACGCGACGACACAAAAGAAGCAATCGATAAGGTTTGGGAAGAAGAGATGGTTAAATTTGGACCTGACTCAAACAGTGATGCTTGCGGTACGGCAGGAAATAAGCCTGCGGAGTCTCAACGTCGAGATCAAGATGTTCCAATTCAATTTATGGAAGCGATAATTGATGAAACGTTAGTAAAAGACGCCAATAATTCAAACGCTTCAATCGGAGGTAACTAATTATGGATTACATCAATAATTTACTATTTGGTTTATATCCTTACATCGCATTTGTTATTTTTATAGTCGGTAGCATGCTGCGTTATGACCGTGAGCAATACACATGGAAAACAGGCTCGAGTCAGATGCTCGATAGTAAAGGAATCAAGAAGGGCAGTTTAGCCTTCCATGTTGGTATCATTGCTGTTTTGGCAGGCCATTTCGTAGGCTTGTTAACGCCTCATCATGTTTGGGATGTACTTGGAGTAGATGCGCCGACTAAGCAATTATTTGCCATGGGTGCTGGTGGTCTGTTTGGTTTAATTTGCCTTTATGGTATGACCGTATTGTTAAAAAGACGCTTAACTAATCCACGAGTACGGGCAACAAGTTCGACAATGGATATTTTAATTTTAGTACTTTTATATATTCAACTAGTACTTGGATTGGTGAGTATATTCTTTTCGTTCAGTCATTTAGATGGCACTGAAATGTTAAAAATGATGAGCTGGGCTCAGAATATCGTGACCTTCAATAGTGCTGCAGCAGCGACAGCTTTATCCAGTGTTGGCTGGATATATAAATTGCATATACTGTTAGGTATGACATTGTTTGTTTTATTCCCATTTAGTCGATTAGTCCACATTTGGTCGATACCCGTACGATATGTTCGTCGTCCATACCAAATTGTTCGATCAAAAGGATAAAATTTCAATCTAATTGAAAATGATATCATCAAGCGTCTGAGTAAGTTAATAACCCAAAGGACGCTTTTCTACATCTATAAACTCAAATTAAATATCAGGTAATTCAGTATGCAAATAACCAACGCGGCACCAGAATCAGAAAACAACGCTTCTAATGAAGAAACTTCAGATGCTAAAAATCCAGCTGCAAATTTTGGTAAATATCATGCAGAGTTTGGTTATAAACCATTGAATGCCGATCAACTCAATGAGCCAGAAGTTCCAGAAATACGAGTCAATGGTGCCTTAATTGATGAAGCCTCGATATTAGGTGAAATGCAATTCCATCCTGCGGATACAAAACAAGCTGCGATGAGCAAAGCTACTGAGGCACTTATTGTTAGTGAGCTATTACGCCAAAAAGCGCTAGAGTTTAATTATTTATCTTCAGATACTGAGGTAAACTCTGCTGAGGAAGCCGCTGGATTAGAAACACTTATAGAAAATCATGTTACTTATCCCAAAGCTACTAAAGAAGAATGTAAACGCTTTTTCGAAGCCAATCAAAATCGCTTTATGACGTCACCATTATTGGAAGTGCGACATATTTTATTAGCGGCGGCACCTGAGGATGTAAACGAACGCCTCAATCTCAAAAAGGTTGCTGAAAAACTAATTGAAATTCTAACCAATGAGCCAAGTACCTTTGCAGAACTGGCTCAACGTCACTCTGCCTGTCCCTCTAAGGAGCAAAAAGGTAACCTAGGTCAAATCACCAAGGGTCAAACTGTGCCTGAGTTTGAACGGGCTCTATTTGCGTCTAATGAGGGTTTAATTGGATATCCTCTTGAAAGTCGATATGGCTTCCATATCGTCTTTATTGACAGAAAGGTAGAAGGGCTGTCTTTGCCCTATGATATCGTTCAGGATAAGGTGTCTAATTACCTCAATGATAAAGTTCAACGTAAAGCAACCGCTCATTACATACAGACACTCATTGAAGGCGCAGATATCATTGGTTATAAGTTTGATATTGAAGCAGGACTGATGCAGTAGTTTCAGTGTCAGTAATTGAATAACATATTTGGCTTTTATAAAGTCAAATAATACAAGAATACAATTCTGCAGTCACAATGATACAATAGGTCATCAATTATTAATTAGGTTTTAAAGGCCAATCCAATGTCAAAAATGTTCGGTGAATTAATCAAAATGGCCTTGCAACAAGAGCAACCACAACGCTTACTTTTTTTATTTGCAAAGGCTGAATCTGGCGACGAAACTAACACAGCCGGATTAGTTAAAGGACATAAGTCAGGCACCATTGAGCCTCGTATGTGTGTCGATAAATTGCCCTCAGAATTATCTAAGTACAGTGATCTTGTCAAAGAAGCTGATTCAGTTGCAAAGGATTGGAACTTTGTTTTTATTGCCGGACTAAGTGGGCAAGATGGTGTTGCTCCTAGCACTGAGATGGCAGAACAATACTTGAATAAAATGACCAATGATTTGTCAGCGGGTCAAAATATTGCACAGTATGTGGTTTTTGACCGTGAAGGTAAACCGATTGAAATGATGGTTAGTTAAGCAACAAGGTCATTTGAAGTAATTAAAGTAAGGTGTTTTAATTTTTCTAAATACAACCTAGCTCGCATTAAACATGCTGATCACTATCAGTAATAAAACTATCATTGAACCTGATAATATTCCCCAAAACATAATTGTATTATGCTCCGTTGAACTTTCGGGTACGTCGAGCAGGTAATCAGGATTTGGGTGCGTTAAATCTTTCAAAAAGTGTTGAATGGTTGGATAACGTTTTTCTATATCTAACTGTACGCCTTTTTCCAAAGCCCGATCAAACCAGATAGGGATAATGGGATTATGGTAACTCGCACTTTGGTAACGAAGATGATCATAATCAAATGCAGTCTTACAGTTTTCTACTTGTTCGCCATAGGGCCAGTGGCCAGTAAAGAGTTCATAAGCTATGGTCGCAAGCGCATACAGGTCTCCTTGAATCCCAGGATTTTTGCCTAATAAATATTGAGGATCAGAGTAGGTTGCTGTTCCTAATGCACCTTCGTGCTCTATGGGATTAAACAACTCGGCAGTGCCTGCTACAAATGTTGAGCCGAAGTCTACAATCTTAATCTGGTTCTCATCGTTAATAAGAATATTTGCGGGTCTTAGGTCCTGATGGACGCTGTCATTTTTATGGAAAGCATCCAACCCTTTGGCTATCTGCTTAACTATATCAATTGCATCTTTAGGAGCAGGGAGCGGGTTTAGCCCAATCCAATCATCTAGCCCCGTGCCTTCGACAAATTCCATTAGATAATACAAACAGGTCCGTGGTCTGCTCTGCTGTACAATTTTGACAATCTTGTCACTGCTTATTCTTTTTCCTATCCATTCCTCTTGAATGAAACGGTCTATATAGGCAGTATCCTGACTGTAGTTAATTGACGGTGTTTTCATGACAATTTGTTCGCCGCTGTCTTCATCTTCAACCAGATATAATTGACTTCTTGGGCTGGCAAACATTTCTCTTATAACTTTATATCCGTCTAATTTCATACCCGGTTGTAGGTCAGGTGGAAAGGGTAAACGAGTTAACTTTGCGTTTAAGTCATCGAGACTCTGATTAGATAATTCTTCTATTTTAGCTACGACACAACTAATATTATCATCACTGTCATTATTAACAGCCAATTCTAGTAATTGTTGGGCTTTATCTTTTTCAGAACTGTCATTATTAAGTACGTTAATGATGTCTTGCTCGGTGACGAAATCATGCATTCCATCACTGGATAGAACGAATTGATCGCCGACCTTTAATTCTATTTTACCGTAGTCGACATGAAGGTTGTTATCCATGCCGAGTGCTCGAGTTAAGTAACTTTTACCACCCCCTATAAAGGTACTGTGGTCTTGAGTTAGTTGTTTAAACTCATTATCTCGATATAAATAAATTCGGCTGTCACCGACGTGGAAGAAGTGAGCCGTTTGTGACTTGAAAATCAAACCGACAAAGGTGCATAAAAAGCCTTTTTCTTCTTGTCTAAATTTATGGCTTTTCTTAAACAGTGAGAGATTGGTAGCAGATAAAACCTTTTGTCCGCAATGAGCGACTGACCAGGTGTCTGGCGCGAGATAATAATCTTCAACAAATCGAGTGACTGCTATATCACTTGCTTCACGACCTGCTTCAGCAGTACTCACACCATCTGCTAATACACAACAGACGCCTTTATGCTCGAGCTGATGGTCCAGCTCAGGAACCCTAAAATTTGCAGCATCTTCATTACTGGGCTTGATACCAGCATCTGAAACACATCCTAAATTTACTTTTAGTGTTGTTGATTGCAAATTATCGAACTCCAATGAACGTGGCAAACGATATAAAAGATGGTTTCATCGATTTATGAAACCATCTACTGTTATTAAGATACGTCGATCATGTGCACAGTACCGTCTTCCATAACTTCGGCTATTTGGCCTTTGGGTTCATCTAGCATCATGGCAAAGAAGAATATAATCAATGCTGAACAACCAATCACCATAAAGAACGTGCTGTAGCTTACAAAGGATAATACAGTAAGGTAAGTCACTGCACCAACGTTACCATAAGCACCTGCCATACCTGCAATCTGTCCCGTCATTCTACGTTTGACTAGTGGTACTATGGCAAACACAGCACCTTCACCAGCCTGTACAAAGAAGGAACAAGCCATGGTAGCTGCTACGGCTAGTGGTAGTGCCCATGCGCCTGTTATTTGGCTTAACACAAAGTAACCAACGGCCAAACCACCAATTAATACAAGTAGTGACTTCCGACGACCAATCTTGTCAGATAAGTGTCCACCAGTTGGACGAGCAACCAGGTTCATAAAAGCGAAACCTGAAGCTAATAATCCAGCTGTTACAGGATTCAAGCCTTCGAATGTATCCAAGAAGAAAAGAGGTAACATCGAAACAACCGCTAATTCAGAACCGAATGTGACAAAGTAGGAGACATCTAAAATAGCAACGTTTTTGAAGTTGTATTTTTCAATCTCTGAAACACCTTTGGTTAAATGTTCTTTGTTAACCTGCCAGATTTGATAAATTTGAAAGACCATCAAAACAGCTAACACAGCCCATGAAATATACATGGTGTTTTCAGTAAATAATGAAACGCCAGCAGGGGAAAGTTTCCACGCTAGAACGCCCAGTGCCAAATACATTGGTATGTTCATTAATAAGTAGAAGTAGAAATCTCGCATACTCGTTACTTCTAAACCACCAGATTTCTTTGGTTTGAAGTAGGTAGAACCTTTAGGCGTATTACGTGCCTTTGCATAATAAACGAAACTATAAAGACCGATCATGACGCCTGTTGTACCAATAGCCCAGCGCCAGCCATCTTCTCCGCCATAGATACCCGCAAGTGTTGGTAAGGTCATTGCCGCTGCTGCAGAACCGAAATTACCCCAGCCGCCATAGATACCCTCAGCAACACCAACCTGTTTTGCAGGGAACCATTCTCCTACCATCCGAATACCAATCACGAAGCCGGCACCGGTAAAGCCTAGTAAGAAGCGAAATAGGGCTAGACGTTCATAACTGTCAGCCGTCGCAAAACCAATACAGGTAAAGGCAGATATGAAAAGTAATGCAGAGTAAGTGATCCTTGGACCATACTTATCAACCAATATACCAATAACAATACGTGCCGGAATGGTTAGTGCAACATTTAGTATGAGCAAAGCCTTTATTTGTGCTGTTGATAAATCAAAAGCCTCTTTAATAAATGCCAGCATAGGTGCATGGCTAAACCACACAACAAAGGTTAAGAAAAAAGCAAACCAAGTAACATGCAAAGCACCTATCTTTGGATCGCCAAAATTTAGCAATCGTAGTTTTCCGTCATCAGTAACCATTCTCTGTCTCCCCGAGGGTAAATACTGAAAAAATTCTAGTAGAATAATCTACTATTTCAGAGAATAATAATTGATCAGTATCAAGTTATCTAACGTAGTAAAGGCTTCAAATTATTGATTCTAGACCTATGTGGTAGTCGCATATACAGTTGTCAGCCCAGTAAAATAGGACTTTAATACCTCTAAGTGAGTAGATGATTTGATGGTTCGAGAATTAATGTACTTTTGTGGTTATTGCGGTATAACTTAAATAAGAGTATTAAATAACTATTGATTATATAGGTGAATTTTAATTATGGACATGCAGATCCCAAAGTCCACTTCCTATCGTGCATTGCTTGTTTCAACATTAGCGTTTGCTGCAAACTTTTCAGTTTGGGTACTCTATGCTGTTCTCGGTATTGAGTTACAACAAACGCTTCAATTGAGTGCCACAGAATTAGGTCTCCTACTATCAAGTCCGATGCTTTCTGGGGCAGTACTAAGGTTGCCTGTAGGGCTTTTGTGCGAATCATTTTCACCAAAGAAATTATTTATCTGGCAAATGCTACTTTTGTTGCCACCATTGATCTTGTTGAAAGATACTGAAACATACAATGGTTACCTACTGATAGGGTTGTTCCTTGGGATTTCTGGTGTTTCCTTTACTATCGGTATCCGTTACGTAGTGGATTGGTTTGAGTCGAAATATCAAGGTACTGCAATGGGCGTATTTGGTGCTGGTAATGCGGGTGCTGCAATTACATTAATATTGGCACCAATACTTATCGATCAATTTGGGAGCCAGTATCTAGGCCCGCTATACGCCATGGGCATGTTATTTGTTATTTTATTATTTGGATTTCTAGCACCAAGTACTCCAAAGCATATAGAACTTAAACGAAGATCGGATTGGCGGCTACAAATTGAGCCATTAAAAGAATTAAGAGTGTGGCGTTTTGGGCTATATTATTATTTTGTGTTTGGTAGCTTTTTAGCGCTAACCCTGTGGCTTCCACATTATTATGTCACTGCCTATAAAATGACAATGTCTCAGGCTATGGCATTAACATTATTATTTGTCGCTAGTTCGAGTTTGGTTCGTGCGGCGGGCGGCTGGCTAGCAGATAGATATGGTGCCAAAGCCGTAAACTGGATGGTATTTTGGGTTTGCTTAGTTTGCTTGTTCTTCATAAGTTATCCTCCGACCTCAATGGTTATTGAAGGTGTAGAGCGGGATGTAACCATTAGTATTAGAGTAAACGTGTGGTTATTTACCGCATTAATATTTGTTATAGGTATAGCTCAAGGCTTCGGTCGAGCCAGTGTCTATAAAGCAATCTATGAGATATACCCCAATAATATGGGCAGTGTGGGCGGAACAGTTGCCATGGTTGGTGCACTGGGTGGTTGTACCTTGCCATTAATGTTTGGTGTGATTGTTGATTGGGTAGGGGTCTATAGTGCTTGTTTCATGTTGCTGTACGGGGTTCTTGCTTTGTGTATGTTACTTATGTACGTCGCAAATCAACGCGAGAAGCATCGAGAGAGAGTACAGCATGCAATTGACATTAACTTCTTGGAACGTTAATTATCGAACAGCAAATTATTTGGACTGATAATTGACCATCCAAACTGCGGCTTCGACCCGTGAACGTAAATTTAACTTCTTTAATAGATGTTTCACATGAACTTTGACCGTTCCATCTGAGATATCGAGTTCACGAGCTATCAATTTGTTGCTCATGCCTTTTGATATCAATTTTAAGATTTCATATTCACGGCTTGTTAGGTTAGAAATGACATTCGGTCCCTTTTTATTGGGCTTTCTTAACGCTGTGGCTAA
>Ga0316204_10006569_pt1 | contig 17781 bp, 17 predicted proteins | sample 6monrhotite_MG_2_FD_205661 | JGI IMG/M metagenome (GOLD analysis project Ga0316204, IMG submission 205661) | Microbial mat bacterial communities from mineral coupon in-situ incubated in ocean water Damariscotta River, Maine, United States -... | ecosystem: Environmental > Aquatic > Marine >... | reverse complement strand
ATCACTGGCCTTTGCTATCTGCTTAGGCCAAATTTTTTCAGCTCATCAGCGTAGATTCTTACATCATTTTTACTCTCAAGTGTTGCCAAATACTCCTTAAAAATAGCAAGTGCCGCTTCATCATTTCGCCCAATTCTCGCCAACATAAAACCGCCTAAAGAGGCTTTTCTTGTTGTCTCATCTTTGCGTTTTTGCACGCTGATTTTTCGCTTTTCTTCTAATTGCGCGGCCTTCAATTTTTTGGTTTTCGCCGCAAGCAATGCTTTGGCTTTTTGTACGGCGGCTTCGTGCTTTTCTAGTGATTTATTGCTAACCATAGTGACACCTCTATTTTAAACAATGAGACACTCAACATAGTGCGAAATTGTGAAAATAACAAGGTTCACTTTGGGGCAGAAAATCGCAGCGGGTACATTAAAATGTACCCGCTTAATGTGGGCGAATGATTAACGAATATCAATCAACAGAGAAGATAGACGAAACCGCCCATTTTTCATTTATTGGAAATGAAAACAGCGACAAGGCCAAGCGGCCAAGTATGCAATCTGATGAGTGGATAATGCGGGAGAGCGTCGCGAGGGTTGCCAAATCCGAAAGAATGGATAAGCCAGCGGCAAAGGCAAGCGCCTTTTTGAGTTTTTTAGCCCCTGCGGGCGCACACTGTCAGGAACTGACTGTATAAGTGCGCACATTGATAAAAACTTCGTTTTTATGCTATCGTGGTTTTGCATTGCATACGTTTACGTTCAGTGATAGAAATTTACCTAATGAACTCGCCGAAAAAGCGAAAAGGGGTTTTGCAAGGGGTGTCATAGTTAGATGGCTATATACAGTTTTTCCGCGCGGATATTGAAGCGCAGCCAAGGCAAGAGTGCCGTCGGTGCGGCGGCGTATCGTGCGGGAGATAAATACTATAGCGAGCGGGAAGAAAAGCAATGGGATTACAGCCAAAAGGCAGTCGTACATAGCGAGATGATTGCGCCCCCTTCAGCGGGTGAGTGGTCAAAGAGCCGCGAAGAAGTATGGAACCGAGTTCAAGCGCAAGAACGGCAATGGGGTAATGGACAGCTTGCCCGTGATTTAATCATCGCATTACCGCGCGAATTAGCCCCCGAAGAGCGCGAACATTTAGTGCGCGAATTTGCACGGCGCAACTTTGTTGATAAGGGCATGATTGCCGATATCAACATACACGAAGAAAAAGCCAGTGATGGCAAAACAAACCCGCATGCACATATCATGTTAACCATGAAACCCATTGATGAAAAAACGGGTGATTTTACCAGTGCTAAAAATAGAACTTGGAACAGCAAAAAGAACCTGAACCAGTGGCGCGAGAATTGGGCAACTGCGGCCAATGATGCACTAGAAAAAACGGGCAGTGATGCACGTATTGATCACCGCACATTAGCCGCGCAGGGCATCGACAAAGAAGCGGGTATTCATGTAGGTTCAGAACCGAAAAACCCGCATCATGCAGAAGGCTATCAGGAGCGATTACAGCGCAACCATGATATTAGAGCGCGTAATGCTGCCAACGACAACAAACAGCCGCCCAAAAAAGAAAAATGGGACGATCCCGCCTATCTTCAGCAACGCAAACTTGATGAGGGATTATCTAACCCACATTTGAAGAAAAAGCATATAAAACGCGAGCAAGCATTTCGTAAAAAAATTGCCTCTGGTAAGAAGCCAAAAACCCCATCTACAGAACAGGTTTATGCGCGTGAGCTAAAGCGGATAAAACACAAAGAAGAGTACCAACAAAAGCAGGAACAATGGCAACAGAAAAAAGCAAAATGGGCTGAAGATAGGCTCGCTAAAAATGCTGATTTTGAGCGCCGCAAAGAGTTGCGCAGAGGATTTAATAAAATCCCTGCGCATGCTACCGCTGATCCCAAACGGGCGAACGCACCACCACCGCCAAAACCTGCGCCAAAAAAATCGAATGCTAAAAGCAATATGTTTGCATTGCATGCAGCGGCCAGTAGCGGGAAATACGCCGCCAACAAAATATTTAACGCCATAAGGAAACCCGCAAAGGCGCTTTTTCAACAGAAAAAGCACACGGGCAAATACAAAAAACGCCAAGAACAAAACGCGCTTTCGATTAGCTGGAAAGGCCAGTATCAAAAAGAAGATGATAAAATTTTAGGAATGGAGAGAAGTTGATGCAAGATAACGAAAAACAAAGTTTTTCATCGCAGTTGGATGACTCCAAACAGCGGGAGCAAAACCGCGCGGCACAAGTGGGTAACAATCAATCGTTTATCGTGGCGAGCAGGCGTGATGGTGGCGACATTGAAAAAGCGCATGCAATCAATTATTCCTATATGCATTTGCCGTCCTATGATGATGAGCTAAAAGCATTCAGGTTTACACATGAGCAATTCATGTACGCCATAAAAGGTGAAAACATGTTCGCCCTACTCCAAGCAATAAATCTGCGCTTGGTGGTCGAGCTGGTCGAGGGTACGCCGTACAAGCTGGCACAATATGAATTTACTGTGCAACAAGTCATTGTTGAACCGATAGACGACAGCACCGAAGCGCTGGAAACCTTGCGCAATTTTCTACCTGAAGAAATGATTCAAGAGATCAAGGGAATTATAGAAGCCTTCGCCGAAGACGGCGAAGAATAAACCCATTCCCCGAATACGTGAGGCGTTCTTGTCATGGGTTTATTATTTTGAATTTGTAACAAAAACAAAAAACGCTCACCAAAAAACATGTATTTGCGTGGCCGCTGTTTGCAGTAATTTGGTATGGCGATTATATTTTGATGTGCAAAAGCCGCATGCGCTCCTACTTTTGACATAAAAATATTAGCCCCCTACTCCCAACCTGCGCGGCTCCGAAAAACAAGGTGTTTACTCATGAGCAGACGAGAAGAATACAATCGAATGACAGGCAAGCACTTGCCTGAAAAAGACTCGATGACGTTAGAACAAATATACGAATGGCAACGAGAAATCGAGCGTGAAAATCAACGGTTAGAATATGAGCGAAAGAAAAAGGCAAAAAACACAAAACAACCTTGAATATGTTACAAAATCAAATTGCGTGATTTTATATATGCTTATTTGGCTCCATAGACTCATGCAAAATATCAATAACATCTATAAAATCTAGGCGTATTCGGTAGTAAATATTGTGCTTTCCCGCACGAATGCTGTAATAGCCATCTTTAATATCTTTGCGGTCTTTCCCTTCACTTTTTGGGTTAGTGGCTGCAAGGCGCATTTTATCGCGCAACATGGTCATATAGACTTTATTTTGCTGTTTTCCGTGATTGGTAATCGTGTAATTGCGGATTTGTTTGATGCGGTCTTGTGCTTGCGGGGAAAGAATATATTTTGTCATTAACTAAGTATATCCTTCATAAATTCCTCACCATCAACGCCTTGCCCTTGGTCAAGTTGTAGCTCACCAGAAACAAGCGTTTGACGCAATAAATCATATCGTGCCTCTTGCTCTTCAAGCAAGCGCAGCCCTGCCCTTACGGCTTCACTGGTTGATTCAAAGCGCCCTGTTTCTATCGTGTTATTGACAAATTCCGCTAGGTGATTTCCTAGTGTTACGCTGGTATTTCTTTGCATAGCAACCTCTCTTGTGTATTAATAAGTAATACACTTATTTCTCAAACGACACAAGAAAAAACCAAGGCAACAAACCATGAAGCCCTACTTTTTTGTGCAAATGAGACATAAAATAGCAAAAACGGGACATTTTATACATGAATTCGTTACATATTCAAAATAGTTATTAGAACGGCAAAAAGCACAAAAAGTATTCTTGAAAATGTTACAAAATCAATTGGTGATTAGGGGGGGATTTGCTATACTTTGATTACGTTACATAATCATGGTGAACAAAATGAAACCGCTACTTTTTCACACTGCATCCGCGTTGGTAAACACTATCTTGGCAGACTCGCCAGACGCAGCTCAAGCGCTCGAAAAATTACAAGAGCACCGCAAAGAATCAACCGTTAAAACTGCTCTAAAAAATAAGGATGTTCGGTTTAACAAGGATTTGCAAATAGTCCCTATTGGAACACACGGCGGCGCACGAGCTGGCGCTGGCAGACCTGCACCACGCGGGGAAACCGTTGTTAAGCGTTTTCCAGAACGTTATCTGGCCGCCGTCAATGCTTTGATTGAGCATTTAGACGATACCAGAGGCAAAGCAGGTGCTGGCGGTTACAAGTCTAAAACCCAATGCCGAAACCTTAATGACACTTTGATTACGTTACAATTTCAAAGCAACAGCAATAAAACCGAAATGTGAAGCATCAAACGATCTCTAAAAATCGGAAGCCCTAGGAAGCCCGTAGAGACGTTTTAAAAGACTTTGTTTAGCAAGGTGTGAAAAAATCCGAAAATCCTCTCTGTGTGCTCTTATGGCCGCTAGGCCATGAAGTGAGCTTGCGAACGGTAACCCTACGATCTCACGTTACCTATAGTGGCCTATTCGCGTGTAGGATTCAGCATACAATGAAAATCTCCCCTTCGCGCCCTGCTAAACTTCTTTTAATCTTTTCTTGTTGCGCTGCTGGCTTTGCCAGCTTGCAAGAGCAACGCATTAATTCCTTTGGGTGAATTGCCCGCATGGGCAAGAGGGCGAAGCCTTCAGGTAAAAAGCTTTTGAGCGTTAGCGAAAGTATTATTAGGCCATGCAAAGCATGGGGCAAGCGAAGCGCAGGGCAGGTATTTCCGCAACGCGGAAAAAGAAATTTTATTTCATCGCGCCAAATTTAGTTTTTATCCACATATACACAGGCACGAATAAACAAAAGACTAAATATATATATTTATATATATGATTAAAAGAAGGAAAGAATAGCAAATTTTTTCATCTAAAAAACAGTATATAAATCAGTGCAGTACGTGATGTTTAGTGGGTTTAAGTGGCGGTTATACCTACCACCCCGCCTGAAACCGCGGTTATACCTACCACTTTGATACCCCAAAAGCGGTTATACCTACCACATGTGGCGGCTATACCTACCACTTTGAGCTTAAAAAGCGGCTATACCTCCTACATGTGGCGGCTATACCTACCACTTTGGACTCTAAAACTTTCTATCTGGTGGTTATACCTACCACCTTGTGGCGGCTATACCTATCACATGTGGCGGCTATACCTACCACCTTGTGGCGGCTATACCTATCACCCAAACCCGACTTATCCACAGATTATTTAGGTGGTGTCAGTCCTTTAATGTCGGCATTTTCTAAATTATTACTTGCTCGCTTATTAGCCGCCTTCTGCTCTGCTATAAACTCACTAGCGGGCGCAACATGGTAGACAACATCCGTAACCGCCCTACCCTCTTTCTTTTGCTCGATTTTATATCCATACAAAACACCACAAGATTTAAGCTCGTCCAAGGCATCAATTACTTTTTGTCTGTTCTTTGTGTCGCTGGCTTGCTGCAAAAGACCGCTCTCATTAGCAAGCGAAGAGAAAGAAAAATGATACTGCGTAGTTAGGCTAGCTTGTTTAAAACGATGTATTAATTTTTTATATATCCATCGTGAAAGCTGCTGATTACATCCCATTAAACGACCATAATTAAACTGGCGATAATCTAACTTATTTATGCTGCGAGTAATAAACAAAGGCAACCTTGCCGCATGATGCGAGTCAGCATCTGCCAGATAATCCTCACGGCCTACGGTAACTAAATCTTGCAAAATCGTACCATTCCAAACTTCTTTCCCATTTTGCTGAAAGGAAATATTGCACTTACTCATGACCTCAATGGCATGCTTCACTTCTGGATTACTGCGAGTACGCCCTCTAGCCTTCAGCTCACGCTGTACCATACGCAAAGAGAATCTTACCCATGTTTCAACATTATCTACATCATGAATACCATGATTTTGATCAGCTAAAATTTTCTTTAATGCCTCTTCAACAAGTTCTTCTGTAACACTTGGAAAGAATGCTAAATAACTACCGTCTTCTTGCTCTATCAAAGCTGGCTGAATAACTGCTGCGCTCGACATCCCTTTATAATTAAATTCCCACTTAAAAGGGTTAGCAAGGCCGTCACTGGTGCGTAATTTTTTAACTTGTTGAGGTGTGAAAAAATACTTTGGTATTGTTTCCCACATTTCAATCGCGTTCGAAACTTCGTTTTCGTCATTGGTCAAAAAGCTTTTGAACAAATCAAACTGTACGCTTTCAGTTGCCACTTCTGGCGGAGTTCGCTTGTTATTTTTATCAGACATATTCCACTCTCAAACGAAATTATTAACAAACTAGTTTATTAATTTATTAGGATATTGATTTCCTAATAAATCAATTTATTGAATATTTTTTGAACATATAATCCATTGCTTCATCTAACAACTCGGGGCCCGCGCTGCCGCCTCTTTCAGCCTTCATCTTAGCAACAAGCAAATCCCATTTTGCAGCCCTACTGGCTTCAACTTGAAAGCCTTTATTAAAGCGTCTAGGAGGTGTTTTTGTGCTTTTGGCTGGCTTTAAAATAGGTGCATCCTTGTCATTTGTCTTTGCAAGGGCGCCTAAACTGTTTTTACTTGGCATTGGTTTTTACTCCATCAATATATTTATAAATTTCCTCGAACTGGTCGGAAACATCACGATAGTTATATTTTGCTAATGGGTCGCATGCCATGAGCTGCTTTATAGACATTTCACGTTCAAATATTGCATTAAATACCTTAGAGTATTTTAATGGCAATACTGGCAACTGACCCACAGCATTAACGACACTATCGCGAACATTTTTAAATTCTTCGCTTTGTGTCCAATCATGAGTAAATACTTCTTTGCGACCTTTCTCCAACTTAGTAGCCACAACAAGTATTTTCTTAGTAATACTCATAACCTCCCTAATCGTGCCAATACCCGCAACCAAGGCTTTAACCTCGTTACTAATAGGAACAATTACAAGATCTGATTGTTCTAAAGCAGAATTAATACTCAATGAACGAGCACTAATAGAGCCAGCTAAATCAAAAACAATATCAATATCATCTGGAATTAGAGGGAATGACTCGTCACCTGTTAACGCAAGTAACCTTTCCTCTGGTATGAAACTATCAAACACATGAAAATGTTCATTTGTGCCAATTGCATATTCTCTATCAAGTGCAATATTGGTAGCAATAGGCGTTTTCCCATCACCACCCTTTCCACTATATACAGCCAACTTCATGAACCACCCCTATTAAAATTAAGATATTAATTTAATCATAAACATATAAACCAATATATCAACATCATAATATATTAATAAACTTATTTCCTAATAAACTTATTTATTAGGAAATAAGTTTATTAATAATTTGCAAAATAATGAGCTTTGATTTTGTTACGTAATCAATCCCAAACCGCCGCCGCTAGTGCTCTTTCTTCTTCGCCGCACACTTGCAAATAAATAGCCGTGGTTTTTATGTCTTCATGGCCTAGCCATTTACTAATGGAGGGTAGGGCGGTTTTCTTCATGGCATGGGCAACGCCGAAGCCATGACGTAAACCTTTACATGTGGCATGTACACCTTCGATATCAGCAACGGCCATAACTTCTTTTACTCTCGTCCAGCCCGTAGCGCGTGACCACGGCCACAAGCTCACAGGGTGCTTTGCATCTTTAATGTTATGCACAAGGTTAAGCTCATCAAGAAAGCTATCAGGCAGCGGCACAGAACGAAATACGGGGCGGGGATTGCCGTTTGCGTCCTTGCGTTTTTTGAGTGAACGTAACACCACGCTATTTTCTGCAAAGTTGATACGGTCGCTGGTGAGCTGTAACGCCTCTGAAGGGCGGCAACCTGTGTAATACAGCATGCGGCAAAACGTGCGCGCTTCATTAGTAATGCTGTGTTTTGTCGCTGCCTCGGCAAAGCGTTTGCGTTCTTCTGGTGTAAGATAAAGGCGCTGGCCGCTGCTATCAAATAACGTCATTTCGGAATGTTGAGCCATTGCTTAACCTTTCATCATTTAAACAGTTACTAACAATAGTGTTTAAAATGAAGTAGGGCAATAGCTAGATAGGGTAAAAAACCCGTTGCCGGCTCGACCAGGATGCGCCCTGGATTAAACACTATTACCTATAGTGTTTAAAGCGGAACGCTATTGAGTATCATATTAAAAACTGCTGTATAGTGCCCTCCATAAAAATAAGCAGTATTGCAATACTGTCTATATAGAATGCAACAAATAACAAATATATTTAATAAGGTATTGGCGGAAGAAAGATAAGAAGCTACATTGCCAAGCTAAAGATCTCTACACTATGAGCAAACCTTAATACAGAATTGCAGACATTGAGCAAAATAATAAGAATATGGACGGGTTAGAGTGTCAATCAATGAAAAAAAAATAACTATAGCTGATCTTGTAGAGAAATATCACTCAGAGCGCTCAGGACATAAAAAAGCATCGTATAACGAAACCCAGCTTAGAATAGATTTCCTAGATCCTTTTTTTGAACTCCTTGGCTGGGATATAAAAAACAAAAATAATAAGCCAACGAATGAGCGCGAAGTTTTATTGGAAGAACCATTAAAAGCTGATGCAACTTCAAACACCAAAAAACCAGATTATACATTCAGATTATTTTCTGAACGAAAGTTCTTTGTTGAGGCTAAAAAGCCTGACATTGCCATCCATACCGATAATGAACCCGCCAAACAAGTAAGAAGATATGGTTTTACAGCAAAACTAAAAATATCAGTACTATCTAATTTTGAATATCTCGCCATTTATGATTGCTCAAAGAGCGTCAATCAAAATGATGCTCCAACCGTCGGCAGGATAAAGTTGTACCACTACACAGACTATGTCGAAGCATTTGAAGAGATTAAACACCAGCTAGGCCATGAATCTGTTTATACAGGTGAGTTCGATATTATTTGGAAAGCAATAGAGAATCAGCTTTCGCTATCAAGTGTAGACACGCTATTTATCCAACAAATCAATGATTGGCGGCTAATGCTCGGCAAAGAAGTATTTTCACACAATCAAGAAGTCTCAAATGAAGAGCTGAACGATATTGTTCAAAACTATCTCAATAGCATAATTTTCTTGAGGGTTTGTGAAGATAGAGCGTTAGAAACCTACAAGACGCTATTAAACTTTGCTAACAACAAAGATTTTAATGCCTTAATTGGAAAATTCAAAGCAGCCGATAAGAAATACAACGCAGGTTTGTTTAACCATCCCTTAACGCAAGAGATCATTTCAGATAATAGCTCCGCGTTCTGGGATATTATCAATCAGCTTTATTTTCCAGAAAGTACATACTCTTTTTCTGTTTTTTCATCAGACATCTTGGGGAATATTTACGAAATTTACATCAGTAAACAATTACTGATCGAATCTGGCTCGGTTGTTCTTATAAGTAAGCCTGATAATGCTGATAGGGATGTGGTCACAACGCCTACGCTCATAATCAACGACATACTGAGGCATACTGTTAGAGAATTTTGTCTTAACAAAACAGATGAAGAAATATTCAGTGCTTCTTTCGCCGATATAGCTTGCGGGTCGGGCGCATTCCTTCTTGAAACATACCAATTATTGCAAGATATATTGGTTGATTATTATTTAATCAACAATCCAACTCATTTAATACCTACATCAGTGGAAACGTATAAACTTCCCTTTTCAACAAAAAGAAAACTACTAACAAACTGTATTTTTGGAGTGGATAAAGACTATAGCGCTGTGGAAGCGTGTAAGTTTGGGTTGCTCCTAAAGTTGCTTGAAAATGAGAATAACAATTCGATTACTATTCCTGCCTTACCAGACTTGAATAAAAATATATTTTACGGAAATAGTTTAATTGAATCTTCTGTGTGTCCCGATAATCTTGAAGAAACAATTAACCCCTTCGACTTCGGCGAAATAAGATTTGATGTGATTGTGGGAAATCCTCCCTATATGGCAACGGAGGAAATGAAAAACATTACACCTTCGGAACTCCCCCTATATAAGAAACATTATCAAACTGCTCACAAGCAATTTGATAAATATTATTTATTCATAGAGCGTGGGCATTCCCTGTTAAAAGACGGTGGATATTTTGGTTACATTATCCCTATTAAGTTTACAAAAGTTGGCGCAGGAACCAACTTAAGGAAATACCTTGTTGAAAATCAAGCAATAGAAAAATTAGTATCATTCGGCGCAAACCAAGTTTTTCACGGTAAAACTACATACACTTGTTTGCTCATATTGAGAAAGTTAGATTTACCTGAAACTCAATACATTGAAGTGAATAACTTCAATGATTGGAAAATCAGAAATACTCAATCAGTTGGATTCGATAAAGTAAAAACTAATGAGTTAAAAGCTGATGGCTGGTTGCTTATTCCCCAGCACCTAAAACCCATTTTTGCACAAATACAAAGTAACTCTCAATCGCTCGGTGATCTTGTTGGTGATAAAAATATTTACAACGGTATCCAAACAAGCGCAAACCCAATATATATCCACAAAGCGATACGAGAAGACGATGATTACATCTATTTCCTAAAAAATAAAAGGACTTGGAAAATAGAGAAAGAATTAACCAAGCCTTATTTTAAAACCACAGCAGGGAAGGATAATTTATACACTTATCGACCATTCAAACCAAATGCCTTCGTAATTTATCCTTATGTGAAAATTAACGGTGCTATTAAGTTTGTGGAGTTTGATCAATTAAAGACCGAATACCCCGAAGCTTTTGCTTACTTAATGCACTACAAAGATAAATTAAACTCACCTTCAAGAAGCATAGAACCCGCCCCAAAAACAGATGATGAATGGTATCGATACGGAAGGCATCAAAGCTTAGATAAGTGTGATGTACCTGCAAAAATAATTGTAGGCGTACTCTCTCAGGGAAACAAATATGCAATAGATTATCATGGCACTCTGATATCTTCAGGGGGCACTGCTGGTTATTGTGTAATCACACTTCCAGAAGATTTTCCTTTATCAATATATTATATTCAAGCTTTACTAAATTCTAAATATCTAGAATGGTTTTCTGCATTAATCGGAGAAATATTTCGCGGTGGCTATATAGCAAGAGGAACGAAAGTGCTCAAAAAGCTGCCTATAAGAACTATAGATTTTTCTGATAAAAACGATGTTTTATTGCATCAGACCATTTCAGAAATACAAAAGAAATTAATAGACATTCAAACAAAAATTGATAAACAAGCTGACAATGAAAGAAAATCTATTCCTTTAAAACGTCAATTTTTATTAAAAAAATCAGAGTTAGATGACGCGCTAAAGTGCCTTTATAACCTTGGTGAAAAAGATAGTTTAATCCCATTGATATCAGAAATGTATGCAACTAATTAATAATGCTTCTAAAGAAAAGTTAAGGGGCGGGTTCTATACACCCGAACCGATAGCTGAATTCATTTTGAAGTGGGGTTTTAATGGAAGCAGTACTTTTGATGTACTTGAGCCAAGTTGTGGGGATGGCGTATTTTTAGAGGCTACCAAAAACAATGGTTATCAATACAACTCAATTACGGCCATTGAGCTTGATAAAGTTGAGGCTGAAAAAGCTAGGAAGATAAAACCAGATAAGACCAAAATTGTAAATTCAGACTTTCACAAATATTGTACTTCAACCAACAAAAAATTCGATCTTGTGATCGGTAACCCCCCTTACATACGTTATCAATTTTTTGATAGGGAACAACAGTCTTACGCCGCTGAAATTTTCAACAAAGCAGATATGAAATACTCAAAATTAACCAACTCTTGGGTATCTTTTGTTGTTGGTTCCTCTCTTCTTCTCAAGGAAAAAGGAAGGATTGGTTTTGTTTTGCCAGCCGAAATTTTGCAAGTTACTTACGCTCAGTGTTTAAGAGAGTATTTAGCTCACCATTTCAACAAAATTAATATTATTTCCTTCGAAAAACTTGTTTTTCCTGACATTCAGCAAGAAGTTGTTCTGATTCTATGTGAAAAGAACAGCTCAGATACTCACTTGATTGAACATATAGAAGTTAAAGACTTAGAAGGTCTTAAAAAATTAGATGTTGAGAAGTTAAAAGCACCAAAAAAGAAAATAGATTTCAAATCAAACAAGTGGACATTCTATTTTCTAAGTCAAAAAGAAATTGATTTTCTTGAGGCCATTCAGGAAAAAGACGCAATCCCTAAATTTAAAAACTTTGGGAAAGTTGAGGTCGGCATTACAACAGGATCAAACCCCTTTTTTACTGTCCCCCTTTCAACTGTAGAGGAATATGATTTAGATAAATTCGCAAAGCCACTTGTAGGCAGAAGCGTACAAGTTCCAAGCGCTATATTTACAAAAAAAGACTGGGATAAAAATCGCTTAGATGGAGCGAGAACGCACTTATTAACATTTCCAGAAATGGAAAATCTTACTGAAGAAGAGGGTGCAAAACGTTATATTTCACAGGGCGAAGCCTTGGAAATTCACAAAGGCTACAAATGCCGCATCAGAGATGAATGGCAAATGGTGCCATCTTTAAGGGTGTCAGATGCGCTATTTATCCGAAGAAACAATCTATATCCTAAACTCATCATAAATCAGGCGAAGGCATATACTACGGATACAATGCATAGGGTATCTGTAAAGCCAGATGTAGACATAAAAGCATTCACTGCCAGTTATTACAATTCACTATCTTTAGCTTTCGCAGAAATATGTGGCAGAAGCCACGGGGGCGGCGTTTTAGAGTTAATGCCCAATGAGGTTGAAGAAATACGATTGCCATACCACGAAAGCAATGCTGAATTGCTTCCCATAATAGATAAAGCCATACGAAATAATAAAGATATTACCGAAGTATTGAAAATAACAAATAAAAAAATCCTTAGCGATAACTATGGCATGTCATCTAAAGATATAGATTTAGCTGATGGAATTTGGAGAAAGCTTTCTTTACGGCGACTAAATAGAGGAAAAAAATAATATTTTTTATCCTCTATTTACCGCCCAATGTGTTAACCCATGTTGGCTACTCAATTGCGTCTACATTCGCTAAAATATGATGGTATTGCTCCGCTATTTCTGACTTGGTAATCCCGTAATCTTCAAGAGCGTCAACACAGTCCTGAATATCTCCCGTGTAAAAGCATTCATAATTGTAAAGCTCGCGCGAGATAATCGCTTGTTTGCCGTTTTCTTCTATATCCTGTTCAATGCCTTTGGCAATAATGGCATCTAAAGCACATATAAAAGGCTTATAGTTTTCCTTGGGAACAAGCGTTCCAGCCCCCGCATGAACATAAATAACATCATGGTTTCTTTGCTCTTCAAATTGTTTATTAGAGAAGGCAAAAATGACGCCCATTTCTTTAAATAGTTGAGTTTGGCTTTCTTGAACGTAATCGCTTAAATATTTCATGTCTTTAATCCTTTGTTTGGGTTTCTGTTGGCTATCCCAAAGGGAGAGAAGCAAAGGGGAAAACACACCGTTAGGGAAACAAACAAAAACGGAAGGTTTACGAAGTGAAAGCCGTTTTTTTTGTTGTGTTATGCACTGCTTTTCGTATAGCCAGACCAGCAAGAAACCAACAAAGATAAAAACTAAATATGTTGTGATTCGCTAAGAAAGCGCTTAAATAATCAATTTTTTATAGTGATTAGGCATTTCTGAAATGAATAGCGGCAAATTGTCTGATAGGGTTAACACAAGTTCTGTCCAGAACCAAAGCAGACACCAATTTATGTATTGCTACTCCGCTGAATCAGCTAGCCGAGAATGACATTAAACAAATTTAAAGGAATAATTTAATAGCATGAGAATAGAAAAATTAATCTTATCAAATTTTAGATCTTACAAAGACGAAATCGAAATTAATTTCGATGACTTGAATGTTTTTGTCGGGAAGAATGACATTGGTAAATCAACCATTCTTGAAGCCTTAGATATATTCTTCAACGAAAGCAAACCGACAGGAGTTATCAAGATTGATAAAGATGATGTAAATAAACAGGCCGCAGCTAACGGCAATACTGAAATAAGAATTGGTGTTGTATTTGGAGATCTGCCAGTTGAGTTAACAATTGATGCTACAAACCCAACGACCTTGGAAAGCGAATATTTACTCAATCGTGATGGGAAATTAGAAATACATAAAAAATATGCCAACGCTGGAAAAGAAAGAATTTTCGTTAAGGCACTTCACCCAACAAATGCAGCATGTTCAGACTTATTATTGAAGAAGCAAAGTGATCTAAAAAAACTATTAACAGATGAAATGCAATGTAATGACAAGAGCAAAAATTCAGAGATCAGAAAATCTATATGGGCACATTATATAACTAACTTGGAATTAGCCGATGTAGAAATTGAACTTGCTAAAATTGATGCAAAAAACTCATGGGATCAATTAAAGAATCACCTCCCTATATACGCGCTTTTTCAATCAGATAGAAAAAATAGCGATGGGGATAGTGAAATACAGAACCCAATGAAGCTTGCCGTCCAAGAGATACTAAAAGATCAACGATTGATGGATAAGCTTAATCAAGTAGCAAATGAAGTAGAGACAAAATTAAACGAAGTTGCAGAGAAAACGTTAGAAAAACTAAATGAAATGAATCCTGAAATCGCAGATAGTTTGACACCTGTAATACCTAGCTCTGAAAGCTTAAAGTGGGTTGAGGTATTTAAAAGCGTTTCGATTACTGGAGACGAAGATATACCTATTAATAAACGCGGAAGTGGTGTTAAAAGGCTAGTTTTACTAAATTTTTTCAGAGCAGAAGCAGAAAGAAGGAAAAACACAAATAGCGTATCAAACATTATTTATGCCATTGAAGAACCTGAAACCTCACAGCACCCAAATCACCAAAGGAAGTTGATCCAAGCCTTTATAGAATTGTCTAATTCTGATAACACTCAAATTTTGCTAACTACGCATAGTCCATCAATCGTTAAACTTCTAGATTTTGGTCATCTAAAATTAATAAAGAAAGAACTTCAAAAGGAGGTCGTTAATGTTGAAAAAAATGAATTACCATACCCATCACTCAATGAGGTTAATTTTTTAGCCTTTGGTGAATCAAATGATGAATACCATAATGAATTGTACGGTTATATTGAAAGCGAAGGACTTTTAGCTGACTATCAAAATGGGAGGGAAAAAATTAATTACATTCGTATAAAGCGAAATGGTGATCTTCAGAATGAGCAGAAAATTATCAGCGAATACATAAGACATCAAATTCATCACCCAGAAAACATGCACAATCCTCGCTATACTGACGAACAGCTTCAACAATCAATTAAAGATATGAGAGGCTTTATTGAATAGCAAAGGTAGTAGTGTTCCAGTATCTACTTTCAATCAGGTAGATTGATTTACCTAAGATAAATTGCTACTTTCGTTAATCACAGTTCATAAAGTGAACAGTCATGATTGACATGGAAACCCCGCTTGTAATGCTATCACCCAATGACCCGTGGACGGTGCGCGACTCGTTCGAGGGCGTGCAAGTGTTCGGTGGTACGGGTTCGGGTAAAACATCAGGCAGCGGCCAGACCTTCGCCAACGCATTTTTACGCGCTGACTATGGCGGCTTGGTGCTAACCGTCAAACCAGACGAAAGCGAACAGTGGCGATACTGGGCTGAAGCCCACGGCCGAGCCGATCAAATAGTCACCATCAAACCCAACACCAAGTATTTTTTTGATTTTCTGGAATATGAAGCCACACGCGGAGACGGTAGCGACACCGACACCGTAACGAGCCTGTTTATGATGCTTATCGAGATAGCAAACGGCGGCTCGATACAAAGCAAAGATGCATACTGGCTGCTTGCCCTTCGCCAGCTCCTGCGCAACGCCATAGACACGCTTAAATGTGCAGGGCAGGGCGTTACCATAGAAAACATGTATAAGCTCATTGTGACGGCTCCCACAAGCTTAATGCAGCTTGCCAGCGATGATTACCGCGATAAAAGTTATTGTTATAAATGTTTGCATCAAGCTGGCCTGAACGCCGATGAAGCAATCAGCCAAAACAATGCAAGCGAACATCATTTTGATTTTGAAATCGCGTTTATGTATTTCACTAGCGAGTTTCCCAACCTTGCAGAGAAAACCCGCTCTATCGTGGTTTCAATGTTCACCACCACGGCCGATAGCTTCATGCGCGGCACGTTGCGCCAGATATTTTCTACCGCTGACGGCAAACAAGAAATTGCGCCAGACCTTGCCCATAAGGGCGCAATTATCATTGTTGACCTACCTATCAAAAAACATGATGAAGTCGGCAAAATAGGGCAGGGCGTGTATAAGCTGATGTTTCAAAAAGCAATGGAACGTACCCCGTTTGAGCAATCTGGCCGTCCTGTGTTTTTGTGGGCGGATGAAAACCAATTCTTTATCAACTCCTACGATTTGGAGTTTCAGCAAACGGCACGTAGTAGCGGCGTTGCTACGTTCTACCTCACCCAAAACTTACCCAACTATCACACCAATTTAGGCGATAACGGCGAGATCAAGGCCAGCAGTTTGCTAGGCAATCTCAGCACTAAGATTTTCCACGCCAACGCAGACAGCAAAACCAACGAATGGGCGGCCAAGCTCATTGGCGAAGATTGGGAAATGCAAGCCTCTAGCTCGGTGAGTAATTCCGATAATCAAACCTCAAGCGTATCTGAACAACGGCGCTTTTTTGTCGAGCCAATACGCTTTACGGAGCTAGCAAGAGGCGGCGTAAATAATAATTACGCGGTGCAGTCCATTATTCACCAGATAGGCCGCAACTGGTCAAACGGCGGCAAATACATCAACGCGATTTTTAAACAACGATAAACACCATCAAAAGGAACCCCAATGGAGCTATCCAAAGAAGAAAGAGAAAAAGGTGCAAGCCAAATAAGTGTCATGGCAAAAGAAGGTAAATTGCTCGATGCTGGCGTGGCTATGATATTTAATCCCGTGAGTGTGCAAGTCGCCATAATCGACTTTTTCAGCGGATTTATTTACAATATTTTACGCATGGCATGTGTACCCGCCGAACTGCTCATGCGCCGCAATTTTGGCGAACGACATTTCAACATATACATGTACTTTGGCGGCATGTTCTGGTTTTGGATTTGGGCAAGCGGCTTTATCAACTTTGGTATAGGTCAATCAGGCGTTCCCACGGTATCAAACGCCGCCATTTTCTCGGTCTTTGGCTTCGTGTTTTTTGGCCTCATGGCGTGGCACTTAATTATCAGGCCAAGCTTCTTTAAAGTGCAGCTTGATAGATACTCAAAATATGACGGTGACATACTGCCATTTTTATACAAACTTCCCTATGCAAAAGATAGTCAAGGCTACCCAAAAGAATATTTTGTGCGTCAAGTATATGAACCTATTTTTATGGGTTTTGCTGGCTTTATTATCGCCTATGCACTCAACCCACAAACAGGCACATGGATCATGGTGTCGGCCATAGGAATGGCCGTCAAAGAATATGTGCAAGCACAGCGGGTGCGCAACATTATTCTTGACCAAATAGACGCGGAAATTTTAGCCAAAAGCATGGCCGGTGCTATGAAGGGCGAACCCGCAAAAAATAACAATGGTGTCTATATTGCTGGCTTACCCAATGAAGGAAAATTAAAACAAAAATTCCGTGAAGTTATCTCTTCAAAACAAGAGCGGTTTTCGATTGATGCAGATTAAATAATCACTGGCCTTTGCTATCTGCTTAGGCCAAATTTTTTCAGCTCATCAGCGTAGATTCTTACATCATTTTTACTCTCAAGTGTTGCCAAATACTCCTTAAAAATAGCAAGTGCCGCTTCATCATTTC
>Ga0316204_10006568_pt1 | contig 17783 bp, 15 predicted proteins | sample 6monrhotite_MG_2_FD_205661 | JGI IMG/M metagenome (GOLD analysis project Ga0316204, IMG submission 205661) | Microbial mat bacterial communities from mineral coupon in-situ incubated in ocean water Damariscotta River, Maine, United States -... | ecosystem: Environmental > Aquatic > Marine >... | reverse complement strand
GAACGAGCTGTAGGCTGATTTCATCAGCGGCTGCTTTGGCAAAGACCAAACATTCCAAAAGCGAATTGCTAGCCATACGATTGGCACCGTGTAGGCCTGTATAGGCTGTTTCACCAATTGCATAAAGGCCATCTAAGTCCGTTTTTCCATTTTTATCGGTTATTATGCCACCACAGGTATAGTGCGCTGCAGGTACGACAGGAATTGGGTCCTTAGTTATATCGATACCAAACTCTAGGCAGCGTGCATAGACAGTCGGAAAGTGTTTAATAATGAAGTCTGTGGGTTTATGGCTAATGTCGAGATACACACAATCAGCCCCTAAGCGTTTCATTTCATGATCGATTGCGCGGGCGACGATGTCGCGCGGTGCGAGTTCGGCACTGGGGTGAAATTTATGAGCAAAGCTCTCGCCGTTGGCTAGATGCAGTCGTCCGCCTTCGCCTCGAATGGCCTCGGTAATTAAAAACGATTTCGCTTGAGGATGGTATAAGCAGGTTGGATGAAATTGGATGAACTCCATATTGGCCACTCGACAACCGGCCCGCCAAGCGATGGCAATGCCATCTCCTGTCGATACATCGGGGTTGCTTGTGTAGAGATAAGCTTTTCCTGCACCGCCTGTTGCCAAAACGGTGAAACGGCTTGATAAGGTTATAATTTGATTTTTGTTTTTATCTAACACATAACAGCCCAGGCATTGGCTGTTCTTTTTGGGTGTCTTATTGGAATGAATCAGGTCGATTACAATGTGTTCTTCAAGCACATCAATGTTGTCGTGTCGCCGTAGTTGCTCTACTAGCGTGGTTTCTATTGCACGTCCGGTGGCGTCTGCAGCGTGCAGAACCCGACGATGGCTGTGGCCACCTTCTTTGGTTAAGTGAAAGTCTTGTGTGCCATTTTCGCTAGTTTGACGATCAAAGGGGACGCCGTTGTCGATTAGCCATTCAACAGCTTTACGTGAATTTTCAACGGTAAATTGTACGACGTCGGTATCGCAGAGGCCAGCACCAGCGCGCAAGGTGTCATTGATATGAGATTCAAACGAGTCTTCTTTATCAACAACGGCACAAATTCCGCCTTGGGCATACAGTGTTGCACCTTCTTGGAGAGGCCCTTTGGTAATGACGGCTATTTTAGCCTTATGTGCTAAATTGAGAGCGAGAGTTAGGCCAGCGGCGCCGCCACCGACAATAATGGCATCATAGTGATGTTGCTTGGGCATGATGTGGGTAATACTTCATAGTAGTGAGCCTATAGGTAGGCATGATGGCGCTTAACTCCTAAGTTTTCAAGCACAAAAAAGCTATCTACTGGTGCAAATTATGCTTGTTTTTCAGTGAGTGGCGAACTTATATAGTGAGTGGTGGTCTACAATCGCCAGGATATGATGATAATGAAAAAACAATTGGATGGGCTAGATGGGGGATAATAGTACCGATCAGGCCTTGGTGGAAAGAGTTCAAGGTGGTGATAAGGCTGCTTTCGATTTACTTGTGCTTAAGTATCAAAATAAGGTGGTGAATTTAATTTCTCGCTATGTCTATGACTCGAGTGAGGCGCTTGATATTGCTCAAGAGGCATTTATTAAAGCATACCGAGCGTTGCCTAATTTTCGTGGCGATAGTGCGTTTTATACTTGGCTGTATCGAATATCTATCAATACGGCAAAAAACTATTTGGTGGCTCAAGGTCGGCGGCCGCCCAAATCAGATATTGATGCAAGCGAAGCGGAACAATACGACGGTGCTGGTGATCTAAGAGATTACGCAACGCCAGAGCATTTGTTGTTGAAAGATGAAATTGAGCGCACGGTGGTGGAGACGATGAATGAACTCCCTGACGATTTGCGCACAGCTATCATATTGAGAGAGCTGGAGGGGATGAGCTATGAAGAGATTGCGATAACGATGGAATGTCCCGTTGGTACTGTCCGGTCTCGAATTTTCAGAGCTAGGGAGGCGGTTAATAAGCGCCTGGAACCATTGCTGTGATATTCAAAATACAATTTTAAGGGCAACATTATGGTAGAAAATAATTTAAGAGAGCAAATATCAGCGCTGGCGGATGATGAGTTAGAGAAAACAGAATTACACGACACCATCCGTAAACTCCGAAGTGATAAAGACACGCAAGTGTGTTGGCAGAATTATAATCTCATTGGTGACGCACTACGGAAAAATCTGCACGAGAAACAAGACGTTCAATTGCTGGATCGAATTAATCAGCGTTTGGCTCTTGAGCCCGCCATCGTCCCGCAGGTGATTGCTAAATCGACTGAAGATAAGAAGGCTGCGAATGTTTTATCGTGGGTTATGAAGCCCGTGTCCGGATTTGCCGTGGCAGCATCTGTTGCGATCGTAGCTTATGTCGGCGTGGGTATATTGGCGGTGGATGATTCTACTGGTGTTCGAATGGCTCAAATGTCGCCATCTGTGCCATCTGTTGTGGTAACGGATAAAGCAAACTCTGGTCAATCATGGGGGATGGCGACAACTGTCTCAGATACTCAGCTCGATCGTTATATTTCTAATCATCAGGCCGTGTCAGTGGCGGCAGGAATGAATGGTCAAATGTTACCGCACATTAGGATCGTCGCTGATCGAGGTGTTAAATAAGTGTTGATGTGTCAGTTGGCTGTGGTTGTGCTCAAGAGGTGTTCATGTTGAGAAACGTCTGTAAGTGTCTATCCCGTTTGTCCTATATCGGGGGATTGCGCTTATGTGTGAAGTTGGTCTTGGTGTTGGGTTTGTCTGTGTCGTCTGTCTGGGCGGAGGAACCTGATCAAAGTGCTCGGCTTTGGTTAGTGAATATGTCGAATGCTTTGAAAGAATTTAGTTATCAAGGTGTTTTTGTTCATTGGAGTAAGGATGGGCTAGCTGCAATGCATGTAATGCATGTGGTCGATGAACTCGGTGAGCATGAGTATCTGACAACATTAACCGGTCCGGAGCGCCGAGTTGTGAGGGATAGTAGCGGTTTTGATCGACTAAAGGTCAAAGGAGCTGCTGAGTCGAGCCTAAGTCATGAATTAGAGCGAATTGAAAAGTTTTATAAGTTGACGTTGTTAGAAAAGGCGCGAGTTGCTGGACGGGTCGCCCAACTTTTGGAAGTTCGCCCTTTGGATGAGTTTCGCTATGGGTATCGGTTGTGGTTGGATGAGGGTACTGCATTGTTGCTGAAATCTAATTTAATGGATTTAGATGGTACTGTGCTTGAACAGGTAATGTTTACTTCCATGGATATCGATCATGCTGGCGAGCTTAAACCACCGACAACGCTTCTGCCGGAAAAGAAACATGGGCAGAGCAATTTAGTTACACAAGATAGTGCTTGGCTGGTGAGTGATGTCCCACCAGGTTTTGAAATGGTGAGTACGCACTACTCTGACGAAGGTCGTGTAGAGCACATGACTTATACCGATGGGTTGGCCTCTGTTTCAGTTTTTATAGAAAAGTTGGTCGAAGAAACACCTTCCTTTGTCGGCGTCTCGCGTATGGGCGTGGTCAGTGCCTATGGCGCAAGGCTTGAGGGATATCAAGTCACCGTGGTAGGTGAAGTGCCTGAGAGTACCGTCCGGTTAATGGGCACATCTATTCGTTCTAGGATGGGTGTTCAGCCATGATTGAGGAGAGCGGGGTTGTTGTGGCCGTTGATGGTGAGTTTGCGTTTGTCGAAACGCAACGGAAAACGTCATGTCAAAGTTGCTCGGTCAATAAAGGTTGTGGCACGCATACCTTATCTAAAGTGATGGGCAATCGAGCAACTCGTGTTCGAGCGCTTAATAATATTGGTGCGGATGTTGATGATGTGGTTGTTGTGGCTTTGGCGGAGGACGCACTTGTTAAGGGTTCTTTGGCCGTTTATAGCGTGCCGTTGATTAGTATGTTGTTGTTTGCCTTATTTGCGCAGTGGAGTATTGGGTCTAGCACAACAGGTGAGGGGTGGGTTGTATTATCTGCCTTAGCAGGCTTAATGATCGGCTTTTATTGGTTAAGGGGTTTTTCTGCAAAGATTGCGCAGGACAAACGCTACCAACCAGTGATTATACGACGTCAGCCTGCTGACGTATCTATTGTTGAGTTTTCCTGATTGCTGTTTCTTTCTTAATGTTGTTGGTTTTCGTGTTGGCTTGCGAGTAATGATGGCATTAGATTCTTATAATTCGATTGATTAGGGGTTTTGGGTCATGTTGCGTCTGCCTGGGCGATTTGTTGCTATTTTGTTTTTACTATTTTTGGCTCACTCAGGAGGGTTGCATGCGGCTCCGTCGTCACTGCCTGATTTTACCCAAATAGTCGAAAGTTATGGCCCAGCGGTCGTGAATATCAGCACGTCACAAAAAGTTGAAAAAAGTAATGAGGGTTCGCGAGAGAAAATTCCATTTCCTGAGGGGACGCCGTTTGATGAGCTTTTTCGACGTTTCTTTGATGAGCGTGGCGGGCAGCATGAGTTCCCGGCCAGTTCTCTTGGATCTGGATTTATTGTTTCGCCGGACGGTTATGTGCTCACCAATAATCATGTTATTCAGAATGCGGATGAGGTGATTGTTCGCTTAAGTGATCGACGAGAGTTAGTGGCGAAAGTGATCGGCTCTGATGCGCGCAGTGATGTAGCTTTATTAAAGGTTGAGGCCAATGATTTACCTGTCGTAAAAATCGGCGATTCGCAGAAGCTAAGAGTGGGGGAGTGGGTGCTAGCTATTGGTTCTCCCTTTGATTTTGATCATACCGTGACAGCAGGCATTGTGTCGGCCTTGGGTCGAAGTTTACCTAACGAAAATTACGTGCCTTTTATTCAAACAGATGTAGCGATTAATCCTGGTAACTCAGGTGGACCACTGTTTAATTTGGCCGGAGAGGTGGTGGGGATTAACGCTCAAATATACAGTCGCACGGGTGGTTTTATGGGGCTTTCTTTTACTATTCCGATTGATCTAGCGATGAATGTCGTGGAGCAAATTAAGTCGGAAGGTCATGTCACTCGTGGCTGGTTAGGGGTGATGATACAAGATGTCACTCGTGAGCTAGCGGAATCATTTGGTATGGAGCGCCCAGGTGGCGCTTTGATTTCACAAGTGCTGCCTAACAGTCCTGCTGAATTGGCGGGTTTGGCGGTTGGTGATGTGATTTTGTCTTTTGATGGCCGAGAGCTGGAGAGTTCGTCTGCTCTGCCGCCAGTGGTTGGGCGTATGCCTGTTGATGGGCGGGCCGAATTGCGAGTATTGCGTGACGGAGCTGTTCAAAAGCTTCAAGTCGTTATTGGCGAGTTACCCTCACAAGCATCAGTGATGAATGGGGTAAAAATCGAGCCAGGGATCTATCAAGATGAACGTTTGGGGGTGGATGTTGCTGAGTTAACCGCGGAGCTGCGTGAGGAATTGGCGATTGCTTCTGGTGGTGTGCTGGTTCAAGCGCTTAATGGCGGCGCTGCGGCAGAAGGGGGTGTGATGATTGGTGATATTATTATGATGATTAATAATGTTGCTGTTGAAGGCGTAGATCATTTTAGCCACCTTGTTGGTGATTTGGTTCCAGGCAAGGCTGTTGCTGTGTTAGTTCAACGTAGAAATGGGCCGGTTTTTCTTGCGTTGCGCATTCCTGATGATGAGTAATAACTGATGTTGTTTTAGTGTTTATTAATAGAGCCGGTGTTACTGGCTCTTTTTTGTTCTATTTATACGGCCCTATAGCGGTACAAAGTAGTAGTGCGGGGGGAAATCAGCTAGAATTGCCCCCCATTTGGCAAGTTAGTCCCCTATTATGGGGAGTTTACGGCGTATACAATTTAAATGAAGCATATTAGAAACTTTTCCATTATTGCCCACATTGACCATGGCAAATCAACCTTGGCAGATCGAATTATCCAGATTTGTGGTGGGCTCGAAGACCGTGAGATGTCGAGCCAGGTACTCGACTCTATGGATCTTGAGCGTGAGCGAGGGATTACGATCAAGGCCCAAAGCGTGACTTTGGACTATAAAGCCGATGATGGTGAGGTTTATCAGCTAAATTTCATTGATACGCCAGGCCATGTTGATTTTTCTTATGAAGTGTCCCGCTCGTTGGCTGCCTGCGAAGGTGCTATTTTGGTGGTTGATGCCTCTCAAGGGGTTGAAGCCCAAAGTGTGGCAAATTGTTATACGGCGCTTGAGCAAGGGCTTGAAGTGATGCCCGTACTTAATAAGATTGATTTGCCAGCTGCAGACCCAGATCGGGTTGTTCATGAAATTGAAGACATTATTGGTATTGAGGCTACGGATGCTGTTAGGGCGAGTGCCAAGAGTGGTATCGGGGTAAAAGAGGTACTTGAAGCAATTGTTAAACGTATTCCTCCGCCTCAAGGTGACCCTGAGGGTAAGTTACAAGCCCTTATTATCGACTCTTGGTTTGATAATTACTTAGGCGTGGTGTCGCTTGTTCGCGTAATGAATGGGACTTTAAAAGCCAAACAGAAAATTAAAGTGATGTCGACCAATGGCGTTCATTTGGTCGATCACGTCGGTGTGTTTACGCCTAAGCGTAAAGATACCGGGGTATTGTGTGCGGGTGAGGTTGGTTATGTTATCGCAGGCATCAAGGAAATTGATGGGGCCCCTGTAGGTGATACCTTAACTAATTCTGCCCAGCCTTCTGAGGAAATGTTGCCCGGGTTTAAAGAAATTCAGCCACGGGTTTTTGCCGGTTTATTCCCCATCAGTTCAGAAGACTATGAGGATTTCCGTGATGCCTTAGCTAAATTAAAATTAAACGACGCTGCCCTGTTCTATGAGCCTGAAACATCACAAGCATTAGGGTTTGGTTTTCGCTGTGGCTTTCTTGGTATGCTTCATATGGAGATTATCCAGGAGCGTCTAGAGCGCGAATATGACCTTGACTTAATTACAACTGCACCCACCGTTATTTATGAAGTAATGACGACAAGTGGGGATATTGTTAATGTTGAAAATCCGGCCAAACTGCCTGAACTTGGAAAAATTGCCGAAATTCGCGAGCCGATTATTTCAGCGAATATATTAGTTCCTAAGGAATTTGTAGGTAACGTCATTGGCTTGTGTACCGAAAAGAGGGGCGTGCAGAAGAAGATGCTTTATCTTGGTAATCAGGTCTCAATTACCTATGAATTACCGATGAGTGAAGTCGTCTTGGACTTTTTTGATCGTTTGAAATCAGTGAGTCGAGGCTACGCTTCGCTAGACTATCAGTTTGAACGCTTTCAAGTGGCCGACATGGTGCGTTTGGATATTTTGATTAATGGTGAAAAGGTCGATGCGCTTTCGATTATCGTTCACAAAGATCAGTCATTTCATCGTGGTAAAGAGTTAGTTGAGAAGATGAAAGAGTTAATTCCGCGTCAAATGTACGAAGTGGCGATTCAAGCAACCATTGGCGCACATATTATTGCTCGCTCAACGGTGAAAGCCTTGCGTAAAAATGTCACGGCTAAATGTTATGGTGGTGATTTAAGTCGTAAGCGTAAGTTATTAGAAAAACAAAAAGCGGGTAAAAAGAGAATGAAACAGGTAGGTTCTGTAGAAATTCCCCAGGAAGCCTTTTTGTCTGTATTACATGTCGGGAAAAAATAAATGAATTTTGATTTCTCTACGGTCCTTGTGATAGCCGTGGCTATTTCTGGCGTTATTTGGCTGGCCGATGTCTTGGTATTTAAGCCCAAGCGAATTAAGGGGGCTGAGTCCCTTAAGGTGCTGGGGGGCGACGAACTTGCAATCACTAATCAAATAAAAGAGCCGGTGATGGTGGAGTATGCGCGGTCATTTTTTCCGGTGATATTAGTTGTTCTGATTCTACGCTCTTTTATTGTGGAGCCTTTTCGAATTCCTTCTGGCTCAATGATGCCAACGCTATTGTCTGGTGATTTTATTTTAGTCAACAAGTTTGATTATGGTATTCGTTTGCCTGCCATCAATACTAAAATATTTGATCTGGGCAATCCACAGCGAGGAGATATCGTTGTTTTTCGTTATCCAGTGAACCCTTCTCTAGATTATATTAAGCGAGTTGTTGGCTTACCTGGTGATACCGTTACCTATCGAGGTAAGCGAATATATATCAACGGAGAGCCAGTGATTCTCACTAGTTTGGGTGAATATGTGGGGGTGGGCGAAGCGGCTCATATGAGTGGTATTTCTCATCGCTACAAAGAAAAATTAGGTGATGTTGAGCATGACATACTAACGGTTGGGGCTAAGTCTGCCAATACTTGGTCAGGCATCGTGCCTGAGGGTGAGTATTTCGTGATGGGTGACAATAGAGATAATAGTAGTGATGGTCGGGTTTGGGGCTTTGTGCCTGATGAAAATCTGGTGGGACGCGCCTTTATGATTTGGATGAACTGGGACTCTGAGCTGTCCCGTGTCTCGTTTGAGCGAATCGGTACGATAATCGAATAACGATTTTGAGGACTCTTCATGCGTAGTGAGCGTAAGCACCAGCAGGGTATGACAACCATTGGTTTTGCCATGATACTGGTTTTGGTTGGTTTTTTTGCGGTAATGGTTGTGAAAATAATGCCGGCTTATTTGGAGAACTTTAAAGTTTCTTCGGCAATAAATGGCTTGGCGAGCGATGAAAGGGCTAAAGAAGTGAGTCCTACTGAAATTCGAGAGCTATTGCTTAAAAAATTGTCGATAGACGATGTGACGGCTGTGAATAAGGGTAATATTTTTATCGAAAAAACAAGTACGGGCAAAACTGTCAGCATCAAGTACGAAACTCGCATTCCCATGTTTAGCAATATTGATGCAGTGGTTAAGTATGAAAGCGAAGTGGTAGAGCTGAGGTGATGCTGGTTTGATTATTGAACCTATAGAGCGACTTTTGCGTAAGTTAGGTTATGAATTTAGCGATATTACCTTAGCTGAACAGGCATTAACTCACCGGAGTGTGAGTAGTAAGAACAATGAACGTCTCGAATTTTTAGGTGATGCAATTTTAGGGTTTGTCATTGCAGAAGAGCTGTACCGGCGCTTTCCTGATGCCCAAGAAGGTGCTTTAAGCCGTATGCGAGCATTTTTGGTCAAGGGTGAGACTTTGGCTGAAGTAGCAAGAGAACTTTCTCTGGGCGATCATTTAACGCTTGGCTCTGGTGAGCTGAAAAGTGGTGGCTTTCGCCGAGACTCGATTTTAGCATGTGGTTTAGAAGCGATGATTGGGGCCGTTTATCTTGATGGTGGTGAACCTGCCTGTCGTAAGCTTTTATTGCATTTGTTCCAGGCTCGCCTAGATGATGCCTCCCCAGATAAAGTAGAAAAAGACCCTAAAACGCGTTTGCAGGAATTATTGCAGGGGCAGGGTTCGCCATTACCTGAATATCATCTTATCAACGTAGAAGGTGAGCACCACGCTCAGAAATTCTATGTTGAGTGTCATATCGAAACTTTGAAAACGCCAAGTAAAGGCATGGGCAATAGTCGGCGTAAAGCAGAGCAGAAAGCGGCGCGTGACGCGCTGGCCCGGTTAGCAGCTAAATAGGTTGCCCCTTTTTTAACTTGTTTTGAGTATATTTCCGTTATGGATCAAATTTCTGAAGACTATCGTTGTGGTTATGCTGCAATTGTTGGTCGCCCCAATGTTGGTAAGTCGACATTATTGAATCGTATTTTAGGCCAAAAAATTAGTATTACGTCTCGTCGGCCGCAAACAACGAGACATAGAATTCTAGGTATTAAAACGGAAGCCGAGTATCAAGCTGTGTATATTGATACGCCTGGCTTGCACCTTGATGCTAAGAAAGCGATGAACCGTTATCTGAATCGTGCTGCGGGAGATGCATTAAATGGTGTTGATGTCGTGTTGTTTGTTGTTGACGGGCTTAAGTGGACGGAAGAGGATCAGGCGGTTCTTCAGCGCTTAGAAACAGTCTCAGCCCCCGTCATTTTAGTCATTAATAAAGTCGATAAGCTTGATAAAGAAGACTTGTTTGCTCACCTGGATAAAGTCTCTAAGTTACGTGACTTTCATACAATTGTGCCGTTATCAGCACTTAAAGGCGATAATGTTGATGCGATCGAAGGTGAAGTCGCTGCCCTTCTGCCAGTGAGTGAAGCGTTTTTTCCAGAAGAGCAGGTGACCGATCGTAGCATGCGATTTATGGCGGCCGAACTTATCCGAGAAAAGTTGATGCGCCGTCTTGGTCAAGAGCTACCCTATGCGATGACTGTTGAAATAGAATCGTATAAAACAGTGAAAGGTGTTGTTCATATTCATGCTGTTATATGGGTGGAGCGCGCAGGTCAAAAAGCCATCGTTATCGGTAAGGGTGGTCAAGGCTTGAAAGGGATTGGTCAGCAGGCACGCATCGAGTTGGAAAGTATGCTTGAACAGAAAGTGTTCTTGGAGTTGTGGGTTAAGGTCAAAGATGGCTGGTCTGCTGATGAGCGCGCTTTACGTAGTTTAGGTTATGGTGATGACTAGCGAAAACGCTTAGTTGATCTCTGATGGGCGCGACGCGACAGGTACTCCAGGCCGCTTTTGTTCTACACCAGTATGCTTATCGTGATTCAAGCAAGTTGCTGGAGATTTATAGTCGTGACTATGGCCGTGTAGGTGTTATTGCACGGGGCATGCGAGGTAAGCAAAACCGACAGTTATTGTTACAGCCATTTTCTCCGTTATTGTTGTCTTGGTCCGGGCGAGGTGAGTTGAAAACCTTAACGGATGTGGAAAGTACTAATAATGAACCTGGCGTGTTACAAGGCCAGGTACTGATTAGCGCTTTTTATATTAACGAGTTGATGCTGCGCTTACTTCGTCGAGATGATCCTCACCCAGAGTTATACGATTATTATGTGCAATCTATAACGTATTTGCGCAAAATCCCGGTAGGTCAGGATGAAAATATTCAAATAGTCTTGCGATTGTTCGAACGATATTTATTGAATGAGCTTGGCTATGGTTTGATGCTGGATTGTGATGCTGATGGAGAGGCTATTGATCGTCAAACGTGTTACGACTATGTGTTGAGTCTTGGCCCTGTGCGGTCGGGATTTTCAAAGGCAGGACTAGGTTGCTCGATTAAAGGAAGTTCTCTACTTGCGCTATCTCGAGGGGAATTGGATTTAACTGCGGCGCGTGATGTCAGGCCATTAATGCGCAAGGCGATTGATGCTCAGTTGGGCGATAAGCCATTGCACAGTAGAAAGATGTTGATGGATATGCTGACGGGTTTAGGGCGTGGCTAGCGTATTTAGATTTTGTTCGGTTTGGACTGTTTGTTTTAATTGTATGTGAGGGAAAGTGAATTCATGTTGTTAGGTGTAAATATTGATCATGTAGCGACGCTACGACAAGCACGAGGCACTCGCTACCCTGACCCAGTTCAAGCGGCAATTGAAGCGGAGCAGGCGGGTGCGGATGCTATTACTTTGCATCTGCGAGAAGATCGTCGTCACATTCAAGATCGCGATGTGGAAATACTGAAAGGCATTTTGTTAACGCGCATGAATCTTGAAATGGCTGTTACGGATGAAATGGTGGCTATTGCTGAGCGGATTAAGCCCGAGGATTGTTGTTTAGTCCCCGAGCGTCGTGAAGAGTTGACCACAGAAGGTGGTCTTGATGTCGTTGGCCACAAAGATCGCATTGCTGATGCGTGTGGTCGATTAGCCGCAGTAGGTACTCGGGTTTCATTGTTCATTGATGCAGATCTAGATCAAATCCAAGCTGCCGCCGATGTTGGCGCGCCAGTGATTGAAATACATACGGGGCATTACGCTGATTTGGTGGATACTGATGAGCAAAAGCAAGAGTTGCAGAGAATTATTAAAGCCGTCGAATTTGGTGATAAGTTGGGTCTGCATGTAAATGCAGGGCACGGTTTAAACTATCAAAATGTTGGGCCTATCGCGGCTATTGCTCAAGTCCAAGAATTGAATATTGGCCATGCGATCATTGCCCGAGCCTTATTTACCGGCTTGCAGGATGCCGTTAAGGAAATGAAGCGCCTGATGTTGGCAGCTAGATAGTGATATACGGCATTGGAACTGACATTGTTTCTATTGAACGCATGCGCAGCGGTATCGAGCGTTTTGGTGTTAAGTTCGCTGAGCGAATTTTGAACGAAATAGAATTACCTGGTTATCATGCCCATTTATGTCCAGAAAACTATTTAGCAAAACGCTTCGCCGCCAAAGAGTCTGCAGTTAAAGCCTTAGGGACTGGGTTTTCGCAGGGAATTAGCATGCGTCATGTGATTGTTGATCACAATGAGCTGGGTCAGCCGAAGGTTTTATTTATTGATCGAGCGGCCGAACTATGTGCTGAATTCGGTGTGGGGGATAGCCAATTGTCTATTTCAGATGAAAAAGAGTACGCGGTAGCCTTTGTTGTCTTGTTAAAAGCCAACTAAGACGGCAGGTTGCATAATTCCTAGCTTGCACTATCTGAAGTTTTCGCTATAATGCGCACCACGTGATGCGGGGTGGAGCAGTCTGGCAGCTCGTCGGGCTCATAACCCGAAGGTCGTAGGTTCGAATCCTACCCCCGCTACCAATGTATTTATCGGCCCAGATTAATAGTCGTCTTTGATTGTTGTCTAGGCCGTTTTTATTTCTGCTCTGCGTATTATTTCCTTCTTTGATTACCTGCTAAATTGTTGAATATTTATATAGTGATATTGCCCTAATCATAATGGGTGAAGGCTGGATACGGTCACTGGTCGAGCTAGCGCAGGGTGAGGAGTTAGCTTACCGCTTAGGCTGCGGTGTTTTACTCCACAGCCAGTGGCACAAAAGAAAACTGCTTACCATCAAATAGACCTTTATCACTTAATTTTAATTCTGGAATTACAAGTAATGCCATGAATGAGAGCGTCATGTAAGGCGCTCTTAGCGATGAGCCTAGCGCTTTGGCGGCGTGATCCATTTCGGAATAACGTTGGCCAACGAAGGTTGCGGGTTCCGGGCTCATTAAGCCAGCAACAGGCAAGGCTAGGCTTTGGATGGATTCTTCATCACAGACAGCGATTCCGCCCCTACTCTCAATTAATGTATTGACGGCAAGGGCGATTTCCTCACGCGAGCAGCCGACGGCGATGAGGTTATGCGAGTCGTGAGCGACCGTTGAGGCCAGCGCACCCCGTGTTAAGCCAAAGCCACTGACGAAGGCCATGGCGGGTTTTGCCTCTGCTTGGTAGCGATTTAATACCATGAGTAGAAGTAGGTCTCGTTCGGGGTCGGGTTCGATCGTTTGGCCGACCACGTTTGGCGACATACTGGTTTGTTGGGTGACTAGCTCGCCATCGACGGCATGAATCACGCGTATTTTTTTTGCGCCTTCATCGGCAATGCGAAGCTCATCAGCGCAGATTTTGTTGGCACTAAATCGGTTAATGGCTGGGTCTTTGTGACTGACGATTAAGCACTCGCCCTCACTGGCGACTTCTATGCCATCGACGTAGGTCGTGATGGGTGAAAATGTTTTTAGGTCGGTGAATAACACGGCATCCATCGGGTCACCTAATTGCAATAGGCCAACCGGTAAGTGGTAGTGCTCCACCGGGGTGAGGCAAATGCAGCGCAGAGTATCAAAACGATCATGACCTGCGCTAATAGCGCGTGCGGCTATGCGGTTGATGTGGCCTGCCACTAAATCATCGGGGTGTTTGTCATCGCTACACAGCATGACCTGTGCGGGACTTTCGGTGATGAGTGGATGCAAGGCCTCAAAGTTGCGCGCAGCCGAACCCTCTCGGATTTGTACCACCATACCCGCGGCTATTTTGTCTCTCGCTTCTTCGAGTGAAAAGCATTCGTGATCGGTGGAAATGCCGGCTTGGGCGTATTGCCGAGCGGCCTCGCCGAGTATACCTGGGGCATGACCATCGACCGGATAACCGCGTTGTTTGGCTAAATTGAGTTTTGCCATGACCTCGGCATCGCTATTTAATACGCCCGGGAAATTCATCATTTCAGACAGTGCCACGACGCGGGGTTCATCAAATAAGCTGGCGATGTCCTCCAGTGAAATGTTGGCACCGGAGGTTTCAAACGGTGTTGCCGGTACACAGGAAGGTGCGCCGTAGAATATTTTACAAGGAGAATGTTTGGCCGAATCGAGCATGAAACGCACACCCTCAATACCAAGCACATTGGCAATTTCATGAGGGTCAGAAACGGTGGCGACGGTGCCATGACAGACTGCTTGGCGACCAAACTCAGAGGGTGTCAGCATGGAGCTTTCAATGTGTACATGCGCATCGATTAGACCGGGTGTTAGATACGCTTGGTCGGGGCGTTCTTCACCCAGGTGCTCAATGGCGGTTATGATGCCGTTTTGCCAGGTCAGCTTTCCGTAGTGGACGTTACGCGATTTTATATCGACTAGGTTGGCTGTGATTTCACCGTTGATATTATTCATGTCGTTCATGTCCTTACAACTTTTTGATGCGCCCGTGGTCAGTATAGCTCAGTGCAGATGTTAATGTGATTGGATCGCTGCATGGGGCGAAGTCGTTGAATTTTTAGTGTAAAATCTCGATGAACTTGGTTTTGAAGATGGTTATTTTACTGCAAACTGTGTGGAAAAATAGGTCTGAGTATTAGCCGCACAGACAATAATTTAAGGTGTGAATATGAAACAAAGTCACTACATGGTGATTGCATTTTTATTGATCGGTGCGGCCATAGGTTCAGCCGCATTTTTGCAAAGTGGCGGTTTTGCTCCCGGCGCTGTCAAACAAAGTGACGCCTTGATGCAGGATTCTTCGCCGCGCGCTGGCAACCCCGATGCGAAGGTGACGATTGTTGAGTTCTTTGATCCGGCTTGTGAAACTTGCCGCCGTTTTCATCCCTTTGTGAAGCGGATTATGGATCGTCACGATGGTAAGGTGAATTTAGTATTGCGTTACGCTCCCTTGCACCAAGGGTCTGACAAAATGGTGGCCATTCTTGAGGCGGCGCGCAAGCAAAATAAGTTTTGGGAAGTGTTGGAGCTTATGTATGACACACAGCCTCATTGGGCTGTGAATCATAAGGCGAACCCTGAGATCTTTTGGCAGTATTTGGTCGACGCGGGTTTTGATGTGGCTCGTTTGCAGGAAGATTTAAAAGACCCGGCTATTATCAAAGCCATTCAGCAGGATGTTGCTGACGGACAGCTACTCGGCGCGACACGCACACCGACCTTTTTTGTCAACGGTAAACCGATGCCGAGCTTTGGCTTTGAACAGCTAAAAGATCTAGTGCAAGGCGAAGTGGATGCTAACTACTAGATTTGGTTTTTTAACCTGATTAGAGCGTCTGAAGTCGTAAGAAGGGGAATAGCAAAAAAGCTGCTCCCCTTTTTTAATTAATGCATACATGCCTTAGCGCTCGAATTTATAGATAAAATCTGCGCCCTGATATTCGCCTGATTCGCCCTTGAGTTGTAAATGATCGGAGATCGTGTAGCGAATACTAAATGTATTGACTGCCTCCATTAAACCGGCCCCGTAAGCAACGTAGAGCCGTGGCGATAGGTAACGGCCAATGTGAATCCAAGCCTCTTCACCGCTTTCAGCTGAATCTAGACGTAACTCATCGAAACCAAATCTATCGCCGATGCTGCGCGCAAGTTTATCGCCGCCGCTCAACCGTAGAGCGAGGGCGGCTTGTGCCATGACGTTGCCATCATCGCTAGAGCTTTGGTCAATGGGGCGGCCCAATACGAGGTAGGAGAGTGCGTCAGTTTGTCCCATTGAAGGAGCAGAGAATAAATCGATACTGGGCTGATTCAAGGTGCCTCTGACTTTTAATCCGGCAGTGACTTCATTGATTTGGCGTGTAGCGTTGATATCCAGCCCTGGGTTGTTGAGTGGGCCACCGACGTAAATGATTCGACCATTTTTAACGTCCAACCGCTGGCCATAAGCGCGATAGCGGCCCTCGGGGATGGTTAGTTCGCCTGATGCAGTGGTTGGTTGGCCCGGTTCTTCGCTGATGCGAATGTCTCCCCCCAGCTTGCCCTCGAAGCCGAAGCCAAAAAAATCGACACGTGGGCCCAGTGTTAGGCGAACAGTGTTGTGGAGCTGCAGATTGGCCTCGGTGGGTGTTTGTTTGGATACGATGATCACATCTTTGGATGCGGTCGCGGCGGCGCTGCCGGTGTCTTTGGGTTGAAGTTTGGCTCGGGGAATGTGTAGTTCACCATCGAGCCAAAGCGTATTTTTTTCTGTTCGCACGGAGAGCTTGGGGCTGGCATAAACACGTGCTTCGGGGATGCTTGAAACGAGCAAATCATTACCGTTAATGGTCAGTTGGCTTGGCCAGCCAGCGCTGGCCGACAGTAGGCTATTCCCGGCGATTGTTAATCGGCCATCGCCCATTTTTGCCTTGAGTAGGTACGCCGCTTGATCGGCTTGGTTGTCGAGTGCGAGACTGATGTCATTAACGCTGATATTTAAGCGCGGGATATAAAATTGCCCCTCGAGTTGGCTGTGGCCACTGAGTTGTGGTTTGGACAGGGTGCCTTGCAATGTTAGCTCTGACTGGACATTCGCCTGCACATTCTGCACATCCGGCACTAAGGTTTCGATGATGCTTAAATCATTAAGTTTTAGGTTTAGCTGGCCAGACAATGCTTGATGTTGGTCAAACTCAAGTGCATTAAAGTTAGGTAGTTTGATCTGCGCATCTAACTGGTCTGTTTGGTTAAATTGACCACTGAGTTGGGCTGTTAAACCGTCAGTATTGATATCTAGGCAAGCTTGGGTTTGTTGATAAACCCAGGTTTTCTCCTCGGCTTGATTTAATCGGTAAGTAAATTGGCTGGGCGGCAGCGTTAGCTGGCTGGTCAGCGCAAGACCTACTTGAGGGGAATAGCTGGCACTGGCCTGAGCGTTCAATGTTCCAGCTAAATCAAGAGGCTCAGATAAGTAGCCTGTGGTGGCTGTGCTGAGAGGAAGCTGTTGGATGTCGAGTTGGGCATGTAGGGTCGAGGCCGTGTATTGGCTTTCGAGACACAGTTGTGCAGTGTCTTGTTCTAAACATAATGTCTCAAGGCTAAACTCTGAGGCCGATGCTGTCAGTGCTGTGGAGCTCTTTAGCTGCCACTGGCCATGGTTTGGGGTGTTTAAATTGAGATTGAGTATTTCTCCTGACCAATGGGGTTGTGCTGCCTGGTCGTTCCATTGGCCATCGAGTAGTGAGCTTAATTGCATCTCGTTTGCATCGAGGCTGAGTTGTAGCTGGTTTGCTTGGGCATTGCCACTGCTTTGCAGCGTGAGTGTTTTTATATAATTTTGATTATCGCTTAGTCCCAGGGCTTGAATGTCTAATTGTAGCGTTTGCCAATCGAGTAGGTTGATATGGGCATTACTGTGAAGTTGGTCTAGGCGATAATTTTCGAAACGCAGTTGCTGGGCACTGATTTGAGCCATTATTTCGGGGTGTCTGGGGGGGCCATGGGCAGAGACTTGGGCGGATAGGCTACCGCTTGCGTCAGGGTGGAGTTGGTGTAAATCATCGGCTTCGATAAGCACCGTTAAATCCAGCGTGTCGCTTGCGACGCCAGAGGCTTCAATGATTGCCGAGCCCGATTGTAACTTAAGGTTGCTAAGCCTTAATTGTTGTTGGGCGAAACTGCCTTGGCTGTCGAGTTTAAAAGGATAGTTGCGTAATTGGCCTTGGCTATTGTGGAGCTTGAAGTGAGTGCTCAGCTCGTCACCTTCTAACTGGCCTTCGGTGTCGATTTCAAATTCGATCTGGCCCGGCCAGTCTGGCCAGTGTTGGCCCGGATCGATATTGTGGCCTTTGAGTTTGCCATTCCATTCGAGTTTGGGTTGCCAGC
>Ga0316204_10006566_pt1 | contig 17785 bp, 14 predicted proteins | sample 6monrhotite_MG_2_FD_205661 | JGI IMG/M metagenome (GOLD analysis project Ga0316204, IMG submission 205661) | Microbial mat bacterial communities from mineral coupon in-situ incubated in ocean water Damariscotta River, Maine, United States -... | ecosystem: Environmental > Aquatic > Marine >... | reverse complement strand
CGGTCACTCTCTTTGACACGCAACTCTTCAGCGCCGGTCAACACTGTCTCACCGTCAGCACAGGCTGCAGCTACAAACAGGGCCGGAAATTCATCAATCGCCAAGGGCACTAGATCTTCTGGAATGTGAATACCTTTCAGCTTGCTGGAACGGATGCGGATATCAGCCACCGGTTCGCCGCCAACTTCGCGTTGATTGGTGATATCTATTTGTGCCCCCATCAGGCGCAAGATGTTAATCACCCCGATACGCGTTGGATTTATTCCCACATGTTCAAGTGTTACATCAGAATCTGTTGCGATTGCAGCACCCACCATAAAAAATGCTGCCGAAGAGATATCAGCGGGAACATCAATATCCGTCGCTTTGAGTGAACCACCACCAAGCAATGTTGCCGTAGGTCCTTCACGTTTCACCTCATAACCAAAACCCTGCAACATCCGCTCAGTATGGTCTCGGGTAGGAGCAGGCTCGGTAACGCTGGTCTCGCCTTCCGCGTACAGACCTGCAAGCAAAACGCAGGACTTAACCTGGGCGCTGGCCATGGGCAGGGTGTAGTTAATCCCCTTCAACTGACTGTCACCCCGGATATGCAAAGGTGGCATGCCACCTTCAGCCGTGTCTATGTGCGCCCCCATCAGCGCCAACGGTTCGGTCACTCGACGCATGGGACGCTTACTCAGTGAAGCATCACCCACCATTTCCACATCAAAACCCTGCCCTGCCAATAAACCAGCCATGAGCCTGATTGAAGTACCTGAATTGCCTACATCAAGTGCCCCATCCGGTGCCTTCAAACCATGCATACCGACACCGTGAATCACCACCTCGCCATCAAATGGACCGTCGATTTTTACTCCCATAGCGCGAAAGGCCTTGAGCGTAGCCAAGGCATCATCACCCTCAAGAAAACCACTGACATGGGTGACACCCTCAGCCAGCGAACCAAGCATGATGGAACGATGCGAGATTGATTTATCACCTGGAACTCGAATAGCGCCATGTAAACTGCCGCCAGGTTGAACCTTAAACTGAATATTTATATCGGAAGACATTTTTATTACTTTCAATAAGTTAAGTTTTAATTCTCAAGTTGATCGACAAATCGATCCCGAGCTGATTTGGCACGTTGGAATATCTCACCCAAAGCATCGCCATCAGCGTCACGAACCAACTGGGTGAGCTTTTCAAGATCCGCCTGATAACGTTCCATAATAGCTAATAAGGCTGTTCGATTTGCCAAACAGATATCTCGCCAGACCACTGGATCACTGGATGCAATCCGGGTGAAATCTCGAAAACCGCCAGCCGCAAGACGAAAGATTTCTTCACTCTCATCCATGCTCACCAAGGTGTCGACAAGACCATAAGCCAACATATGCGGTAAATGGCTGGTGGCAGCCAGCACCTCATCGTGATGATCGACCGCCATTTCATCGACAGTTGCTCCCGCCTGCTGCCACATGGCACGCACCGTTTCAACAGCAGCACTAGATGAGCTTTCCAGAGGCGTCAGTATCACCCGCCTGCCCTGATATAGCTCGGCAAAGGAGGCCTCGACCCCGCTCTGCTCATTGCCAGCGATGGGATGACCGGGAACAAAACCTGCCGGCAATCCCTCGACAAACACCGCCTCGGCTGCAGCAACAACACTGGCTTTCGAACTACCAGCATCAGTAATCACCGCATCGGCATTCAAATGCCCCTGCATCGCCCTAAAACAAGACTCCATCGCACCCAGCGGCACGGCCAGCAAGACGACATCCGAACCCTGAACTGCCTCGGCAATATCTGTGGAATAACGATCAACCACTCCCAGTTCAACCGCCCTTTTCAACTCAGCCTCTGTACGACCGCAGCCAACTACCGCCTGACAATAACCGGCCTGTTTCAAGGCCCGCGCCAGCGAGCCGCCAATCAGACCGACGCCAATAATGGTGAGTTGCTGAATCATTGCCAGATAAACCTAAAGATCGCGACCAATGACCTGAGCGATACCACGCAGCTCACCCATCAGTGTATTAAGCTGATCCGGGCTCAAGGCCTGATCTGCATCGCACCAGGCTTCGGCCGGACGGGGATGCACTTCAATCAACAAACCATCCGCACCTGCAGCAATCGCAGCACGTGACAGATCAGGCACCATCCACGCCTTGCCACCGGCATGACTTGGATCAACAATGACCGGCAGATGGGTCTCACGCTTCAGCACCAGAATTGCAGTGATGTCGAGCATATTGCGATAGGCTGTTTCAAATGAACGCACACCGCGCTCACAAAAAATGATGTTGTGATTACCGTTAGCAGCAATATACTCCGCAGCCATCAACCACTCAGAAATAGTTGCCGACATACCTCGCTTGAGTATCACCGGGGTCTGCACCTTGCCCACTTCTTTTAACAAGTCAAAATTCTGCATATTTCGGGTACCGATCTGAATCACATCAACATTGTGTTCCAAAAATGTGTCGAGCATGCGCACATCCATCAACTCAGTAACGATAGGTAACTTGTGTACCCTGGCAGCCGTCTGGAACATTTCCAAGCCTTCGACACCCACTCCCTGAAATGCGTAAGGACTGGAACGAGGTTTAAATGCGCCACCACGCATCATACTGCAACCGGCAGCGGCAACAGCAGCGGCTGACTGTTGCATTTGCTCAAGAGTCTCGACTGAACATGGGCCGGCGATCACCTGCACAGTCTTGCCACCAATCTTGACTCCGGCAACATTGATAACTGTGTTTTCATGATGTGAATCACGCGAAACAATTTTGTAAGGTTTCATAACGCGGACAACATTTTCAACACAAGGCAGTGCTTCAAGCGCTTCTTTATCTACTTTTGTTTCATCACCAATGGCGCCGATAACGATGCGTTGAATACCTTTCGAGACATGCGGTTCTAGCCCCATGGCACTGATTTTTTCCGTGACTGCAGTTATATCTGCATCTGTAGCAACAGCTCTAAGAATTATAATCATGAATTTTTACCTTGTTTAAAACGCCTTACTGGCACTATAAAACCGCAACCGGATAGGAGCCCAACACCTTCAGGGCCGAAGACTCGTCAGCAAGCGTTTGCAGTGCAGTCGCCACCTTGTCATCCTCTTTATGACCTTCTATGTCGATAAAAAATACGTATTCCCACATCGCCCGTCTTGAAGGACGTGACTCGATACGCGTCATGGAAATCTGCGCATCAGACAATGGTTTGAGTAAACGGTTCAGGCCTCCGGGACGATTAGACGTCGACAGCAACAAAGAGGTTTTGTCCTTGCCACTGGCTGGCGGTGACTGACGCCCAACAATCAGGAATCGGGTGGTATTGTCCGGTTCATCTTCAATATTGCACTCGATAACAGATAGGCCGTACAACTCAGCAGCAGTGCTGGAGGCAATCGCAGCCGCACCTTCTTCCTCAGCGGTAATTTTGGCAGCCTTGGCATTGCTATTGACCGCAACTCTGGCAACACCTTTCAAATTCTCATCCAGCCATTCGCGACACTGGGCAAGAGCTTGTTGATGAGCGTAGACAGTGTTGATCTTACTCAAATCAGCATCGCTGCCAAGCAAGCAATGATGAATTCGCAAGTCCACTTCACCGCTAATCTGCAGCGGCGAATTAAAAAACATATCCAGGGTATGATTGACTACACCTTCAGTGGAATTCTCAATAGGCACAACGCCATAATGAGACAACCCAGCTTCCACATCACGAAACACCTCGTCGATTGTCGCATGAGGTGCAGTCTTAACTGAATGACCAAAATGTTTCAGCGCTGCATCATGGGTATAAGTGCCTTCAGGGCCAAGAAAGGCAATCCGCATTGGCTGTTCCAGCGCTAAGCAAGCCGACATAATTTCTCGAAACAGGCGCGCCATCTCTTCACCCGAGAGTGGCCCCTGATTACGTTCGATAACACTGCGCAAGACCTGAGCCTCACGCTCTGGGCGATAAAAATCAGCCTCACCGTCACCAGATGCAATTTTGATTTCTGCCACAGCCTGGGCACACTTGGCCCGTTCATTAATCAGATTCTGGATTTGTTCATCAAGCTCATCAATGCGATCACGCACCTGAGGCAGGTTGGTAAATTTTTCAGTCATCAGAAACTACAATACCCTTACAGACAAAACACCATCAATGGCCTTGATACGTTCGACCACGACATCGGCAACTTCAGTCTCAACATCAGCTAGCGTATAGGCAATATCACCTTTTGATTTGTTCAACATATCGACAATATTCAAACCCGCATCGGCCAGCGCAGTAGAAATTTGCCCCACCATGTTTGGCACATTGGAATTAGCGATCGCCAGACGATTGCCAATATTATTAGTACGCGGCATCACCACCTCAGGAAAATTAACAGCATTGGTAATGTTACCGTTTTCAAGAAAGTCCTTAATCTGCTCTGCCACCATGATGGCACAATTATCCTCCGCTTCAGCGGTCGATGCACCCAGGTGAGGCAAGGCGATAACACGTTCATGACCATTGAGTGAACCAGAGGGGAAATCCGTGACATAGGCGTAAAGCTCGCCTGAATCCAGAGCCTTGCAAACAGCCTCTTCATCAACAATGCCATCACGGGCAAAATTCAACACCACTGCGCCCTTCTTCATTACCGCTACACGCTCAGCATTGAGCATATTACGAGTCGCATCAACCAAAGGCACATGAAAAGTTATGAAGTCACAGCGTGAAACCATGTCATCAACACTATGGGCCTGCTCTACTTCAGCGGCCAATTGCCATGCGCCCTTGACGGTAATCTGCGGATCATAACCAATCACCTTCATTCCCAGACTCAAGGCGACATTGGCAACACGAATCCCGATGGCACCCAGACCAACCACGCCCAGAGTTCGGCCCGGCAGTTCGAATCCTGCATATTTCTTTTTTCCCGCCTCAACCTGTTTGCTTAACGCGGCATCGTCACCCACAAGTTTGTCGGTGTAATTCCAGGCCTGACAGATGTTACGACTGGCCAACAACATGCCAGCCACCACCAGTTCTTTAACCGCATTTGCATTAGCGCCCGAGGCATTAAACACGGGTATGCCACGCTGACTCATCTTGTCGACAGGAATATTGTTGACCCCGGCACCGGCTCGACCAACTGCCTTTAAGGTTGCCGGTATATCCATGCCATGCATTTTGAATGAACGTAACAGGATCGCATCCGGATGCTGGATCTCTGAAGCGACCTCGTATCTATCGCGCGGCAGACGATCCAATCCAGAAACAGAGATATTGTTCAGTGTCAGGATCTTGTACATGCCGTGCCCTCCCGGTTTTAACCGTAGCGCGTCTCGAAATCGACCATCAGTTCGACCAGTGCATCAACCCCGGCTTCAGGCATTGCATTATAGATGCTGGCACGCATACCACCGACAGAACGATGACCCTTCAAAGTCATTAAGCCACGCTCAGCTGCTTCTTTCAGGAATACAGCATCCAACTCAGCATTAACCAGGGTAAACGGCACATTCATCCACGAACGGCTTTCTGTCGTGACTGGATTAGCATAGAAATCTGAACTATCAATCGCCGCATACAACTTGGCAGCTTTTCGCTGATTGATCTCAGCCATGGCAGCAAGACCACCTTTGCTTTTCAGGTGGGCAAAGGCAAGACCAGCAAGATACCAAGTATAGGTCGGTGGAGTGTTGTACATAGAACCATTTTCTACATGCGCGGAATAATCAAACATGGTCGGTGTTCCAGCGATGGTTTGCCCGACCAAATCTTCACGAACTATCACCACAGCCAAACCAGCCGGACCAATATTCTTCTGCGACCCGGCATAAATCACACCGAACTTAGAGACATCAATGGGTCGCGACAAAATCGTTGACGACATATCTGCCACCAGAGGTACATCGCCAGTCTCAGGGATGTAAGGAAACTCAACACCCCCGATAGTTTCATTCGGTGTGTAATGTACATAGGCAGCATCAGCATCCAACTGCAACTCAGACTGTGCTGGCGTAGTCGAAAACTTTGACGCTTCAGTGGTCGCGGCAACATTGACCTTGCAGTAACGTTTGGCCTCGGCAATCGCTTTTTTAGACCAAGCGCCGGTATTAATGTAATCCGCCCCCGTCTTACCACGCAACAGGTTCATCGGCACCATGGCAAACTGGCTGCTGGCACCGCCTTGCAGAAACAACACTTTGTAGTTAGCCGGGATCGCCATCAACTCACGCAGATCAGCTTCGGCCTGTGCCGCAATTGACATAAATTCCTTGCCGCGATGGCTCATTTCCATCACCGACATGCCACTGCCCTGCCAATCCAGCATCTCTTCCTTGGCCTGCTGTAAAACTGCCTCGGGTAATACCGCCGGACCGGCACTGAAGTTAAACACTCTAGCCATCGTTTGCCTCGAATTGTTAGTTATCAGATTGTTCTTCGGCGTCAGCGTCGCTGTCATCGTCAGTTTCTACATCGACTATTTTTTCGACACCAATCAAGTTTTCGGCTTTTGACAATTTGATCAGGCGTACACCCTGGGTATTACGTCCCAAGCAAGAAATCTCAGCCACACGGGTACGGACCAGCGTGCCGTTGTCACTGATCAACATAATTTCGTTATCGCTGCTGACCTGAACCGCACCTACCACCGCACCATTACGTTCATTGGTTTGAATCGAGATAACACCCTGGCCACCACGACCATGGACCGGATAATCTTCGATCGCTGTACGTTTGCCGTAACCCTGCTCGGTAACTGTCAACACGTTACCTTCAGTCACATTGATCAACGAGATGACCTGCTGTCCAGCAGCTAACTTGACACCTTTAACGCCGCGAGCAGTACGTCCCATTGGACGGACATCTTTTTCATTAAAACGAATCGCCTTGCCAGCACTGGTCAGCAGCATGACATCGTTATCACCATTAGTGATATCCACGCCCACCAAACAATCATCACCCAACAGATCAAGGGCAATAATGCCATTGGCACGTGGACGTGAGAAATCCTTCAACGGTGTCTTCTTGACGATACCAGTGCTGGTGGCCATAAAGACAAACTTGCCTTCTTCATATTCACGTACTGGCAGCACAGCATTGATACGTTCACCCTCTTCCAGTGGCAGCAGATTTACAATCGGTTTACCGCGCGCTGTGCGACCCGCCTGTGGCAATTCGTAAACCTTCTTCCAGTACAATTTGCCGCGACTTGAGAAACACAAAATCGTGTCGTGGGTATTAGCGATAAACAGCTTATCGATAAAATCTTCATCTTTAACGTTGGCAGCTGACTTGCCCTTGCCACCGCGTTTCTGCGCCTGATAGATAGTCAAGGATTGTGATTTCACATAACCCGCATGCGACAAGGTAACAACCACATTTTCCTCTGTAATCATGTCTTCCAGAGAGAGGTTGATACGGCTTTGCAGAATTTCACTGCGACGTTCATCGCTATATTCGTCCAGGATCTCGACCAATTCGTCACGAATCACCTGCATTAGACGACCAGGATTTGAAAGGATGTCGAGCAGATCGGCAATACGCTCAAGAATATCCTTGAACTCAGCCGTAATCTTTTCCTGCTCCAATCCAGTAAGACGATGCAGGCGCAGTTCCAAAATCGCTTGAGCCTGAGCATCGGACAGACGGTAACCACCATCGACCATACCAAATTCGGCAGCCAGACCTTCAGGACGGGACATATCCGTATCAGCCCGTTCCAGCATGTCACTGACTGCACCGAGCGGCCAAGACCTGCCCATCAAACCGGCCTTGGCTTCGGCCGGACTGCCTGAGGCCTTGATCAAGGCAATCACTTCATCGATATTGGCCAGCGATACCGCCAGACCTTCTAATATATGGCCACGTTCACGCGCCTTGCGCAGATCAAAAATGGTGCGACGAGTTACCACCTCACGACGATGGCGAATGAAGGCGGCCAACATCTGCTTCAGATTAAGCAGCTTGGGTTGGCCATCCACCAGGGCAACCATGTTTATGCCGAAGACATTCTCCAACTGGGTATAGCGGTAGAGATTATTCAGCACTACCTCACCCACTTCACCACGGCGCAATTCGATTACCATGCGCATGCCGTCCTTGTCAGACTCGTCGCGCAGCTCGGTAATGCCTTCGACCTTTTTCTCTTTAACCAGCTCGGCAATCTTTTCCAGCAGATTGGCTTTATTCACCTGATATGGCAGTTCGGTGATGATGATGGTTTGTTTGTCTTTAGCCTCATCAATCTCGATTTCACTGCGGGCACGTAGATAAATACGGCCACGACCGGTGTAATAGGCCTCTTGAATACCCTGTGCGCCATTAATAAAAGCAGCGGTGGGAAAATCAGGACCAGGCACGTATTCCATCAGACCGGCTATATCGAGATCAGGATTATCCACCAGGGCGATACAGGCGTTCACAATCTCGGTAAGGTTGTGGGGCGGGATATTGGTGGCCAGACCCACCGCGATACCGGCAGAGCCGTTAATCAGCAGGTTGGGCAGACGGGTCGGAAAGACCGCTGGTTCGTGTTCAGATTCATCATAGTTGGGGATAAAGTCAACCGTCTCTTTATCGAGATCGGCCAGCAGCTCGTGGGCAATCTTGGCCATGCGAACTTCGGTATAGCGCATGGCAGCGGCAGAATCACCATCGACAGAACCGAAGTTACCCTGGCCATCCACCAGCATGTAGCGCATTGAAAACGGCTGTGCCATACGGACAATGGTGTCGTAGACGGCAGTATCACCATGCGGGTGATATTTACCGATAACGTCACCCACCACACGGGCAGACTTTTTGTAAGGTTTGTTCCAGTCGTTGCCGAGTACGCTCATAGCGTAGAGCACACGACGGTGAACCGGCTTCAGACCATCTCGCACATCTGGCAGAGCACGCCCGACGATGACCGCCATGGCGTAGGCCATGTACGACTGCTTCATCTCCTCCTCGATGGTAATCGGGAGGACTTCTTGAGCAAAATCAACCATGGATTATTTTAGTGCCTTTATCTTTATAAACTGCTTTATCTGCAACTTGCCGAACCCCAGACTGGCAAGCAACAAGCCCCTCTTATAATAAGCAGCAAAGCTTAGCATACTCCTAACGCCTCAGGCACCCTTTTCTACACCTAAGCCATTGTAAAGCTAGCCTTTCATCATTTCGGCCATCTTAGAGGCTGTCGGCGCCTCAACCACACCTTTTTCAGTGACGATGGCATCCACCAATTCAGCCGGAGTGACATCAAACGATGGATTCCAGGCATGAGCGGCATCAGGGGCAATTCGAGTGCCGGCTAGACTCAATACCTCGTCCTGAGGACGTTCTTCGATGGGTATTTGATCACCACAGCTAATAGCCATATCAACAGTCGAAGTGGGCGCAACTACCATGAACTTAACACCATGATGCCTAGCGTTGACCGCCAGCGAATAGGTGCCAATCTTATTGGCCACATCGCCGTTGGCAGCAATGCGATCGGAACCGACGATTATCCATTTAACCTTACCCTGTTTCATCAGGGTGGCAGCCGCACCTTCGGCGATCAGAGTGACAGGGATATTGTCCTCTACCATTTCCCAGGCAGTCAGGCGCGCGCCTTGCAGCCAGGGACGAGTTTCATCGGCAAAAACATGACTAATCTTGCCCGCAGCATAGGCGACACGAATCACCCCTAGAGCTGTGCCCACACCGCCAGTAGCCAAGGCACCGGCATTGCAATGAGTTAAGACGGCACAGGGACCATCTATCAGCTCAGCACCCAATTGCCCCATGTGAAGATTGGCAGCAATATCTTCTGCATGAATCAATTTGGCCTCGGCCAGCAGGCTCGCCACCGGACTGCCTTCAATCCCGGCCAGCATTGCCTTCATCCTATCCAGCGCCCAGAACAGGTTGACTGCGGTTGGGCGAGATTCAGCCAATACTTTGAAGTCTTCTTCGATGAGATTTTTCCAGTGCTCGCTGGACTCGGCATAACGTTGCTTTGCTGCTAGCACAACGCCATAGGCAGCAGCAATGCCAATAGCCGGCGCACCACGCACCACCATGTCACGAATCGCTTGAGCCACACCCAAGGCATCGGAAAAAGTGATCCACTGCTCCAGACGCGGCAGCAGACGCTGGTCCAGCAGCTTCAGCCCGCTATCACTCCACTCAACCGCCCTGATATTGTCGTAATCCTGGATCGACATATTGCTAACTCCAGCAAAAAATAGGCATGATACCGGCTAATCTAATTCAGGCCAAAACATCTATTAAACTGTTAAGCAATTTCAGCCGATAATCCATAGAAGGACCTAAAATTCCGGTGGATGCCATGAACAAGCACTTTATCAAACAGTTTATTTTCAGCGCCGTAATGGTATTTACCTGGCAAAACGCCATTGCGACCACACCCGGCCTATGGGATGGCCCCTCCTCCTCGCCACAACAATCCTTGCATGTCCCTGATAATGAATTACAAGAAGGCAGCTTTGAATACGTCTCACTCAGTCCTGTCTTTTTTGATAGCAATAAAGCCACCCTGACCCGCGAGGGGCAGCAGGCACTCGATGCTGCCAGTGAATATTTGCAAAAGTACGCCAATATCAGACGCATTCTGGTGGATGGTCATACCGATGCAAAAGGCAGCATCAACTTCAACGACAACCTTTCTGACCGTCGTGCCAAGATTGTTCGTAACTACCTTACCGTCAAAGGCATAGACCCAAGCCTGATAAATCTCGCCGGCATGGGCGAACATAAACCCGTCGATCAAAACTGGACGCGTGATGGTCGTCAGCGCAATCGTCATGTTTCTATCTACGCCGTACATTGGAACCGCTAGACAAACCTCAATTCAACAGCTGCCCCACATAGGGTTATACTTCCAGCCACATCAAACCAGGGCTGGAAACCTATGCAACAACCATTGCTGCAACCAACACAAAAAATAGACACGCTGATTCAGGCACGCTGGATTATTCCAGTAGTCCCTGAAAATGCATGCCATGAAGATCATTGTATCGCCGTACATGACGGCAGGATTATAGACCTGCTGCCCCATGACGAAGCCCTGAAAAAGTATCAGCCCGACGTTTTCCACCAGCTAGATCAACACGCCCTGATTCCCGGGCTTATCAACAGCCACACCCATACAGCTATGTCACTATTCCGCGGCCTGGCCGATGACCTGCCGTTAATGGAATGGCTGAACGGCCATATCTGGCCCGCTGAAGCCACCTGGGTCAGCCCGGAATTTGTCCATGACGGTACACGTCTGGCGGTGGCCGAAATGCTACGCGGCGGCACCACCTGCTTCAACGATATGTATTTCTTTCCTGACGAAACAGCGCGTGTGGCGGCCGACGCCCATATGCGCGCCACTGTCGGCATGATATTGATCGACTTCCCCACTGTTTGGGCGGCCAATGCCGAGGAATATATCCACAAAGGGCTTAAGCTGCACGATGAATACCGCAATCATCCTCTGATCAAAACAGCCTTTGCCCCACACGCCCCCTACACCGTCTCGGATGAACCATTGGCAAAAATACAGATGCTGGCCGAAGAACTGGACCTGCCTATTCATATACACGTCCATGAAACCGCAGATGAAATTGGTGGCAGCATGGAACACCACCAACTCAGGCCACTACAACGACTGGAGAAGCTGGGATTGTTAACACCAAGATTGCTGGCTGTACATATGACCCAGCTCAGCGATGACGAAATAACTCGACTCGCCAAGACAGGCTGCCATGTTGTTCACTGCCCAGAATCCAATCTCAAACTTGCCAGTGGTTTCTGCCAGGTCGACAAACTACTTAAGACGGGTGTAAACGTCGCTCTTGGCACCGATGGCGCTGCCAGCAACAACGATCTCGACATGTTTGGTGAGATGCGGACTGCCGCCCTGCTGGCCAAGGCCGTCGCCGCTGATGCCAGCGCCGTACCGGCAGCCACCGCCCTGAGCATGGCCACTATTAATGGTGCTAAGGCACTTGGCATTGATTATGAGACTGGCTCTCTGGAAATTGGAAAGGCAGCAGATTTTTGTGTCGTCAATCTCGGCAGTATTGACAGCCAACCGGTCTACAATCCAATCTCTCAATTGGTCTACGCCACTGGCCGCGACAAGGTCAGTGATGTCTGGGTAGCCGGTAAGCACGTGGTCAAGGATGCTACACTCACCACCATGAATGAGACCATCATTCGACAGAAAGCCATCGAATGGGGCAAAAAGATTATCGCTGCCGATCAGAAGCAGCAAGACTAAAATTGATAGGGTATTGATAGGGAACAACAATGAACGCCACAGCAAATCCCGCAGCAAATATAGACCCGGCAGAAGTCAGCAAATTCGAACAGCTGGCCTCGCGCTGGTGGGATCAGAACAGTGAATTTAAACCGCTGCATGAGATCAACCCACTGCGTTTGAACTATATCGACCAACGCGCCGCGCTGGCAGGTAAAAAAGTTGCGGACATCGGTTGTGGCGGCGGTATTTTGTCTGAAAGCATGGCCAAACGTGGCGCCATTGTCACTGGAATCGATGCCGGCAAGGCACCGCTCACCGTTGCCAAATTACATGCCCTTGAAGCAAATGTGCAGCTCGACTATCAACACACCACAGCCGAAGCACTAGCAGCAGAACACCCGGCTGAATTTGAAGTTGTTACTTGCATGGAAATGCTCGAACACGTTCCTGACCCCAGCTCCGTAATCCAAGCCTGCGCCGACCTGGCCCAACCGGGGGCCGACCTTTTTTTTTCCACCATCAACCGCAACCCCAAGGCCTATGCCCTCGCCATTGTCGGCGCTGAATATCTACTCAACATGCTCCCCAAGGGCACCCATGACTACGCCAAATTCATTCGCCCTTCAGAGCTAGGCCAATGGTTGCGAGCCGCTGGGCTGGAATTGATCGACATCAAAGGCATGAGCTACAACCCTCTGACACGCCAATACAAGCTCGGCCAGGATATCGACGTCAATTATCTCTTGCATGCAAAAAATGCCACCAACTAGACTAAATAAACAGATTAAAAAGTTAATAAAACAGCCATTTACGCCGATAGCTTGGTCATAACCTGATATGAACAAGGAATATCAAAAGGTGCGCACTGTATTATTCGATCTGGATGGAACGCTGGCAGATACCGCAGAGGATCTGGCCGATGCGCTTAATGGCGTACGCGATAGACGTGGCCTCTCGCCGCTGTCATTCGATCTAATTCGCCCTATTGTCTCTCATGGGGCAGACGCCCTTATCTATCTTAGTTTTGAGGTTTCACCTGGCGATGATAGTTACGCTGAAATCCGCGAAGATTTACTCGAAATTTACCGCAACAATATTGCCAATAAAACCCGCCTGTTTCCGGGCATGGCTGAAGTTTTAGAAAGCATTGAAAATAGTGGCCGCAACTGGGGGGTTGTCACCAACAAACCCAGCTGGTTGACCGAGCCACTAATAGAAGCATTAAATCTTCATAAACGAGCCGCCTGCATTGTTTCCGGTGATACCACGCCGAAACGCAAACCTGATCCCGAACCCATGTTATTTGCCAGTAATCAGGTGGGCTCACACTGCCATGAGTGTCTCTACGTTGGTGATGCCGAGCGTGATATCGAAGCAGGTCGCCGAGCCGGCATGACAACTTTAGCAGCGTTATTTGGTTACATCGGTGAACACGACAATCCCGATGCATGGGGTGCCGATGGCATGATCAACCAACCAGGCGAGATACTCAACTGGCTAAATGAGCAGCCCATCAAACTAGACGAGAAGGTGTAAGCAATGTCTGAAACTGCCATCTTTGCTTTCGTCATCCTGGTTAGCATCTTTGCCACGGCGTTGGGTTATGTTATCTCTACGCTTAAATCCCGTCACAAAATTGATGAATTAAGACAAAAATACGTAGACCTCAACGACAAACTCGATAACCAGAAAACAGATACCTCAGAAAAATTTTCCACTGTTGAAAAAATGCGTGAAGGCCTGGAAAGCAGCCTTTCAACACTGATCAATGATGACGCTGAAACCCCGGCAGATTTATCCGACAAAGAGCGATTTGTCGAATCCCTGCTTACTCCCTTGCAAGACTCGCTACGCAGTGCCGATAAACAAGCAAAACGGATTATTCGCGAAGGCCAAAAAGTACAACAGCAAATCCAGAAACAGCTCGATATCCTCCACGCACCACAGCAGCTCGGGCGTGGTGATGTAAAGGAAATCGCCAAGAACCTGGCTGATGATGAAAGCCGCAGCCTCTGGGGCATTCAAACATTAAAAAAACTGCTTGAACTAACCTTCATGACTGATCACTACCGTATGAGTGAATCTGACACAGACAATAACAATCAACACAACCGCCCCTGCCTTATCAAGCTACCTAACAATAATCGAGTTTCAATCGATCCTAACGCGCCACTCGAAGCCTATGTCAACATTTGTCAGGCACCTGATGCGACTGTCAGAGCCTGGCACCTGGAAAGCCACGCCCGCAAGCTTCGCGAACGCATCATGGAAATGAGCAGTCGTGCCTACACCTCTCAGCATGAGGAGCAGCCCATGGCGCAAATCCTGATGATTTTGAATGATCACTATCTGGCAACAGCGCTTGAGATTGACAACGATCTGCTGCAGCTGGCGCAAAAAAACAATTTAATTCTGGCCACCCCGACCGACCTGTTCAACCTTCTGCAAACAATATCATTCGGCTGGCGACAACAGGAATTTACTACTGACGCCAAAAAAATACGTGAAACCGGTATACATCTCTACAAACGTTTTGGCACATTTATCAAACTGATTGCCGAACTCGGCTCTGAACTCAGCGGCGTACTCAACAGCTACAATCGTGCCGTATCAGTATTTGGTACAACTGCAGCGCAGGCCGAAAAAAGAATGCAAGATGGCGCTGAAATCAGCAACCCTCTCCCTGATGAAGAGCAAGAGAAAAAAAGTGCCTAACTCATAGTCCTCCCAATCCAAGGGGACATTGAAGACTCGCAACCCAGCGCCGACTTCGGTATCCTATAGCTCCTTTCCGCAGTACAACCAAACAGCAACATGACACCAGACCAATATTGCCAGGACAAAGCAGCCAAGAGTGGCTCCAGCTTTTATTACAGTTTTCTGTTTCTGCCAGCCATGCAAAAACAGGCCATTATTGCCCTGTATGCCTTTTGTCGTGAAGTCGATGATGTGGTTGACGAATGCTCTGACCCAGGCCTGGCAAGCAATAAGCTTGAGTGGTGGCGCAGCGAAATCAACAACCTGTTTTCAGGCAACCCTAACCATCCGGTCACCCAGGCATTAAAAACCTCGATTGAAAATTACAACCTGCCGCAAGAGTATTTTATTGAAATCATTGATGGCATGGCCATGGACCTTGAGCAATTTACCTATGCCAGTTTTAAAGACTTAAGTCTTTACTGTTATCGAGTTGCCTCGGTGGTCGGTTTAATGGCTGCCGAGATATTCGGCTATGAAGACCGACAAACCCTGAAATACGCCCACAACCTGGGCATGGCCTTCCAGCTCACCAATATCCTTCGTGATGTCGCTGAAGATGCTGCCCGGGGGCGTATCTACATCCCTCAAGATGAGTTGCAGAAGTTTAAAGTTTCACAAGAAGATATTCTTAATCATCAAATGACGGATAACGCGCGCCAATTAATGGCTTTTCAGGCTCAGCGTGCTAATGAATACTATCAAAAAGCATTTGATTTACTACCCGAGTCAGACCGATATAGCCAACGCTGTGGCATCATCATGTCAGCAATTTACCAGGCCACACTAAAAGAGATTGAGAATGACAATTTCCGCGTCCTTGATCAACGTATTTCTTTAACCCCAGTACGCAAACTGTGGATTGCCTGGTCTACTGCCCGCCAGGAAAAAAAACGGCGACGCAAACAATAACTCCTCACCTGAAATCAAACATCTTTATAATGTTCCTGCAAACATGTTTCACAAATACTGTGACTAAATTGAGCCGCTGAATGTTGTTCTATATAGGCCTCGATACGATGCCATGACTCTTGATCATCACGAATTTTATGGCAGTGCATACAGATGGGTAGAATACCTTGCAAAGTTTTAACATGCCCCAAGGCATCTTCCAGCTCCTTAACACGAGAACTAAGTGAAGCCTGCAAATCGACAACACGTTGACCAACGCCTATCCGGGCATTCAGCTCATAAAAATCAAACGGCTTGGTGATATAGTCATCAGCACCCGCCTCAAGACCCTCGACAATGTTGCTCTCGCTGTTTAATGACGTTAACAGAATGACATAGGGAGGGTTATCATTCTGATGTTCACGTAGCTTATGGCATACGTCGACACCACTCATACCCGGCATCATCCAATCAAGAATTGCCAACATAGGCCTGTCAGGACGCTGCAATATTTCCAACGCATCATCACCATTATCAACCCCAACAATCTCGTAACCAAAACTAATCAGCAGGGTTGCCAAGAGTTCAAATGAATCAGCATCATCTTCAGCAATCAGTACACGCATATTTATCTCACTTAAGCATATAAAATTAATTAACCAACGAGCGAAACTGAGTCATTACATCACCTGCCAACAAGCCTCTTTCACCGCTAAAGGCAGCTTTATCGGCAGCGGCGGCATGCAGAGCAACCCCCATTTTTGTCGCTTCAAACAATTCAAACCCCTGGGTGATAAATGAGGCAATTATGCCCGTCAACACATCCCCCATTCCACCGGTCGCCATGCCTGGATTACCATCGCTACAGAGTGCTGTTTGGCCATCTTCACTGTAAATCAAGCTTCCTGCCCCCTTCAAAACTGTTACGGCAGAAAACTTTTCAGCTATAGCCTTAACCGCGTCAAAACGTTGCCTATTGATCTCATGACGACTGCAATCCAGCAAACGAGCTGCTTCACCAGGATGCGGCGTTAATACCCAATTTGTATATTGAGCAGATTCATAAGCCAAAAGATTAAGTGCATCGGCATCAACCACAACGGGTTTGCCCGACTGCAGCACAGCCTCAAACAGCTCAATCGCCCAGTCGTCCTGGCCTAGCCCAGGACCTATGGCAATCACAGAGGCCTGTTCAATCAATCTGCGTAAATCATGACTATTGGCCACGCCATGCCACATCACCTCAGGACGAGCTGCAGACATGGCCGCCACATGCTCTGGTCGGGTCGCCACACTGGTCAGCCCACTGCCGACACGCGCCGCCGCCTCTGCCGCCAGTCGTACCGCTCCAGCCATACCGTAGTTACCACCAATAATCAGGCTATGGCCAAACAAACCCTTATGGGCATTTTTCGGCCTTGCGGGCAAATTGTTGCGCAGCTTTAACCAATCAATCCGCTGACAGGCGGCCTTAACCTGTTGATAGACGGCAGCAGGAACTCCCAGGCCATCAAAGCCAATCACGCCACAACAATCAACACCAGAAGCGGTAAACATGCCTTGTTTCAGGCCAATAAAACTGACTGTCGCATCAGCCTGAATCGCACGCCCCATTACACAACCCGTGTCGGCATGCAGGCCCGAAGGAATATCAATTGCCAGCACAGGCACAGGCGCTGCATTGATGGCATCTATAATCTCAGCCCAACGCCCCTCTACCTCCCTATTCAGTCCTGTGCCAAAGATGGCATCGACCACCACATCTGAACTATTTAGGCAAGTAACATCAAACTCTTCAGCGGTAAGGCCTGCTGCCCTTGCGGCACCCCAGGCGGTCGCTGCATCGCCATGCAATTCATTAGGATTAGTCAGCGCAACCAGCCTGACCGAATAGCCCTTTTCATGGGCCAG
>Ga0316204_10006565_pt1 | contig 17787 bp, 17 predicted proteins | sample 6monrhotite_MG_2_FD_205661 | JGI IMG/M metagenome (GOLD analysis project Ga0316204, IMG submission 205661) | Microbial mat bacterial communities from mineral coupon in-situ incubated in ocean water Damariscotta River, Maine, United States -... | ecosystem: Environmental > Aquatic > Marine >... | reverse complement strand
CGGCCGTAGCAAGTCCAGCTTTCGCATCGCCGTCGAACGCGTTGAAAAAGGCCTGCAATATGCCTATCGCGACCGTCGCACCAAAAAACGGCAGTTTCGCCGTCTTTGGATTGCCCGCATCAATGCCGGCGCACGGCAGTATGGCCTGACCTATTCGCGCTTTATGAATGGGCTTGCCAAGGCCGAGATCGAGCTGGACCGCAAGGTTCTGTCCGAACTGGCGATCAGCGAGCCCGAGGCCTTCAAGGCCCTGGTTGAAGAGGCCGAGGCGGCTCTCGCCAAATCCTGATCCCTTAACCCAAGGGTTCATCCATCGGGAAAATCGAATTCGGGGAGCCGTCCTTTATAATAAAAGGTCGCCGCTCCCCTTTTTCTTGTGATATCGACGGAACAGATTTCAAATGGATTCAACAGACCAGCTACGTACCGACCTGATCGCCACCATCGCCGGGGCAACAACCACGGCGATGCTTGAAACCGTCAGGGTTTCCGCACTTGGAAAAAAAGGCTCGATCACGGGGGCCATGAAGTCCCTGGGCGGCATGGACCCGGACGCCAGACGCGAAGCGGGGCAGGCGATCAACTCCTTGAAGAATGAGGTGACCGCCGCCATCGAAAGTCGCAAGGCCGATCTGGAACGTGCCGAGCTCGACATCCGCCTTATGAGCGAAAAGGTCGACCTGACCCTGCCCGTGCGTCCAATGGCTGAGGGGCGGGTTCATCCCATCAGCCAGGTCATCGATGAAATGACGGCGATCTTCTGCGAAATGGGCTTCACGGTCGCCGAAGGCCCCGATATTGAAGAAGACTGGTATAATTTCACGGCCCTGAATATTCCGCCCGAGCATCCGGCCCGCCAGGAGCACGATACGTTTTATTTGCCCGGCGAAAAGGACGGTCATCGCAAGGTCCTGCGGACCCATACCTCGCCCGTGCAAATCCACACCATGCAGGACAAGGAGCCGCCGATTCGCATCATCGTTCCGGGGCGCACCTATCGCTGCGATTATGATGCCACCCATTCACCGATGTTTCATCAGATCGAAGGGCTGGTTGTCGATGAAACAACCAACATGGCCCACCTGAAAGGCTGTCTCATCGATTTCTGCCGGGCCATTTTCGGGGTCGACGAATTGCCCGTGCGCTTCCGGCCCAGCTACTTTCCGTTCACCGAGCCATCGGCAGAGGTCGACATCGGCTGCACCCGTGATGGCGGCGAATTCAAGATCGGTCACGGCGACGACTGGCTGGAAATTCTGGGTTGCGGCATGATCAATCCCAAGGTGCTGGAAAATTGCGGGATCGATTCGACCAAATACCAGGGTTTCGCTTTTGGTATGGGGGTTGAACGCATCGCCATGTTGAAATACGGCATACCGGACTTGCGCACCTTTTTTGAATCAGACCTGCGCTGGCTTAAACATTATGGCTTCCAGGCCCTTGATGTTCCCGGCATGGTCGGAGGGCTGAACCGATGAAAATTACTCTTGGATGGTTAAAAGAGCATCTCGAAACGGACGCACCTTTAAGCGAAATAACCGACCGCCTGACCATGTTGGGCCTCGAGATTGAAAGTGTTGATGAGCGCTCTAAAGGGTTGGAAGGGTTTGTTGTCGGCCATGTGATCGAGGCGGTCAAACACCCCGACGCCGACAAATTGCAGATCTGTAGCGTCGATACCGGCAGCGAAGTCCTGGCCGTGGTGTGTGGCGCACCGAATGCGCGCACCGGCCTGAAGGGTGTTTTTGCGGCCAGCGGCAGCTATATTCCGGGCCTCGATGTAACCCTGAAAAAAGCCGAAATTCGCGGTGTTGAAAGCAACGGCATGCTGTTGTCGGAACGCGAAATGGGCTTAAGCGAAGAACACGACGGTATTGTCGAACTGGCCGATGATACGCCCGCGGGCGCGTCTGCCGTTTCCGTCATGGGGCTGGACGACCCGGTGATCGATATTGCAATCACCCCTAACCGGGGCGATTGCCTTGGTGTTCGTGGCATCGCGCGCGACCTGGCCGCATCGGGTATGGGCACCTTGAAGCCATTGAACGAGACCCCCGTCAAGGGGGCTTTCAAAAGCCCGGTAAATGTAAGCATCGATCTTGATGCCGATCATGCAGATGCCTGTCCGCAGTTTGTCGGGCGGTATATCCGCGGCGTTAAGAATACCGAAAGCCCCAAGTGGCTGAAGGATAAATTGCTGGCCGTTGGCTTGCGCCCCATATCGGCGCTGGTCGATATCACCAACCTGATGACCATCGAACACTGTCGCCCGCTACATGTGTTTGACGCCGACAAGGTCAAGGGAAACATTCATGTTCGCATGGCCAGACCGGGCGAAACCTTGCTGGCACTGAATGACAAAGAATATGAAATGGACGGCGCCATGACGGTTGTCGCCGATGATCATGACGCCGAAGCGTTGGGCGGAGTGATGGGCGGTGAACGTTCAGGGGTTACGGAAACGACCGTAAATGTTTTTGTCGAATCGGCCCTGTTCGATCCAATTCGCACGGCGATTACCGGGCGTAAACTTAACTTGCAATCCGACGCCCGCTTTCGTTTTGAACGCGGAATTGATACGGCCTTCCTGGAAACCGGAATGGAGATAGCGACCCGGTACATCCTTGATCTATGTGGTGGCGAAGCATCCGAAGTGGTTGTCGCCGGGGCCGGGCCAGACCGCAAGCTGGTGATTCCCTTCCGCCCCGCCCGGGTCTTGCAACTGGCCGGGGTCGAGGTTGAGATCGCAAAAATGAAGCGAATCCTGGATGATCTTGGTTTTAAGGTCTCAGGCGACGGTGAAACGCTTGACGTTTCCGTTCCCACCTGGCGCGGCGATATCGTCGGCGAGGCTTGCCTGGTCGAGGAAATTGTCCGTGTCAACGGGTACGACAAATTACCCATGGTATCGTTGCCGCGTCTTGAAGCGGTTCCCCATGCGGCCCTGAATACCGATCAACGGCGCCGGTCCGACACCCGCCGGGCGCTGGCTGCTGCGGGCCTGGTCGAGGCGGTCACCCTGTCGTTCATGCAGGCCGATCACGCCACCCTGTTTGGCGGTGCGGGTGATGATCTGGTGTTGGTAAACCCGATCAGTTCAGAATTGGGGGTCATGCGTCCGTCAATATTGCCTAACCTGATTGCCGCCGTCGGTCGTAACGCTGATATGGGGTTCGGTGATTGTTCCTTGTTTGAAATTGGTCCCCAATTCCGGGGGGATGAACCAGACGGCCAGGACATGGTTGCCAGCGGTGTCCGTTCCGGGCGCAATGGCAGGCGTAACTGGTCCCAACCCGCACGACCCGTAGATGCTTTTGACGCCAAGTCAGATGCCCTGATTGCACTGGCCGCCGCAGGCGCGCCGACGGATAAAATGCAGATCGATATCGTCGCGGCGCCGGATTGGTATCACCCCGGTCGTTCCGGCACCTTTAACCTGGGGCCTAAAACGGTTCTCGCGGCCTTTGGTGAGCTGCACCCGGGGATGTTGGCAAAAATGGGCGTGAAAGGCCCGGTTGTGGCTTTCGAAGTCTATCTGGATAACCTGCCGAAAGCCAAAAAGGCAAAGACAACAACAAAACCCATGTTGCGGCTTTCACCCTTGCAACCTGTCAAACGCGATTTTGCCTTCGTCGTCGATTCCCAGGTCAGGGCCGATGCCGTGATGCGCGCGGCCTTGTCTGCCGACAAGGCGTTGATCAGCGATGTTTCGGTGTTTGATGTCTTTGCCGGCGGCAATCTGGGCGAAGGGCGTAAGTCCCTGGCCATCAACGTGACCCTGCAACCAACGGCACAAACCCTGACCGAGGAAGAAATCGAACTTGTCTCGAAGCGGATTATTGCAGCGGTTGAAAAGGCCAGCGGTGGATCGCTTCGGGGGTGATCATTCTGGAAGCCGGGCACCGGAATAATTTATTGCTATTTCGCAACGTGCTAATAAACAATTGTTAACAATCAAGTCTTAGCGTAGGGTTTAGAGTGTTGCGACTGCCTACGGGGGTATGTGGGCGTGTGGTTTCGTTTTCGAATTTGATTGCGCGGGCAAATGGACAGGTGTGAACAATGGCTAAAGATGTAAGTTTATCGGGTGTAGAGCGGTTTTTTAAAGACGACGAAATCATCGTCAGCAAGACAGATCTGAAAGGTCGCATGACCTATGTCAATGATCTGTTCCTGAAGCTGGCGGATTACACGGAAGAGGAATGCTTGGGCGAGCCGCACGCAAAAATCCGTAATCCGGAAATGCCACGCTGCATTTTCAAGTTGCTATGGGATGTTATTCAGGACGGCCGCGAGATTTTTGCTTACGTCGTCAACCGGTCGGCCAATGGCGACCATTATTGGGTCCTGGCGCATGTCACGCCCAGCAAGGATGCGCAGGGCAACGTCATCGGGTACCATTCAAACCGCCGCGTACCGGACCGGGCCATTCTGGAAAATACGATCATACCGCTTTACAAGCAGTTGCTTGCCGAAGAGCAAAAACACGCCAACAGCAAGGACGGCATGGAAGCTTCCATGGCCATGGTGACGAACCTGTTGGCCGAAAGCGGCAAAGAATACGACGAATTCATCGCCGGTTTGATATAGGGCAACGGTGCAAAGCCCGGTTAATCATGCCGGGGCGGTGCACCAGATAAAATTTGGGCCTTGAATGGGGCTTTTTGGGGATAAACGGGAGATTTTTTCATGTTTGGTAGCGAAGAAAAAGTGGCGATCAGCAAGGCGCTCAAGGTTTGCAAGGCAATCGCCGATGGTGATTTCGAAGCCAGGATCATCGGAATTTCCGAAAAGGGCGAAGCCGGCGAATTGTTGCAGACCATCAACCTGATGATTGACCGCTGCGATGCCTATGTACGTGAATCCCAAGCGTGTCTGGAATATGTCAGGGACAATAAGTACTACCGGCGAATTCTAGAAAAAGGAATGACCGGAAGTTTCCTTACCGCCAGTCGCACCATCAACAATGCGACCCAGGTCATGGCCGACAAAGTAACGGCCTTTACCTCGGTTGCCGATGATTTCGAAAAGAATATGAAAAACGTTGTGCAAACGGTTGCTTCCGCAGCCACCGAATTGCAGTCAACGGCACAAACCATGGAAAATACCGCCGGGCAAACATCGGAACAGGCGACGACCGTTGCCGCCGCCGCTGAAGAAGCATCGACCAACGTGCAGACGGTGGCCGCGGCCGCCGAAGAGCTTTCAAGTTCCATTGGTGAAATCAGCCGTCAGGTGACCCAATCCAACGATATCGCCGGCAATGCGGCACGTGAAGCCGAACGCAGCAACGATCAGGTCCAGGGCCTGGCGGAAGCTGCCAACAAAATCGGTGAAGTGGTTGAATTGATTTCCGACATCGCCGAACAGACCAACTTGTTGGCCTTGAATGCGACCATCGAAGCGGCGCGCGCCGGGGATGCCGGCAAGGGCTTCGCCGTTGTTGCCTCCGAAGTCAAGAACCTGGCCAACCAGACGGCCAAGGCGACGGAAGAAATCAGCGCCCAGATCGGCGGCATTCAAAAAGCGACACAGGACGCCGTGGCCGCGATTCAGGGAATTACCGGCACCATTTCGGAAATCAACCAGATCTCGTCGACCATCGCTGCCGCCGTCGAAGAACAGGGCGCTGCGACCCAGGAAATTGCCCGAAATGTCGAACAGGCGTCTGCCGGCACATCCGAAGTGACGACGAATATCGTGAAAGTTACCCAGGCTGCCGGAGAAACCGGCCAGTCGGCGTCCGAAGTGCTCTCGGCGGCCGGTGAATTGTCCAGGCAGGGCGAAGTTCTTGGTCAGGAAATGGATAGCTTTATCGTCGAGCTACGCAAGGTCGTCTGATCCCGGTTTATGGGCGGCTTTGGAGGCCGCACCGGTATAGAAGTTCACGCATAGCAGTAAATTGTCAGGGCACTCTTTCGGTCGATGTGATCGAGGGGTGCTTTGACGTACAGTATTTGGTAATATTTAAATGTTAAAGAAGGTTCGGACGGCATAGTTCCGGGCCAATAGACAGCGGTGCTTTTTGCCGCTTTGGGCGCGGCGGAAGGAATGCAATGCAGGATCAACCAAAAAATGATGGCATGGAACGCCGCATGGTGCACCGGATGCTCATGCAATGGCGCAGTGCCCAGGAAGGCTCTGGCATTCCGGGCTTTCGTGATGTCCTGAGCCGGGACCTGGGGGATATTCACCCCTGTATTTACATGCTGGAAATTGACGAAGACATCCCCGATCCCTTTTTTGAGCGCATCGGCGGGGCTTTTGCGGACGAAGGCAGCACGTCATTGGTCGGTCATGCGGTATCCGAGGCACCGGACAATACGCTTCTTGGGCAGGCGGTGAAATACTACAGTCGCGTTCAGGTCAAGCAAATCCCCATTACACTGGGTGGCGAATTCGTACATGCAAATGGCGATACAATTTTGTATCGCAGTATCATCATGCCGGCACGGGACAGCGAAGGCGTGGATAGCTATCTGATAGGTGCTGCAAATTATAAGGTCAAGGACGCGTGACGGCGATTGAACATACGAAAAATCTTATCGTTTGCGGGGTTTTCCCGCTGATGCGGGAGCCGTTTGTTATAACAGCTGCGGTGCTCTGATATGGCGATTAGCGTTTCCTTTGAAATATATTCTTTCAAAAATGGCGACTGGATGCTGGATTCAGTCCATGACGATAAAAACATGGCGATTCACCAGGGCCGCATGTTGATCGCCAGCCCGCATCATATGGCGATCCGGGTAATTGAAGAAAGTTATGACGACGCCGCCGACAGGTCGTTTTCGAAGATTATCTACAAAGATCAAAAGGGCAAAGACGAGCAAAAGCCGAAAAAACAAGCGCCGAAAGATAAAAAAAGTGGCGGTGCTCCGGTTAAGAAAAAGAAGAAGAAAAAAGACGATTTTTCAAAGAACCTGATCATTATGGTGATCAGCGTTGGTGGGATCGGGTTAGGTTTGTTGGCGCTCGTCGCCGTGCTGATCGCTAAATTCGGCTGACCCATAAAACAAACGGCTATCAAATGGACTTTTTTAACGTCGATAGCGACTTTTGCCTTCAATGCCCGTTATCGCTGCGCGCTCGGGGGCAAACCAGTACCGGCGCATCAGGGCAGGTTTGCCAGAAAGTCTTCCGTCAGGTCAGCAATGTCTTCGGCATACAAGTCCCTGAAAAAGTGCCCGGCATCTTCAATAACTTCGAAGCGTACTCCTATCGATGATATCTTCGACATCTTTTCGGGCAAATCCGCTACGACAGTGTCGGCGGATCCGGCGATCACCATTACCGGCTTGGCTACCTGTGAAAGGGCGTGCGGGGTATCTTTCAAGGGATGATCTTCGTAATAACTTACGAAGGTATTGGCCGTGACGGTCGCATCCGGACAGTATAAAGTAGTGACGTTTTGCATCATTTCATTGCCCTTATTAGCCAGAATCAACTTTTTCATGTCTTCAAATCGACCGGCCAAGGGTATTTTGGTGGTTTTTTCATAGCTTTGTGCCGTTTTGTCGTAGTCCCAGGTTGCCGGGGCGATCAGGACGGCGCCGCGAACCCGTTCATTGTCGTGTTCGGTAAGGTACCAGGCGGTCTGGTTTCCGCCCCTGGAATGGCCGACCAAAAGAATGCTGTCGGCACCCTTCCCTTCAAGCCACTCAATCCAGGCAGCGATTTCCTGAACGGCATCGGTATGGCGGTGATTGAATGGAACGGCGCAATCATAGGCGCCTTTGCGATTGTCGATGCCCAGGCTTAAATTGATCGCCAGGGTGCTTAAGCCGCGTTCCTTGTACAGGGATTGCAGGGTGGCGACGATTTCCATCTTGTTGTGAGCAAGCGTGCCGTGGGTGATCAGAATAATGCCGTCACCGATGGTTTTGTTGTCAGCCAATTCCAGATTGGCGTTCAACGTAATGCCATTGAGAGAAAGGGTGACGTCCTTGGCGATCACCATGCCTGGGTTGATCAGGATCCCAACGACCAGGGCGACAAGAAAATTGAGCGGGGCTTGCCGCGTGGGTTGTGTGCGGCCAAACAAACTAAGCGTCATATTTCATTTCTTTCTCAAGACAAGGTGTAAGTTTCGGGCCGCCGTTCAATCAGTATCTATTCCCAGCCCAGGTTGGTTTTCGATGTTACACAATTAGTATTGAACACGGCAATCCCATACCAAAATCCGCTAAGGTTGTGCCTGAATTTGAATTCAGTAGCGGCCAAAAAGTAAGCAGCGGGAATACTTTGGTAAATAAGTATTCTCGCATCTGTCAGGTTCATGTAACGTTATAAGTGTAAAGATTGAACACGTTGCGATCGTGATATTTTTAGAACGTACCAATACTTGGCTTTTTTTGGGGCCGTGAGGAAGCGTATGTTGCACGTGCCGTGGATTTTAACATCTGCTTTTGTTGCGTTTGCCCTGATTGGCCGCGCACCGGTTATGGCGGCCAGCGTCAGTCCGGATTATTATGGTCATTCAAAGACCGTGAAATCGGCACTACCGGTACCGGTGCCGGTGGCGGCTCCCCAAGCGGGTGGGCGTGATGACAATGTACGTGCCGACACGTATCTGTTCCTCGGACAGGATAATTTATTCTTTAATGAAAATGCGGTTTCTGGTTCAGGCCTGGTTCCGGCTGGTGGTGGCATGGAATTGACCCCGCTTCGCCCAACAGCAAAACCTGACCGCCCAGTAATCGATTGAATGCCGACGGTCTAAATACCGATAGCGCAGCCATCCTTGCGCGGGTCAGAGGCGCCAATCAGCACGCCCCGTTGATGATCAATCCACACCGCCTGGCCGCCACCCAGCGGTGTTGGTGCGCGTACGACGTCGTGGCCGCGCGAAGCAAGGTCGGCGGCTATTGTCTCGTCATAGCCGGTCTCCAGCACCAACGGGCCGCCATAGGCAAAACTACGCGGCAGGTCGAGTGCCTGTTGCAGGTCCAGTCCCTGCCCCAGAACGCGGGTCAGGAAATTGGCATGACCCGTCGCCTGATAGTGCCCGCCCATAACACCAAATGGTGCGATGACCTTGTCGCCCTGACAGACCACACCGGGAATGATTGTATGCAAGGGGCGCTTGCCCGGTGCCAGTCGTGACGGATGACCGGCGGTTAACTTGAAACCGGTGCCGCGGCTGTGCAGTAAAACGCCGGTATGGTCATCAAACAGGAAGCTGCCAAAAGCATTGAACAGGGAATTGATGAACGAGATCGCATTGCCATCCTTGTCAACAACGCACAGGTAAACCGTATCCTTGTGTTCGGTGCCTTCAATGGGCTGGTCGGGTCGAGCACGGGCAAGGTTGATCTGCCCGGCCAGCAAATTTGCCATATCATCAGATAGCAAGGTGTGAGCGACATCCGGGGACTGGTTCGGGTCTGCGAGAACGGCATCTCGCTGGGCGTAAGCCAGCTTGGTCGCTTCGGCCAACAGGTGGACCCGGTCGGCTTCCGTCATGCCCGAGGGCGACCCCAGGCGTTGCAGGATGTTGATGATTAGCAGGGCAATCACACCCTGGCCATTGGGGGGGCATTCGTAAATATCGTGGTCGTGATAGGCCGTCTTGATGGGATCCATGTATATGGACGCATGGTTCGCGAAGTCAGCGACAGCGTGAACGCCACCCTGCCCCTGCAAAAACGTTGTCAAATGTTCGGCGACGGGGCCTTCGTAAAAACCGCGCCGCCCGTGGTCGGCGATCAGCTTGAAGGTTTTGGCCAGTGCCGGATTGGCAAACCGGTCACCAACTTGGGGCGGTGTGCCGGTGGGCAAAAAGAACGCGCGGGCCGATGGGCTTTCTGTCAATCGGGCTGCTTGGTTGGCCCAGTCATAGGCAACCCGCGGGGTAATGATACAGCCGTTCCGGGCCAGGTCGATGGCCGGGGAAAATAGCCTGTCCAAAGGCAGCGAACCATAATCATCATGCAACGTGCACCAGGCATCGACGGCACCGGGGATGGTCACCGCATGAGGCCCGTTACCCGGTATTTCCAATAGCCCATCGGCCAGCAAGCGATCCGGGTCACTAGCGGCCGGCGCACAACCCGACCCATTCAGGGCGACAGGTATGCCTCCCGCAGGGGCATACATGACGAAACAATCGCCACCGATGCCGGTCATATGGGGTTCGGCCACGCACAGGGCCGCACTGGCGGCTAGTGCGGCATCGACGGCATTTCCGCCATCGTCAAGCACAGCCAGTGCGATGGCAGAGGCCACCGGATGTGATGTCGCGACCATATGTTTTTCGCCATAAACGGCGGAACGGCCCGGAATCTGAAAATTACGCATGAAGAACCCGATCGGATCGAACGGCTTTACAAGGCCCGGCTACAGGCTTGTGAAGCGCTAAGTGAGGTTTATCGAAAAAAAAAGACGAGATGATCTATATCGTGATCAGAAGACATATGAAATTTGCATGTTCGACGTGCCATTTCAACCCGGTGGCGTCTAAAAAATTCAAGTCGCAAAATGGCTCTTATTTAGCCTGAAATGTTCTAAGATGACGGATGCTGGTAACCTTTGAATTTCCAAATTGATTATAAACGGGGCAATCCTTGCCGTCGTTGCGCTGGCAGGCGTCATGTTCTTGCTTCCGCGACTGACGCAATCTGCGTCATGGCGGGCGATGATCACCCCCTTGGCGTCCATCATTGGCAGTGGGTTTCTTGTCCTGGGGCCAATCCTTGACGCTGCTTATGGCAAATATGCGCCGCTTGTTATGGTCGCGTTATGCGCCTGCGCGTACCTTTTTGGATCAGCGATTCGCTTCAACATCGCGACGATCGACCGGGATGGCATTAAACGCAGCAGGCTGGAACAACACCTTGATGCGGCGGCATCCTGGTCTTTGGCTTTTGCCTATATTATCTCGGTTACCTATTACCTTAACCTCTTTGGTTCGTTCGGCGTCAGCCTGACACCCTTTAGCGACCCAATCCATGGCAAGGTCCTGACAACTGCAGTATTTGGATTTATCCTGCTGGTCGGGTGGACGTCAGGCTTTAAAGCCCTGGAACGGATGGAACTGTTTTCGGTCGGCATCAAACTGGCCGTCATTGCCGGTTTGCTTGTCGGGCTGGCATTCTTTTTTGCAGACAAAATATCGACCGACAGCCTTGTCTTTAATCCCCCGGAGGCCAAGGGCTGGGCCGGTATTACCCTGGCTTTTGGCCTTATTGTCACGGTTCAGGGATTTGAAACGTCGCGGTATCTGGGTAAGACCTATGATGCTCGAACCCGCATTCGCTCCATGCGCCTGGCGCAGTTTTTTTCCAGTGCGATATACCTGATATATATTGCCATGCTGGCCTATGTTTTCAGGCGGGATCAACTGTCGTTAGACGAAACGGCGATCATTGGCATGATGGCCCTGGTTGCCCCGGTATTGCCTGTACTTCTGGTGGTCGCCGCCCTTAGCGCCCAATTCAGCGCCGCCGTTGCCGATACCAGTGGGTCGGGCGGATTGATTTTTGAATTAACCCGGAAGCGGCTTAAAGCAAAACACGCTTATGCCATTCTCGTTTGTATCGGGCTGCTTCTTACCTGGTCGGCACATGTGTTCCAGATCATCAGCTACGCCTCGCGCGCATTTGCACTTTATTACGGCCTGCAATCGGCAATCGCGGCCCTGGCGGCGTATCGCAATGGTCAACTGAGATTCCACTTCCCGTTCTATCTTGGGTTGGCCCTGCTTGGTTTTGCGATCCTGGTATTCGGAACGGCAATTGAATAATCCGTGCGAACAGAAGCCAGGACTACTGCTCCAGTGATATCTGCCCGATGGCCGCGTTCATTCTCAAGCTTTTTCTGCCAAACAGGACGATCCAATAGAATTGCCCTGGTCATACTCCGTCCTTCACCTTACTGACAGTGTCGGGATGCCCGAATAGGGTCAGAAACCGACGAAGAACTTTGCTCTTTTCGGGCAGATCTACGGGCGTTCGTGGGACGCTCCATAAAAGAACCAAGTGACGGCTGATCACCTATCCACTGACGGGTGGAGCGGGGGCATGACCGGATCACGATAACAAATTCTGCACGAACGCATCAGTCTTTGCATCCATGGGGAAGAGAGATTCAATCCTCAGTTCTTCCGTTGTGATGTCCTGCGGTGTGCCAAAGGTTGTAACGGTGGAAAACCAGGACAGGCGGTGCTGATCGGTCACCATGACAAAGGCCGCGACGGGCGATTGTGGTAATTCCGCTGGTGCGCCATGCCATTGGTCGGGCACGTTTGGATAGGTCAAGATTTCGTCAATGATGTCTTTCAGGCGGCCGTCACCGTGCCGGGCGTACTCGTTGCGTGCCCGGTCCAGCACCATGCTTCCCGTGACCTGCCAGTTTTCAATGAAGGGGCGTAATTTATCTTGCGCGAACAGGTGTCGCAGCAAATTGAAAGGGCGCCCATCCGGCAGGTCGAGCGCGGCCATCAGCCGGTCGAACGACCGGTTCGCATCCACCACCTCCCAGCTGGGATCGAGAACCAATGCCGGAAACGGTTCGTGGTTATCCAGCAAGCGGCGAATGGCTTTTTGGATGTCCTTCATCGCCGCGTCGTCTAGGGGTGTCGCCGAAAAAAGTGGCGCGAAGCCGGCGGCACTCAGCATGACGTTGTATTCCCGGAAAGACAGCTCTAAAGCGTCACACAGGCGTTTCACCATCGTCGCACTGGGACGGGCTCTGCCGGTTTCCAGGAAGCTGAGATGGCGCGGAGACGTCTCAGCCTTGAGAGACAAGGCCATCTGGCTCAACCCTCGTTGGGTGCGCCAGCGGCGTAGCATGTCCCCGAAGGACTTAACGGTGGATCGGTTCACGGCGTACGGCCTCTCCCGTCGATTTGATATCCCATGATAGACCTTGCAGGGAAATGAAGGCAATTACCTCCGAGGGAATTGAAACGGTTCTCTGTTCGGGCGACGGTGCGGCAATTCTAACCCGTGGCGAAGGAGCCCACCATGAACACCTCCGACTCTAAAGATCATAAATCACAATCACCGTATGGCGATCCGCAACGAATTTATGATGTCCCCCTCGCGGTAGATTTGGGTGGAAGCCTGTGCCTGGGCGTATTACTGACCATGTGGCCGGAGGAAACGGCCCACGTTTCGGGTGTGTCAGCGCCGTGGATGGTTGTCGCGTTGGGGGGGGCGGTGCTGGTCTTTGCCGCGGCGACCATACTGCACGCTGCGGCCCCGGCCCGGCGGGTGGCAACGGCCCGCTTCCTTGTCGGGGCGAATGCTGTTTGGAGCGTCGGCGGTTTGGTTATCGTGGCTCTGGCACCGATCGGTCTGAACGGGTGGGGGCAATTGGGTGTCGGCGCGACCGTTGTGTTCACAACGGTTTTGGGCTGGTGGGAATATCACCTGCTGCGTAAGACGGGTTAGCATGTCGATTGCTATCGCGACTTTTGGAAAGTGTCATGACAGTAATAAGTAAAACCAGCATAGGGAAACCTGAAGTTGGCTTCCACAGTACCCGCAACCGGCAATGCTAACCTGCAGGAATCATAAAACTGTCGATGGGTTAACCAAAGGGATGCATGAGGACTGGTGCGCCCGACAGGATTCGAACCTGTGACCCCCAGATTAGGAATCTGGTGCTCTATCCTACTGAGCTACGGGCGCATCAGGCCTTCTTATACACATGCCTTGAAGGGACGACAACGGTACTATTTTGTGTTTTGTAGTGATGCCCGTCACACGGGCGGGCTGAAATTTAGTTTAGGGTTTGCCAATCGCATTTGGAATTCAAGGAGCCTGTTTTGTCTATTAGAAAAATCACACTGAGTGTTGCTGCACTGTTCTTCACGCTTGGCCTGACCGGTGCGCCGGTTGCGTTTAATGCCGAAACCCTGTCGTTTGAGGCCAATGCCGCGCTCGCCGATAGCGACAAGAAAAAGGACAAGAAGAAGAAAGAGAAGAAGGAAAGGAAGTCCAAAAAGGAAAAGAAAGAGAAAAAAGAAAAGAAAGAGAGAAAGAGCAAGAAAGACAAGTCCTGCAGCAAAGATCAACCGTGCAATGACGACAATGAATATCGCAAGGACGGTGAAAAACGTAAAGACAAGAAAGACGATGACGACGATGACGACAAGGAAGATGATGACGACAAAGACGAAGACAAGGAAGACGATGACAAGGAAGATGACGACTGAGTCATCCTAGCAGGGCCTTACTCGCCGAGAAGTTTTCCAAGCGGTATGGAATAATAGATCATCGCCGATTCCGTCCCCGGATTGGTGTCGCCCAGGCTGGCATTTGAATAATGCGATACGGCGATGCCCAGTCTTGAGCGATCGTCGAAGCGATAAGCGATTTCAAGTTGGGAGCGAAATTCCAGCGGGTAATCCAGGTCCAGTTTCTTGTTGCCGCCCACATATAGATGCGGCGCAAAACTGGGGGTCAGGACGAGGCGTCGTCCCAGGTAGACGTCCAGCAGGACGCCGGCGCCGACGAAACCCTGGCCGGTTGATGTGGCGGAAACGGCGAAGAACGGTTTGACGTACCAGAATTTGGATTCCGATCTGTATTCAAGCCTGAATTCCCCCCCTTCTTCTTTTTGCCTGTTCCAGTCATAGGCCCCGGCACCCAGGGAGATAAAGGCCGGGTCGTCGGCCCGGGCATCCGTGGGCAGGGACGACAAGCCAATAGACGCCGCGATACAGGCGAATAAGCCCCTGATTGACCCGGCCCAATATTTTTTCACGATGCTTCCCCCAACCTGTATGCCGTTATTTTAAGTCCATTATCGGTGCTCCCTGATCGTAACACCACGGAAAAAAGTATCACAAGTTTCTAAATTTATCGCACGCCACGGTCAGGGCATGGCGGATACCGGGTTCCATGGCTGAATGGCCGGCATCATCGACAATGGTGTAATCCAGGCCAGCGTTATCGTCCGCACAATTCAGTTCCTTTAAAGCATTTGCCAGCACGTCGGCTGTGGCAATGGGGCATACGATGTCATAACGCCCCTGAACAATGGCCGTGGGCAGGCCTTTCAGTTTTTCCAGATTGTGCAAAATATAGTCTTCCTCAAGAAACATCTTGTTGAGGAAATAATGGGCTTCGATTCTGGCGATACCCAAAAGGGAACTCCAGTGGCCGTGATTGTGGCCAACGGGGGTGTCGAAGGTGGGTGCTTGAGATCTTGCACCGGCACCGGGACGCAGGGTCGAACAGGCGAATTCGTATCGGCCCCATGATGCCGCGGCGGGAAGATGTATGCCCGGTTCCGGGTCCATCAGGCGCCGGTGGTAGGCTTGCAGCGGAACGGCGCGTTCTTCTGGAGGTAAGAAATGAATGAAATTCCGGCGCGCTTCTGGAAAAATATGCCCCATACCATCCATAAACCAGTCAAGTTCCGTTTGTCGGGCCAGGAAAATGCCGCGCAGGACGAGCGCCAGGCACCGGTCCCGGTGGGCGATGGCGTAAACCAGGGCCAGGGTCGACCCCCATGATCCACCAAAAACCAGCCAGCTATCGATCCCCAAGTGTCGGCGCAAGGTTTCAATATCACCGACCAGATGGTCGGTGGTGTTGGCCTCTGTCGCGGCATAGGGGGTGCTGAGCCCGGCACCGCGCTGGTCGAACAGGATTGCCCGGTAATGATCGGGGTCGAAGAAACCTCGCTGTTGCGGGCTGCACCCTGATCCCGGCCCGCCGTGCAGAAACACCACCGGCACACCGTTTGGATTGCCCGATTGTTCCCAATACAACTGGTGCCCGTCGCCCACATCCAGGCGTCCCTTGTCGAAGGGTTTGGTGTCGGGGTAAAACCGGGATGATTTTGCGGTGGCGTCCATTTGACTTTTACAATCAAGTAATATGTGGTCTAGAACGGACTATATCACTGGTACTGGATGGGAAAGAGTTTTTTATGAAAGCACGTATCAAATGGGTCGATGGCATCATGTTCGTCGGCGAAGCCCCCAGCGGGCATTCCGTTGTTATGGACGGGTCGGTGGCGGTCGGCGGGCGCGACATGGGTATCCGTCCCATGGAAATGTTGCTGCTGGGCATGGGCGGGTGCAGTTCCATCGATGTGATTGGCATGCTTAAAAAAGGCCGCGCAGACCTCGTCCATTGTACGGTCGAAATCGAAGCCACGCGGGCCGATGAAATTCCCAAGGTTTTTACCAACATTCATGTCCATTACATCGTCAGTGGCAGCAATCTTAAGCCTGCCGCCGTGCAGCGGGCGATTGAACTTTCGGCTGAAAAGTACTGTTCTGCGTCGGTGATGCTGGGAAAAACAGCCACAATCACCCACGATTTTGAAATCATCGAATTGTAATCTGTCGTCATGACCCGGGTCGCCAGCACAGCCGTTCTGTTTCTGGCCCTTGTCTGTGCCACGACACCTGCCTTCGCCCAACCCTTGCAAGCGGGCGGTTCGGCCAGGGTTGTTCACGTGGTCGATGGCGATACGGTGATTCTGGATGAAGCCATTGAAGGATCAAAACGCGTCCGTCTGGTCGGCATTCAGGCACCGAAACTGCCCTTGGGACGGAAGAATTTCAAGGTCTGGCCGTTGGCGGGTGAGGCCAAAACGGCACTCGAAAAAATGATTCTGGGCAAACACGTGACGCTGCAGTTCGGTACGACGCACATGGATCGCCATGGCCGTCTGCTGGCCCATCTGTATACCGGGGCAGGCGACTGGGTTCAGGGGGGCTTGCTGCGGGCGGGAATGGCACGGGTCTACAGCTTCCCCGATAACAGGGCATTAATCGCCGACATGCTGGCCCTTGAAGGGCAGGCGCGCCAGGCCCGGCGGGGAATTTGGGAAAACGCGTTTTATGCTGTGCGCTCTTTTGCCAAGGTCGACCGATTGATCGGAACATTCCAGCTTGTCGAAGGTGTCGTGGTCGATGCGCAAACGGTGCGTAATATGACCTACCTGAACTTCACAACGGACTGGCGTACAGATTTCACTGTCAGCATCGACAAGCGCACGCTGAAAAGTTTTACGGTTTTGGGCCTCGATCCCCTGACCCTGAAGGGGCGTAAGGTCCGGGTGCGGGGCTGGATCAAAAAACGAAATGGACCGATGATTAAACTCAGTCATCCCGAACAGATTGAAATTGTCGTCCAATAACGCCATCTTTGAAGTCGCATAACTGTCTGGACCCCGACTCCTATGAAACACTCCCGAAAGAACCTGTTTTTTGCCCTTGTTGTCGCCATTTTGGCGCCGGGCCTGCTTTCATCGTGTTCGGTCAATCCGGCGACGGGGAAGCAAAGCTTCACGGCGTTCATGTCGCCAGAGCGGGAAAAGGAAGTTGGTCGCCAGGAACATGAAAAGATTCTCGACCAGTTTGGTGGCGTTTATGACGATGCGGAACTTGGTGCCTATATTGCGCGCATCGGGGGCAAGTTGGCTAAAAACTCTGAACTGCCCGACCTCAATTTCACCTTTACCGTGCTCAACGATTTCAAGGTTAACGCCTTTGCCCTGCCGGGTGGTTATGTTTACATAACCCGCGGTTTGCTCGCCATCGCCGCCGATGAGGCCGAAATCGCGGGCGTGCTGGGGCATGAAATCGGCCACGTCACGGCGCGTCATACGGCACAGCGCTACAGCGCGACCATGGCCACCAATATCGGCCTCCAGGTGCTGGGTGTTATCGGCAGTGTCGCGGGTGTTCCAGGGGGGGCGGGTCAATTGGCGTCTCTTGGCGCGCAAATCGCCCTGCAAAGTTATTCCAGAGAACAGGAACTGGAATCTGACCTGCTGGGCGTGCGCTACATCGGGCGCGCCGGATATGACCCGGACGCCATG
>Ga0316204_10006564_pt1 | contig 17788 bp, 17 predicted proteins | sample 6monrhotite_MG_2_FD_205661 | JGI IMG/M metagenome (GOLD analysis project Ga0316204, IMG submission 205661) | Microbial mat bacterial communities from mineral coupon in-situ incubated in ocean water Damariscotta River, Maine, United States -... | ecosystem: Environmental > Aquatic > Marine >... | reverse complement strand
AGATATAGATTCGTTTTGACGAATCCAGCGCTTCAGACCTTTCTCCCACTTCAGGTAGTTCTTTTGCAGCTGCACACAGGACGGCACATCTGTAAATACCGCGTTCGCTTCAGGCTTGCTCTCCAGGTCCGCGCTAGTCAGAGTCAGTGCTTCGGCGTTATCCCAGTCTATCGGCTCAGGCCCGTCGTCAAATTCAACGCTATAGGTCTTTTCCTGTTGTTCGTCGACGCGATATCGCGCATTCGTGAATGCAACATCCGTCGTGGCCAGTAACCGCGGATAGTAGCTAAGACCCTCGCCAGAACCCGCGACAAAAAACTGCTGTACAGACGGCGGCAATGCCGGCTGGTCGGTTTCTTTGGCAGCGAGCGGCGACTTGGGCTCTGTCGCTTGCGCCGCGAGTTTGGCTGCAGACTTGGCAGGCGCGGCGAGCTTCTTTATCTGATCGCGCGTTAGCGGGCCTGCCAGATACGACATCGCCCAACGCGTGTTGAAGACGACCGCCTCATCCTCATGCACGTTGTGCAGCAGGAATCGTCGTTTGCCAAGTCCTGCCAGGGTGCGCTCCATTTTTTGTTTGTCGAATCCGCCGTGCTGACTGGCGCCTTCCAGCCCTTCCATGACACGCGCTTTGTCACGTTCGGTTTGCAGGCGGCCAATCATCCAGGTGCCGGTATTGGAAAGTCCACGATAGTCGAGATCCACGGGATTCTGCGTAGCTAATGCCAGACCCAGGCCATAGGCTCGGGCCTGCTTCAGGAGCGTCAGTAACAGTTTCTTGGAAGGCGGATTTGCGACCGGCGGCATAAAGCCGAAGATCTCGTCCATATACAGAATGGCACGCAGACTCGAGGTGCCCTGCTGTGCCCGCATCCATGCGATCAATTCGTTAAGCAACATCGAAACGAAAAACATACGTTCCGCGTCATCGAGGTGTGCGATCGACATCACCGAAATGCGCGGCTTGCCGGACTCGGTATATAAAAGGCGGCCCGCCTTCAGCGGCTCGCCGTTGGTCCATGCTTCGAACCCCGGCGCCGCCAGCAGGTTATTGAGCTTCATCGCCAGCGCGAATCGCTCCTTTGCCGGATAAAACGAGTCCACGCTCATAACTCCGACTTTTTTCAGCGGCGGATTCTGAATCGCAGCAATGAGGTCCGCGACACCGAGGTCACGGCCTTCCTGCCAGGCATGATCGAGCAAACGTGACAGCAGAATGTGTTCGCGGCTCGATACTGGGTCAGCATCGATTTTTAGCAGCGAAAGTACACTCGTGGCGGTCGCCGAAATACGGTCGCCGTAGAGATCTGCATCGTCAATCAGTGCCTGCGGCGGCGCATCAAACGAGGCAAGAACCGAGATCGGCAAGCCAGCAGTGCTGCCCGGTGTATAGATGGCGAGCTCAACGTTCTCGCGCATACGAGCGATTCGGTCTCCGTCCTGCCCCCACTCTGCCAGGCCCTTCTTCCATAGCGCCGCCTGCCCGGCCGCAAACTCATCTTCGGTCTGGCCCTTGTCAGACGCAGCCCGGGTATTTATCCACGGCCGAAAGTCGGAGGATTCGAGGTTCGGAAAGGTCAGCAACAAGTTGCCCAGATCGCCCTTCGGATCAATTGCAATGACCGGAATGTTGTCCATGGCAGCTTCTTCAAGCATGCCGATGCCAAGACCCGTCTTGCCCGACCCGGTCATGCCAATAATGACGGCATGCGTGGTCAGATCCTTGGAGTCATACAAGACAACGTCGTCACTCAGTTCCTGTGACGCCTCATCAACGCGCTTACCGAGATAGAAAGCGCCGAGCTTTTCGTAATCCATCAATCGAGTGGTATGCGAATTTTCTGGCCCGGGTAGATCTTGTTGGGATCCTCGATAATTTCTCGATTGGCTTCAAATATCCGCATGTACTGCGATGACTTGCCGTAAAACTGCTTGGAAATCGCTCCGAGGGTGTCGCCGCTCTTGATTTCGTAGAACTCGTCTTTTGAGACTTTTTCTTCGGGCGCTGGCGCCGGCGCATTCAGATCATCCGCGATGACTTTTTCCACGCCTTTAACATTGCCGGCCAGCAAGATTGCCTGTTCCCTGACTGCCTGGCTGTCGCAATCGCCACAAATCGTTGCTACGCCATCATCGTAGGCAACCGTGATGTTTTTCACCCCGGTCATGCCGATCTCAATGTGTTGCTTGATGTTGTCAGCTGCTTCTGCGTCGGTGTCGAATATCTGCCGCCCCACGTCACGTGCGAAATCTAGTAAACCCATGTTGTGTCCTCATATTGGCTGGTTATTGTCGTCGTCTTGGCGACGTTGTTTGTCAGCGCCATTCTAGGGCATGTGATGCAGCAAGCGCAGTAAATTCAGCAAATAGGAGCACTTGATCACTTGAGCACTTGGGAAAGGAAAACGAAAAAGGGCCGCTCAAAAAGCGACCCTTTTCGTGTTTGGAGCGGGAAACCAGGTTCGAACTGGCGACCTCAACCTTGGCAAGGTTGCGCTCTACCAACTGAGCTATTCCCGCAGAGGGCCGAGATTTTAGCCACTTGACCCCGCCTGTCAAGGCAAATCAGCTGATACAGCCCGTTTTTATCCCGCAGCGTCACGATTTGCGATGAATGGCCAGGCCGCCCGCAGATAGATCATCATCGACCAAATCGTCATTATCGCGGCCACTACCAGCAAGGCAAAGCCGATTTCGTAGATATTTATGCCCAGGAACGGTTCCTCGTACACCATGAAAGCAATGCCGAACATCTGCAGTACGGTCTTCAGCTTCCCGGTCCAGCTGACCTTCACATTGGCTCGCTCGCCGATTGTCGCCATCCATTCGCGCAAAGCGGAAATGGTGATTTCCCGGCCGATGATGATCATTGCAATGATATCGACGTGCCAGTCCGGGTCGCCCTGCACCAACATGACCAACACAATGGACACCATCAGTTTGTCCGCGACCGGGTCCAGGAATTCGCCAAAAGCAGAGGCCTGCCCGTATTTGCGCGCCACCCATCCGTCAAGAAAGTCAGTTATCGCAGCAATTCCAAAAAGAATGGCCGCGATCGGCCGTGCATTCGGGATTTGGCTATAGAAAAGCACAACGACAGCCGGAATCGCAGCAATGCGAAACAAAGTGAGAAGAATTGCGAGATTCAATTTCACGAGCTGGACTAAATCCTCGGGTTAGCCGTCGAGATGCAGGTCATTGTATATGGATTCGGCCAGTGTGCGGCTGATCCCGCGAACTTTTATCAAGTCATCCACACCGGCACCGATAACACCCTGCAAGCCCCCGAATTGCCGCAATAGCTCGCGCCGCCGTTTCGGTCCAAGCCCGGGTATCTCTTCGAGCCTGGATGTCTTGCGCGCTTTCGCGCGACGTTGCCGGTGCCCGGTAATCGCAAAGCGATGCGCCTCATCGCGAATTTGCTGAATCAGAAGCAAAGCCGGCGAGTCCGGCGGCAGCATCATCGCGGTCTTGTCACCCGGCATAAACAACTGTTCGGCGCCAGGCTTGCGTGCACGCCCTTTCGCCACCGCAACAACGCGCAGCCAGTCCAGCTGCAGCTCTTCGAGCACCTTCATCGCTTCTGCAAGCTGCCCCTTGCCGCCGTCGACAAACAACACGTCGGGCATTGGCACCTCACCCTTCTTCACGCGCGTATAGCGCCGCCGCAAAGCTTCATTCATGGCAGCGTAGTCGTCACCCCCGGACTCCGGGGTGAGATTGAAGCGGCGATAGTCGCTCTTCATGGCACCTGCGGTGTTGAACACCACACAGGAGGCAACCGTGGCCTCGCCCGACGTATGACTCACGTCAAAACATTCGAGCCGCTGCAGGCCGTCCTCAACCCCGAGTACCTGCGCCAGTGCCGCGAACTGCCTTTTTATGGTGGCGTTGCTGGCAACCTGCAAGCTCAGACCCTGCTGCGCATTCGTGCGTGCCATCTCCAGCCAGCGCTGCCGGTCGCCACGAACCCGATGCTTGATGCTGACTTTGTGACCGGCACGTTCACTCAACTCGCCCTGCAGCAACTCAGCATCTTCTATGTCTGATTCGAGAATAATTTCTGCAGGCGCGTCTCGACCCAGATAGTACTGTGCAACGAATCCATTCAGAATCTTGGCCTGATCTGTTTCACCGGCCAGGCGTGGATAATAATCGCGACTGCCAATAATGGCACCGTTACGAATGATCAGTACGGTTACCACATGCATCGCGGCATTCGACGCAAAACCGAGTATGTCCAGATCCTTGCTAGCCGTTCGCGACACCAGCTGCTTTGCTTCAACTTCCTTCAGACGCGCAATTTGATCGCGGAAGCGCGCTGCCTGCTCGTAATCCTGCTCAGCAGCAGCTGCCTCCATGCGCGCCACGAACGACGCGACCACGCTCTGATTCTTACCGTCTAGAAAATCGATCGCCGCATCAATATCAATTGCATATTGCTCCGGCGTGATGAGATCGACACATGGCCCGGTGCAGCGCTTGATCTGATATTGCAGGCAAGGACGCGATCGATTCTTGAAAAAGCTGTCCTGACATTGCCGCACCATGAATAGCTTCTGCAATTCGTTTAGCGTTTGCCGCACCGCGCTGGTGCTCGGGTACGGGCCGAAGTAACGCCCCTTGCCTTTGCGCGGACCCCGATGAAACTGCAGGCGCGGAAACTTGTGCTTGGTCGAGACGTAAATATAGGGGTAACTCTTGTCATCGCGCAGCGTGACGTTAAAACGCGGCTTGTGCTGCTTGATCAGGTTGTATTCCAGAATCAAGGCTTCCGCTTCGGTGTTGGTAACCGTTACCTCAACCTGACAAACCAGTTGCATGAGTGCCGCGGTCTTCGGTGATGTCTGGGTGCGGTGAAAATAACTCGACACCCGCTTCTTGAGGTCGCGAGCCTTGCCGACATAAAGCACCTTGTGTTTCGCATTCAGCATGCGATAGACACCAGGACGATGCGTCAGGTTCGCGAGAAACGGTTTGGAGTCGAATTTGGCTTCGTCAGTCACGACGCTAGTTATCCAACAACTTCCTTGCCTGTGCAAATACGTCGTCAAACATCTGCGGCGTCAATCTCCGCGTGTTGGTGTTGTAACGACTGCAATGATACGAATCGAGCAACCTGAAGTTGTCGAGCTCGTGCAAGCTGGCGTGACCAAATTTGAATTCCGCCTGGCGGCGGCCGCAGGCTTTGATAATTGCCCGGTGTGCAATGCCGCCCAGCGCCAGCACCACCGCGTTTTTCGGCAGTCCTCGCAATTCATTGGCAAGAAAGGAATTGCAGGTGTTTATTTCGGCACCGACCGGCTTGTTGTCCGGCGGCAAACACTTAACCGCATTCGTAATTCTGGCATCAGTCAGCTGTAGCCCGTCGTCGACGCTTAATGACTCATCCGCGGAGGCAAAGCCGTACTTGTGCAGCATTTGGTACAACAGGATGCCCGCATGGTCGCCGGTAAACGGTCGACCGCTGCGATTCGCGCCATGCATGCCTGGCGCAAGACCAACGATCAGGAGGCGCGCGCCCGCATCACCAAATGGCGGTACCGGTCGACTGTAGTAGTCGGGGTATCGCTCACTGACCGAATCAAGAAAGTCCGACAAGCGCGGGCAATCTCGACAGTCTTTATCGAATATGGAGGCGTCCAAACCTAATCCGCCATATGCCGAATTACCGCCTCTCCAAAGCCCTTGGTACCGACCAGCGTTGCGCCAGGAATCAACTGCTCCAACTCGTTCTCGACTTCCTTCTTGTCATGCGGTCGATCCTTGCGAATAGGCTGGTGGATAGCCTCGCGCAGGCGCGCCAGATCAAATGTCAGCTCGCCATTGGCAATGGTCTTCGCCACACCGCTCATGATGAGATCGGCAGCCTCAGTCCATCCCATGTAACGCAGCATCATTTCTGCTGACAAAATTAAAGACCCGGGATTGACACGATCCTTACCAGCGAAACCCGGTGCCGTTCCATGCGTTGCTTCAAAGACGCCAACCGAATCGGCCATATTCGCACCGGGCGCGATGCCGATGCCGCCGACCTGTGCCGCCAGTGCATCGGAAATGTAGTCACCATTGAGATTCAGCGTGGCGATTACGTCATAGTCTTCCGGCTTCATTAGAATCTGCTGCAGGAAGTTATCGGCAATAACATCTTTGACGATAATCTCACGACCGGTTACCGGGTTGTTAAATGCAACCCATGGCCCGCCATCTTTGTCAGTCGCACCGAATTCCGTCCTGGCAACGTCATAACCCCACTGGCAAAACGCGCCCTCAGTGAATTTCATGATGTTGCCCTTGTGCACCAGAGTCACCGAGCTTTGATCGCGCTCGATGCAGTACTGCAGCGCCTTGCGCACCAGACGCTCCGAGCCCTCACGCGAAACCGGCTTGATGCCAATACCCGAACTCGCCGGAAAGCGGATCTGGTGGACGCCGAGTTCGGTCTGCAGGAAGTGAATCAGTTTCTTGACCTCCACTGAACCTGTTGGAAATTCGATACCGGCGTAGATGTCTTCAGTGTTCTCCCGAAACACCGTCATATCGACAAGGTCGGATTGCTTCATTGGTGTAGACACACCCGGGAAATAACGAATTGGTCGCACGCAGGCGTACAGATCGAGGGTTTGACGAATTGATACGTTCAAGGACCGAATGCCGCCACCCACCGGGGTCTGCAGAGGGCCCTTGATGGATACCAGGTACTTGGTGAGCGCGTGCAGGGTTTCGTCGGGCAAGTATTGCTCATCGCCATACTTGTCGGCCGCGGCCTGACCTGCATAGACCTGCATCCAGCGAATCGCCCGTTCACCACCGTAGGCACGCGCGACCGCCGCGTTTACGACATCAAGCATGACCGGCGTTACGTCGATGCCAATGCCATCGCCTTCGATAAACGGCACAATCGGGAAGTCCGGGACGTTTAAACTGTGATCAAGGTTTGCAGAAATCGCCTCGCCGTCGGCGGGAATCTGTATGTGCTGATATTGCATTTGGAGGCCTATATCGGGTGTGTTGGTCGCGAAGGGCGAGCATTGTACCCAAAAAGGCGTCAGTCGGTCTGATGCAAACCTGCGATACGCATGGCAACTTCCATCGCCTGATCGTAATTCAAGCGCGGATCAACAGTCGTCTTGTAGGCGCGCGCCAGGTCCCCATCCGTCAAACCTCTTGCACCACCCGTACATTCCGTCACATTTTCTCCCGTCAGTTCGAGATGCACGCCACCAAGGTAACTGCCCATCGACTGATGAATACGAAACGCCGACTCCAATTCGCCAACCACGTTATCGAAGCGACGCGTTTTCGTGCCATCGGCAGTGCTTTCCGTATTGCCGTGCATCGGATCGCACACCCACAGGACCGGTGAGCCCGTCTCACGCGCCGCGGTAATCATAGCGGGTAAATGTTCGTCAATCGATTTCGCACCGAAGCGGTGGATCAATGTCAGACGGCCAGGTTCGTTGTTTGGGTTCAACGCCGCGATAAGGTCCTGCAACCACTCACGTGTCATCCCGGGGCCGATCTTGACGCCCATCGGATTGGAGATACCACGGAAATATTCGATATGTGCGCCGTCCATCGCCGCCGTTCGCATACCGATCCACGGAAAGTGCGTCGTCAGGTTGTACCAGCGATCACGACGATCCAGAAAGCGCGTCTGCGATTGTTCGTACAACAAGTGCAGGCCTTCATGAGCCGCGTAAATATCTGCGCGTTGTGTGCGATGCAACTGCTGACCAGAAACTGTTTCGAGAAAATCCAGCGAGTTGGAAATCGACTTCACAATACCGTTGTATTCGTCAGCCATCGCCGAGTGCCCTACCCAGCCCAGATCCCAATACTCAGGGTGATGTAAGTCTGCAAAGCCACCGTCGATAAGAGAACGAACAAAATTCAATGTTAACGCCGCACGTTCGTAACCGCGCAGGATAAGCTGCGGATCCGGTACGCGATCTTCCGATGTAAACGGATTGCGGTTAACCAGGTCACCGCGAAAGCTGGGCAATGACGTGCCGTCTCGCGTCTCTGTATCAGCTGAGCGCGGTTTTGCATATTGCCCCGCCATGCGGCCAACCCTGACAACCGGCTTCTTCATCCCGTACAGCATGACCAGGCTCATCTGCAAAAGAATTTTCAGCTTGGCAACAATATTCTCCGAGGTGCACTCATCGAATGTCTCGGCACAATCACCGCCCTGCAAGACGAACGCCTCGCCGCGTTGTGCTTTTGCAATCTGGTCCTTGAGCGCGTCGACTTCCCAGGAAGTGACCAACGGTGGTAAGCGACTCAAATCAGCAACGGCACGATCGAGCTCGGCTGCATCTGGATAGCTGGCTTGTTGCGCGGCCTGCAAACTCTGCCAGCTGGCTGGATGCCAGTCAGCTTTAGGGGCTGTTCTGCTCAATTTAATTCCTGATTAGTTGCGTGAGATTTAGGGGAAACACCCTGCTCAGAGGCCGGACTATGCCATGCAGCGCGTAAAAGCTGCAAAAGTTACTTATGTAATCAGTAGCTTATACGTGTGTGGAAAGGTGCTCAGGAGCTTGGCACAATGCGCGCCTCACAAGCGCCGGTACAAACCGGCCTTTTTGCTTTTTGGAGACCTCCAATGCAGGACATCCTCGTACTAGGTGCTGGCAAGATCGGCGCCTTGATTTCAGGCTTGCTTTCTGAGTCCGGCGACTATCGAGTGCAGCTTGCCGACGCCAAGGCCGGCGTCGCAGCCGACGTAGTCAGCGCGCACAGCAACAAGAATATTAGCGCATTCGATCTTGACGCCAGCGATCATGACGCACTCACCGCTCACGTTCGCAAACATAAGCCCGTGGCAGTCGTATCCGGACTTCCTTACTTCTGCAATGTTGTCGTGGCACAAGTCGCCAGGAACGAAGGTCTGCACTACTTCGACCTGACCGAAGATGTTGCGGTCACCGAGTCGGTGCGCAAGCTTGCCGAAGGTGCAACGCAGGTCTTCGCACCGCAATGTGGACTTGCACCCGGCTTTATCAGTATTGCCGCGAACGAGTTGATCCAGCATTTCGATTCGTTGAAGTCCGTAAAACTGCGGGTCGGCGCGCTACCGCAACACCCGAACAATGTTCTCAAGTACTCGCTCACATGGTCGACAGACGGCGTTATCAATGAGTATGGCAATCTATGCCAGAGCATCGTCGACGGCGTAGAGGTGGATGTACTGCCGCTCGAAGGACTGGAACAGATTGCGATCGACGGAACGCGTTATGAAGCGTTCAATACTTCCGGCGGCCTTGGCTCTTTGGGAGAAACCTACGGTGATCGCGTCAACACCATGAACTACAAGACGATTCGCTACCCTGGACATTGCGAGCAGATTCGCCTGCTAATGAATGGGCTGAAGCTAAATCACGACCGCGGCACCTTGAAACGCATTCTTGAAAATGCGGTGCCACAAACCCTGCAGGATGTGGTCGTCATTTATGCCGCTGTAACCGGCATGCAGGATGGCGAACTGCGTGAAGAAAACTACGTCAACAAAGTCTATCCGCAGATGGTCGCGGGCAGGCTTTGGTCCGCAATTCAAATCACCACCGCTGCGGGAATTTGTTCAATTCTGGATATCGTCTTGTCGAAGCCGGCTGACTATCATGGCTTCGTCGCACAAGAACAGTTCCGACTCGCCGACGTCCTTGAAAATCGCTTCGGTAAATACTATGCCCATGGTGGCACCAATAAAGAATCAGCTGAACGCGTTGCTCGTGGCGAAACCGGCCACCAACGCGCGACTGGAGAATAGATAATGAATGACATACTCAAGAGCCTCGGTCTGGAAGCTGTTAATCCTGGCACCTGGTTCGGCAGCGAAGCATCCGAAGACACATCTGCACCGCTTATCGAATCGATCAACCCAACCACTGGCGAGCTTATCGCGAGCGTGCGTAGCACCACCGCTGCCGATTACGAGCGCGTTATGAAGATGGCGCAGGAATCGTTTGAGATCTGGCGCAGCTTGCCTGCTCCCTTGCGCGGCAATGCTGTGCGCCTCATCGGCAATGCTTTGCGCGACAATTGTGAGGCTCTTGGCAGCCTCGTTACACTAGAGAACGGCAAGATCAAGGCCGAAGGCATTGGCGAAGTGCAGGAAATGATCGACATTGCCGACTTCGCAGTTGGCCAGTCGCGCATGCTCTACGGCAAGACCATGCATTCGGAGCGCCCGCAGCACCGTATGTACGAACAATGGCACCCGCTGGGCATCGTCGGCACGATCACGGCGTTCAATTTTCCGGTGGCGGTCTGGTCCTGGAACGCCTGCATTGCGGCGATCTGTGGCAACGTCAATATCTGGAAACCATCGCCGAAAACGGCGTTGTGCGGTGTCGCCGTGCAAAAGATTGTGAACAAGGCGCTCGCAGACGAAGGCCTGCCGCCGGTGTTCTTCCTGATTAATGACGAGAGCAATGAGCTCGCGCAGCAGTTCGTTGACGACAAACGCGTCAATCTGCTGTCATTCACTGGCTCTTGTGCGGTCGGCAAACAGGTCGGCGCTCAGGTATCCGGAAGAATGGGCAAGTTCCTGCTGGAGCTCGGCGGCAATAATGCGATCGTCGTTGACGAGCATGCGAACCTTGATCTGGCCATTCCAGCCATCGTCTTTGGGTCTGTCGGTACTGCCGGACAGCGCTGCACGACGACGCGCCGCGTGCTGATTCAGCGTTCCCGCTTCGAGGAACTCAAGGACGCGCTGGTTAAGGCCTACAGCCAGATCCGAATCGGTGATCCGTTGGACGGCAAAACGCTGATGGGTCCGGTAATTGACCCGTCTGCCATCGACAAGGTCGAAGCGGCCTGCGCGGCGGTCAAAGCAGCCGGCGGCGAAGTCTTGTGCGGCGGTGAGCGGCTCGACGGACCGGGCAATTTCATTACGCCGGCAATTGCTGTGGTTGAGAATGACTGGGATATCGTGCAGACCGAGACCTTTGGTCCGATCCTGTATTTGATGGTTTACGACACGCTCGACGATGCGATCGCGATGCAAAATGGTGTCGTACAGGGCCTATCGTCGGCGATCTTTACCGATAATCTGCAAAATGCTGAGTATTTTCTTTCGAGCGGCGGGTCCGATTGCGGTATCGCCAACGTCAACATCGGCACCTCCGGGGCCGAAATCGGTGGTGCATTCGGCGGCGAAAAAGAAACCGGTGGCGGTCGTGAGGCCGGCTCAGATTCGTGGAAATCGTACATGCGACGGCAGACAACGACGATCAACTGGGGCAAGGACCTGCCACTCGCTCAGGGTGTTAACTTCGATTTGTAGGGATCATCAGAAATAAATCAGTCCTTCCTCAGGCCTTTACTACCGCCCGAGCCAATGATGTTCATCAACTACTACTCCAACTCAGGAGAAAGACACGATGAACATCGCGAAGAAACTGACTTTTCTGGGCCTGGCCGGCCTGTTACTGGCTGGCTGTAGCGCGCAGCAACATGCGACAGATGTACGCGCCGCGGAAGAGGTTAATAGGCTAACGGTTGGCACGGTACAGCGTGAAGTACGCATCGGCATGTCGGCGGCAGATGTCGCCGAGATCCTTGGCTCGCCAAATATTGTAACCAGCGATGATGAGCGCCTGGAAACGTGGATCTACGACAAGATCTCTTCCGACGTTACCTACTCGCGCAGCAGCGGCACGATTGTTGGTCTTGTATTTGGCGGCGCGGGCGGCGGCGCGGGCGCCGGCTCCACCAGTGCCGGGGCGACCTCGAAAACGCAACGCACACTGACGGTCATCATTCGATTTGACGAAAACAGTCTGGTGCGTGACTTCTCGTATCACTCGTCACAGTTCTGATGCGCGCTCAGTCAGCCAAGCCGATCCTGTCTCTGATGGGAGCTCTGCTGGCGCTGCAATTGTCTGGCTGCGCAACTCAGAGCATTCCCAAGGGTGCCTTGCGACTCGAGGAGAGCACACTCGAAGTGCGGGCGTTGCAGACGCGCAGGATCGCGGCACCGTCGGAGACTGCCATCCTGACCGCGACGATCGCCATGCTGCAGGACCTGGAGTTCAACGTTGAACGTATCGAGAAACCCCTCGGCGTCATATCTGCATCGAAGCTAAGTGACGCAGACGACAGCGGCGAAAAGACCGCGCTGTTTTTTCTCGATTTCCTCTGTGTCGTAGGCGGCGGTGGCGGCTGCGACAGCATGTCTACCGCCAAAGACGAGCAGTCTCTGATCCTGACAATGGTGGTTCTACCCAGCCTCGAGCACAAGGGTGAGTACGCTATCCGAGTGACTCTGCAGCGCATCATCTACGACAAAGAAGGACGTGTGAAGGTTTTGCAACGCGTAGCAAAGCCGGAGATCTATCAGGAAATATTCGACAAGTTGCGTAGCTCGCTATTTATTGAGGTAAACGAATCATGATCAGAAAGTTTGTTCTCTTAGGCAGCCTCGCTTGCATTGCTGGCTGCGCTACAAGCACGCCAGTCGATATCTCGGGTAACAGCGCGCAACTTGAGGCGCGCCAAATCCAGACACGTCAATATGACACGCTCGACAAGACCTTAACGATGCGTTCAGTCATCGCAACGCTACAGGATCTGGGATTCACCATCGATCAGGCGGATGCCGAGCTCGGCTCTATTACGGCGACGCGTTATGACCAGGTGACAATGCGCATGTCGGTGACGGTCGTGCAACGCGCTGCAGAAAAAGTGTCAGTACGCGCAAACGCGCGCATCGATGAGCGCGCTATCAATGACGCCGAAACTTATCAGGACTTTTTTGTCGCGCTCGATAAGGCAATGTTCCTGACATTGAACAAGGTGGACTAGCCCTGCCTAAACCTGTTCGAAGCGATTCTCATCGCGATTCTTGCGTACCGCACCCGCCGGAAAAACCTGACCATTCATTGCGATATAAACCCCGGGCGCACACACCTGCACGGCGGCCACCGCCATGCCGACATTGAACACTGCGTCGGTCGTCCGAAACCTGGCTGGCGTAAGCGCCCCGGTGAGCACGATCGTCTTGCCATCAAGTCCAGTGAGCAGCTCTGCGGTTTGCGGCATTGTGTCGGTGCCGTGCGTTATCACATACCGGTCTGCGTTATCCGCGGCGATGTAGTCGCGTAACTGCTGGCGATCTTCATCCGTCACCTCAAGGCTGTCTTTCTGCAATAGCGGCACGATGTCGTACTCGAACTCGACTAAGCCTTCAGTCAACATATGCGCCAACGGGGACTCACCAACCTCGAATTGACTCAATGCGTCAAAATAAACTTTGTCTATCGTTCCGCCGGTGGTGATAAAACGAATTTGCATGCTCGCGCCTCAGGGAATCGTAACGGTAATCTCGGCACCGCCAAGATCGGACTGCGCAATTGTAAGCTCGCCGCCGTAGGAATGAGCAATGTCTTTTACGATTGCGAGGCCGATACCGTGTCCGGGTGTCGACTCATCCAGGCGCGTGCCCCGCTGCAATAGCGCTTCAGCGGCATCCGCTGGAATTCCCGGTCCATCATCCGCAACCGTCAGTCGCATCCCTCCGGAGGCTTTATCTGTAACAGCGACAGTGACCCGCACACGTGCCACACACCACTTGCATGCGTTATCAACAAGATTGCCAGCCAATTCCAGGAAGTCTCCGCTATCACCGCGCATGCTTGCCTGAGGGTCGACCGTCAACTCGATAGCGGGCGCTTTCGCGTGATGCACTTTCTGTAATCCTGCAACCAGTTTCTTCAGTTCAGCTGCAATATTAACGCGCGTTCTCACCGGCGATTCTGCGCCGGACGCCGCCGGCTTGCGCAGCTGGTAGCGGACGATCTCGTCCATACGATCAATCTGTTCGTTCGCACGTTCCTCGAACCCCGGCTTGCTGCGCTCTGCGAGTAGTGCGCGGATTGCAGCCAGAGGCGTTTTCAAACTATGCGCCAGATTATCCAGCGTGACTCGATATCGATCGGAACGAGCACGCTCATTACTGACCAGCAAATTCATGTTCCGCGCAACACCTTGTAACTCGGTTGGATAGCTGTCTGATAGCGTCGCACGGCTGCCGTCTTCGATATCCTTTATCTCCGCTTCAACCTGGCGCAGCGGGCGCAGCAACCGGCCCATAAGGATCGATATCGAAAGCAGCATGATCAGTGCGACGGCGGCAAACCAGCCGAATAACTGACGACGAAAATTCGCCAGCTGGGCGTTAAAAGAATCGAGGCTCTCGGCAACTTTAAACACAAACGGTCGCAGCTCGCCATCGGGAAACTCCCAATTTACTGCAATGCTATAGGTCAGCAGCGGCGTGCCGTCCGCCAAGAACTCCTCAGCAAAAAATTGGTCACCACCCTGCGGGGTGACACCCGCGGGTATCTCCAGGCCCAGCGCCGATCGTGAGCGCCACACCATGACGCCTTGTGCGCCGCGAATCTCGGCATACAAGCCAGAGCCAATATTGCTGAAGCGCGGCTCCGGCATGTCAGGTGGCATTTCCACCACCCCTTGCTCGCCAGGCTCTGCGGCAGCCAGAAGTGACATCAGCTGACCGTCGAGGATGTCCTGCCGGGCCTGTTCACCGGCATGCCTGAACGCACTGTCCAGTACGACTATCGTGACGCCAAAGAAGAACAGCAACAAGACGCTCACGGAAACCAATAATCGGGCGCTAAGGGATGACATGCGTCAGCTCAGGTGGACTGCTTGCGTTCCAGGCCAAAGCGATAACCACGGCCGCGCAAGGTTTCGATCGGCTTGATGGAATTATCAGGGTCAAGCTTTTTGCGCAGGCGACCTACAAATACTTCGATGACGTTGCTGTCGCGCTCGAAGTCCTGATCATAAAGCCGTTCAGTAAGTTCTGTTTTCGAAATAACCTGGCCGGCACGCACCATCAGGTACTCGATAATCTTGTATTCAAAGCTGGTCAGCTCGATGGCAACATCGTTTACTTTCACTTCCTGTCGGGAAAGATCCAGCGACACCGGTCCTGCGATCATCTCGGACGATGCCCAGCCACCGCTGCGTCTTACCAGCGCATTCACGCGCGCAATGACTTCCTCAAACTGAAACGGCTTTACGACGTAGTCGTCTGCACCAGCGTCGAGTCCGCCGACCTTATCCTCCCAGCGGTCGCGTGCGGTGAGAATCAGAATTGGAAAGCTTTTGCCCTGCTTGCGCAGCTCACGAATAATTTCCAGACCCGACATTTGCGGCAGACCCAGATCGATAATGGCGAGATCGATCGGATACTCGAGCGCAAAGTACAAACCCTCTTTGCCGTCGGCCGCCTGTTCTACTGCAAATCCGGCTTCACTTAGCTGTGCCGCCAGTGTTTCGCGCAGCGTGTTGTCGTCTTCAATGACTAGCAATCGCATAATGTTTACCCGTTACCGCGTTTGCGGCCCTGGATTTTATGTGTCTTCACCTTGCCGTCCTTGGTGAGCACCTTGATGTGATGCACTTCCCTGCCGTTACTGGTCCTGGTTTCAGCGCTGATAATGCGGCCGTTGGTCTGGCGCCGCACTTGCTCGACGGCGTCCGACAAACTCATGCCGTCATTCTGCGCAGTCTGAATCCGACGCTCACTGTTGGCGTCCTGCGCCTGTACCGGCGCCACCGCCAGCAGGCAAAAAATCATGAGTAAAGGTAGGAATCGCAAGGTAATTTCCCCCGTCATTGGAGCTGCCGACAAGTCTCGTCTGTCGGCAGTCCAATTGCAACGGAGTAGTTCACAGGCCTTACCCTGCCGGCCGGATGTCGACGCGAATACGAATCTTTCGACCTGGATCCTTTGGCATTCGGGTAGCGTACTTCTGGCCATGGTAGCGATACACAACGTCGTAGCCATCAATCCGCTTTTCCTGATGATCGCGATACTGCGTTTCACATCGCTTTACGGGGCGGGAGTATTGCACCGGCCCATAGTTGCCCTGCTTGTAAGCGCTGCGATTGCCGATGGTCGCACCGATCAGAGAACCCGCTACCGTCGCGGCATCATTGCCGTGACCACTACCGATCTGATGGCCGATGACGCCGCCAATAAGCGCGCCGGTCAAGGTCCGCACACCCTCACCCGGCGGCCGATGATTGACGGTGTAGTACTCAACATCGTCCCAACATTCCTTGACCGGTGTAGAAACCGTCACATAGCGAACGATTGGCCGTGAGCTGAGAACGTCCGCATAGTCATAGGTCGGTCCTGATTGACGATAGTCGCGCTTATGATTATCGGCAAATGCTGGAGTTACGAGGCCAAGCAGCAATGCCGCTGTGGCGAGTCCTGCTGTTTTTCGTTTGCTAAACATGATCCTGTTCCTTGTAGATCGTTTGACTGACCCTTTGTCAGCCTGGGAACAAGACTAGTGTGTTGGCAATGAATATTGGCTGAATGAAGACGGCAAAAAACTGAACCGTAACTGAACGCCGTACTAGGTTTTGGTAGCGGCGATGCGGGCTTTCGCTGCACGCCATTCCTTGTCCAGCGACTCCAGCGACATCTCCTTGAGCCTGCGGCCAGACGCGATAATGGCCTGCTCCATATCGCGAAAGCGCTTCTCGAACTTGTAGTTGGCCGCGGTTAGCGATTGCTCCGGGTCCACCTCGAGGTGCCTGGCCATATTGACGACCGCAAATAGCAGGTCGCCGAATTCTTCGTCAATGTGCTCGCGATCGCGACTGCCAACAGCTTCTTCGAGCTCGCCGAGCTCCTCGCGAATTTTCTCCCGCACGCCCTTGCGATCTGGCCAGTCAAAACCGACTGCGGATGCGCGACCACCGAGTTTCTCCGCACGCTTCAGGGCCGGTAACGCCTTGGCGACACCCGCTAGCGCACTCTTGTCCGTGTGCGTAACGCGCTCCCCGGCCTTGATCCTTTCCCAGCTATCCGGCGCAGGTCCAGCCTTGCGCTGCTCTTCTGTACCAAAGACATGCGGGTGCCGGCGCAGCATCTTGTCAGTAATGCCTGCGGCAACATCGTCAAAGCTGAATTCATCCGCTTCTTCGGCCATGCGAGCGTGGAACACGACCTGAAATAGCAGGTCACCGAGCTCGTCGCGCAGTGCCGCAATATCCTGCCGCTCGATCGCATCGGCGACCTCGTAGGCCTCCTCAATGGTGTACGGAGCCACCGAGGCAAAGTCCTGTTGCAGGTCCCAGGGGCAGCCATTATGCGGGTCGCGCAAGCTCGCCATAACTTCAAGTAACTTATCTATTTCACTCATAGTTTATTGTTTTTAATAATTTTAATGAACTCAATTAACATCATCGCAGTCGCGCCCCAGATCCTATGCTGCTCATAGTGAAACTCCACCATGGATATCGATCTGCCGTGCAAGTCGCGCTGCACCATGCGCCGATTGTGCGGCTCAAGCAGAAACGACAGCGGCACCTCGAAGGCAAATTCCACTTCGCTTCGATCTACTTCCAGTACCGCGGCAGCTGCGACCATTCCGACGATCGGCGTGACGGCATAGCCTGAAATTGTGGGCATTGGCGGTAAATAGCCGACCACGGTCACATGCTCGCTGGCGATGCCGACCTCCTCGCTGGTCTCGCGCAAAGCGGTGAAGACAATGTCGCGGTCCTCAGGCTCCATGCGCCCGCCGGGAAAACTGATTTGGCCCGCGTGATGCTTGAGCTCAGCTGATCGTTGCGTCAGCAGCACCGACAGTCCGTCTGCCGGCGAATCCAGCACAGGGATCAGGACCCCGGCTGGCGTTAAAGTGCCGGCCAACTGTTCGCGCAGGCTTTCTGGCCAGTGCTGACTACCGGGCAGCTCAATAGTGTCAGTAGGATCTGCTGGCATCGAAGT
>Ga0316204_10006562_pt1 | contig 17790 bp, 15 predicted proteins | sample 6monrhotite_MG_2_FD_205661 | JGI IMG/M metagenome (GOLD analysis project Ga0316204, IMG submission 205661) | Microbial mat bacterial communities from mineral coupon in-situ incubated in ocean water Damariscotta River, Maine, United States -... | ecosystem: Environmental > Aquatic > Marine >... | reverse complement strand
TGTACAAGGCTTTATTCTCCACTGTTTTTACAACACTAATTATCTAACTCGGCGTACCATGGCGTTCTGGCTATCGCTCATTCTTTTTGTTTGTCAGGGCGTGCAGTTTTCTACCGGACACCGTTACGTTTTGAGTGAAGGCCAGAGACAGCGCAATGGTTTGATGTTTCAGGGTGTTGGCCCGAACTCAGCGCGGTCAACGGCGGAATCTAGGTTCAACGATGGGGAGAACTCAATGACTAGCGTAAGCGATATATCGGAATTTGCTGAAGAATTACAAGAAGGCCACTATTCAAAAAAAATATTAGTCGAGGGAGACTCCTGGGTCTCGCATCCGTTTATGACCAACTTAGCCGGCCAGATTGATAACTTTGGCAGCCACGATTACCTCACACTGAACATTGCAGAACCTGGGGATGAAGCCAATTCCATATTTAAAGCTCATGGACGACAAATGCGGCGTCTTAAAAGCCTTTTGCATACCGAGCAATGGGGTGACTATTTCGACCTTATTTTCATCAGTGCGGCAGGAAATGACATTGTCGGCCCGGAAATTATCAGCAAAGGCTATGTTAAAAATAAACGGGATTTCCCTGGCTTGTATGGTAGAGAACTGCTCACCGACAACTTTTATAGCATGATGTCTGAGGTTGCGAAAGGCTATCAACGATTTCTTGACATGAGAAACAACTCTGCATTAAATGAAAGTACCCCGGTTATCACCCACACCTACAGTTATTTAAAACCCCGTGAAGTGGGAACTCATTTAGGTCCAGTGATGTTTAATAAAGGCTGGATTAAAAAACATTTTAAGCACCAGGGCATTAAAGATGAAGACGAACATTGTGACCTTGTGAACGAAATGCTGGATACATTTTACCGGCGGCTTGTACGCATCGAGAAAAAATATGCAAACTTTCTGGTGGTCGATACCCGAAAGGTTCTCATAAAAAGCGGCAACCCTGATATGAATCTTTGGTATGACGAGATTCACCCGAATTCCAGGGGGTTTAAAAAAGTCGCCAGGCATATACGAAAAAAAGCGCAATCATCAGGGCTATGGAACTTATAGTTTATTTTGTCTCCAGTCAAACAGCGTTGGCGAAAACCCTTACCCATGCGTAATAATGGCATGAATTATTAGCATGCAATCCGGGCTGATCTGCTATTTAAAAAAGGCGCAATTTATTGCAAGATACAATGATGGAAACAACAAATGATACTTATTATTTAACGCTCGTGTTACTTGTCATTGCATGGTGCACTATACACAGTGCAATGATTTCAATATCAGTGACGGCATTTCTTCAAAAACACCTGGGCAATAAATACCGCTTTTATCGACTGCTCTTTAACATCATTGCAATTATCACGTTAATACCCGTGGCCCTGTATGCCCGATCACAACCAAGCCAGGTCATTTTTGAGTGGGCAGGTTATTTTCAAGCATTACAAATAATATTTCTCAGTGTAGGGATTATACTGTTCTATTTGGGAGCGCGGCACTATGATGCCCGTCAGCTACTGGGGTTTGCACAAATAAGGAATAGAACCATTAGTACCGCAATAACGCATTCCGGCGAGTTGGATACTACTGGTATATTAGGTGTCATAAGACACCCCTGGTATCTCGGGTTGATTTTTATCATCTGGGCCAGACAGCTGGATATCACCACGCTTATTGTGAATGTGATACTAACCGCATATCTGGTCGTTGGATCTATTCTTGAAGAAAAAAAACTGGTCATGGAATTCGGGGACAAATACCGACGTTATCAACAATCGGTTTCGATGCTGATCCCCCTTAAGTGGTTGCGTGCAAAAATAACCCACTCATAAGGTTCTGCAATCGCCTATCGCAGTTGTAGCCATTCAGCAGGCACAACCGAGGCTAGGAGGTCAGTGATAAAATTGCCCGCAGGATATCATGGCGACTTATTTGTCCTGCCAGCTGGCCATTATGCACAACGGGGAAGCGCCGGTAAGGCCCGGCGATGAATTTTTTAGCCAGCTCCACAATATCAGTGTTCGCGTCAATGGTTACAACCACCGGATTCATAAACTCGTCGACCCGCCCTCCCCAGTCATCGTAATAACCGGCGTTCAGCACGATTTGAATACAATCTTTTTCCGTTAACATACCAACGATATTGCTATCTTTATCAACCACCGGCGCGCCGGAGATACCCTGCTCAACCATAATACGCACAGCTTCCATGATCTCCATTTCCGGCAAAAATGTGATCACATTCGTTGCCATAAAATCCTTTACAGTACGTGAAATAATCATTGCCTTGCCTCTATTAACTGACTGATCAAGCCATGAATACCTTCTTGCGAATGGTCATCATGCATTTCACCGGTACTCGCGCTGGCATCCACGCCTGCTATTGTCACAAGGTTTTTCGCAGACTGCGCAGCCGGACACCAGGCCCTTTAGTGTCGCCATCCCGCCACAAGTTCCCGTTAGCCCCTTACGGCCCATTATCAGACCTACCCCTAATGCCAGCATGCATAACAATAAAACAATAAATGTTGTAATAAATAATATCATTCTCACCACCCTTAATCAGGCATTGGCATTGATGCAATGCCGTATCAAGCTCGGCGCTATGCACCGAAATCATCCAGCAATATGTTGTCACGCTCCACCCCCAGATTCTCAAGCATTGTAATCGTTGCCGTCGTCATCATTGGTGGACCGCACAAATAGTATTCACAATCTTCCGGTGTTACATGATGAATTAAATAGTTATTCAACAGCACTTCATGTATATAGCCCGTATCCCCCTTCCAGTTATCCTCCGGCAATGGTTGAGACAGGGCGGCATACCACGAAAAATTGTCGTGCTCATCACTTAGTTTATTGAAGTCGTCGATATAAGGCATTTCTTTCAGGCTACGTGCACCATACCAAAAACTAATCTTACGTCGACTCTGAATACGTTTCAATTGGTCAAATATATGAGAGCGCATTGGCGCCATTCCCGCACCCGCGCCAACAAACACCATTTCGGCATCGGTTTGTTTTGCAAAAAACTCACCGAACGGGCCTGCGACACTTACCTCGTCACCGGGCTTAAGGTTAAAAAGATAGGATGACACCACACCTGGCGGCAATGTTGGATATTTCGGTGGCGGCGTGGCAATGCGCACATTCAGCATAATAACGGTATTTTCCGATGGATAGTTAGCCAGCGAATAGGCACGGGACACCCCACCCTTGGATTCTGATTCGAATCGCCAGAGATTCAGGTGGTCCCACTCACGGCGATAAGCCTCACCGATATCAAAGTCACTGAACTTAAGATGATAGGCTGGGCATTCAATCTGGACATAACCACCTGCTTTAAAGTTAAGTACTTTACCCTCCGGCAGTTCGAGTACAACTTCCTTTATAAACGACGCAATATTGTTATTTGATCGCACTTTGCAATTAAATTTTTCCACGCCAAACACACTCGGGGGTACTTCTATGCTCAGGTTTTCCCGTATGGCCACCTGACAGGCCAGACGCATGCCGGCAGCCGCTTCCCGCTTGGTAATGTGGGCTTTTTCAGTGGGTAAAATGGCACCGGCACCTTCGATAATTTTCACCTGGCATTGACCACAATGTACCACCGCCACCACAAGCCGATGCAAGGTATAATTGACTCTCTGCCAATGCGTTTAACAGTTTGGCACCGGCAGCCGCATGAACCGTTCTTTGCTGGTTAACAATAATATCAACTGAAATATTCGGTATTAGCCAATGCCTTGCCAGAAGAATTAACAACACTAGGCTGAGAATTATGACGCTAAACATCATGACACCCATGGCAATTTCAATCATATTTTTGCACCTTAGCCTTCATAGTAACGCAATGCCTAGAGCTTTATGCCGGAAAACCCCATAAACGCCAACGAGATAAGCCCGGTAATAATAAAGGTAATGCCGAGTCCCTGCAGGCCAGCGGGAATATCGCTGTATTTTAGTTTTTCCCGAATACCGGCTAATGCCACCAGCGCCAACGCCCACCCAAACCCACTGCCAACACCAAAGACGAAACTTTCCCCAACACTGTATGAGCGCTGCACCATAAACAGCGTGCCCCCCAAAATGGCGCAATTTACCGTGATCAGTGGTAGATAAATACCCAATGCATGATATAAGGCTGGGAAAAAACGGTCCAATACCATTTCCAGTATCTGCACCAGCGCGGCAATTACCGCAATGTAAGTAACCAGACCAAGGAAAGCCAGGTTCATATCAGGTAAGCCAATCCATTTTAATGCCGCATCATCCAGTAAATAGCGCATAATGATGTTGTTTACCGGAACCGTTATCCCCTGAACCACAATGACGGCTGCCCCGAGCCCAATCGCTGTTTCAATATTTTTTGAAATTGCTAGAAAAGTGCACATCCCCAGAAAAAAAGTCAATGCAAGATTTTCGATGAATGCAGACTGAATAAAAAGACTGAGGTAGTGGTTCATTGTCTTAATTTGCGTTTGAAATTCTGTGCTTGTTCATTTTTTACAACCCGTTGTTGACGGTCCATTGTTAATACGTAATTGATTTGCCTTCGCCCGTTTACGTAAGTTCATTTACGTAAGTTCCTGCTTGCCAATTAAGGCTTAGGTGATTCTTGAATTCGAAATTCAGGTTTCTCGCGCTGCATGGGTTTCCAGGTGCGCACTCCCCAAATAAGTAGCGCAATAATAAAAAATGCGCTGGGCGCCAGTAACATGAGTCCATTGGGTTCATACCAGCCACCACCCGACGTCGTCGGCAAGACCGTGTAACCCAGCAAGGAACCGCTACCCAGCAGTTCCCGCAGGCTTGCAACGATAATCAGCAACAGACTGTAACCCATGCCATGGCCCACCGCATCGAGAAAACTTGGCCAAACCGGATTTTTGCTGGCAAATGCCTCGGCACGACCTAATACAATACAGTTGGTAATAATTAACCCGATAAACACGGACAACTGCTTAGCTAAATCGTAGGCATAAGCTCGCAGTACCTGCTCAACCACAATCACAAACGTTGATATAATGGTCATATAAACAATCATTCGAATATTGTTGGGGATGTGACGCCGAATGAGGCTAATGGTGACATTGGAGCAAATCAGCACCGCCGTCAGTGCGACACACATAATAAGCGATGGCGCTAGCCTGGTGGTAACGGCTAACGCCGAACAAATCCCCAGTACCTGCAACATAATAGGGTTGTTGTCTATCACCGGTTCCAATACTGTTTTGCGATAATTAAGCACCATTTAACCAGCCTCCTGGTGATATGTTTTCAGATAGGCCTCAAATCCGCTCTCACCCAACCAATACCGGATTAAGTTAGTTACTCCGTTGGTGGTTAATGTGGCACCTGAAATACCATCAACCTCATATTTTGACTGCTCTGAACCGACAGCATTTGTGACAAATATCCCTCTGACGACCTGCAGTTTTACTGCCCCAGTGGCATCATAAATCAATTTGTTTTTCCATTTATCCTGCCAGCGTGGGTTTGCGATTTCGGCACCCAAACCAGGGGTTTCTCCATGTTGATAAAACGAGATACCATCAATCGTATTACCATCGGGTTTAATGGCAATGTATGCTCGCAGGGTTGACCACAATCCATAACCGTAAACCGGTACTATTATTTTACCAATGGCGTCACCTTTTGTAACCAGATAAACCGGTGCATATTTGGCCATGGTACGGATTCTTGCTATGTCCTTATTGTCCGGAATCTCCACCCGTGTGGCTGGATCTATTACCGCGCGGGCATAGTCAAAGGTTTGTGGGTTAATATCCGTTGCATACTGACCCGATGGCAACGCCACGATCCGGGTTTCAATCTGCCTGAACATTGCGCTAATGCTCTCCCCCTCCCGGTACAACCCTGCAACCCGCAATATTTCACGTTGTTTCGATAATAATAATTCGTTGGCTTTATGAATTGGCCTTAACAGCACAGCCGCACTGGAGACCAGCGCCGCGCACACCAAACACAACAAGGTTGCTACAATCAGTATTTTCGCCGGGCTTTCATTGGGCAACGCAGAAAATCGTGCCAACATTCCAGGACCGGAAACAGTCGAGTTACTCAATTTGAGCATAGCGCCGCCGCCGTTTGTAAACGTGGACCCGAATCACGACATAGTCAATCAGAGGGGCAAAGACATTCCCCAGCAGTATTGCCAACATTACACCTTCGGCATAGGCAGGGTTAGCCACACGAATCAATATAGCGACAATCCCTATGAACAAACCAAACACCCACTTGCCGGTATTGGTCATTGCCGCTGAAACAGGGTCCGTTGCCATGAATACCAGACCAAAAGCACAACCACCAAGCACCAGGTGCCAATACCAGGGAGTCTGATAAGCAAGCGAAGCACTATCACTACCCAGTGTATTAAACGTTATACTCATTAATATCACACCCGCCAATACACCCAGCATGATGCGTGCTGATGCGATGCCGGTGAACACCAGAAATATTGCACCGAGCAGGCAGGCCAGCGCGGAGGTTTCCCCAAGTGAGCCTTGTATGGTACCGACAAACGCACTACTCCAGGTAATGCCAGCCTGGTCCAGGCTGGCAACGCCACCCTCGGCAATCATCGCCAACGGCGTTGCGCCGCTATAGGCATCAACCGTCACCCACACCTCGTTACCCGACATTTCAACCGGGTAGGCAAAAAACAAAAAGGCACGGCCCACTAATGCGGGGTTAAGAAAATTTTTCCCCGTACCACCAAAAACCTCTTTACCAATCACAATGCCAAATGAAATACCCAGCGCAACCTGCCATAAGGGAATACTCGCCGGCAAAGTTGCCACAAATAACCAGGAGGTCACTAAAAAACCTTCATTGATGGCTTGTTTGCGCAGTAGTGAAAATAAAACCTCCCAACAGCCGCCAACCAGTAGCGTGACAATATAAATGGGCAAAAAATAGAACAGGCCGTGGATAAAACAGCCCAGGATATTATCAGGGTTATACGTTATGCCTAATTGATGCAACATCCAGCCACGCCATCCGGCAAGATCTGTAATGTGTAAATCCTGCATCGCCAGGTTCGCCTGGTAACCCACGTTATAAATCCCCACCAATACCGCCGGCAGGCTGGCTATCACCACAAAGATCATGATGCGTTTAAGGTCATTGCCGTCGCGTATATGGGGTGCGGTTTGCGTGACACTTGCCGGGGTATAAAGAAAGGTATCCACCATTTCATACAGGGGATAATACTTTTGATAGCGCCCACCGGGTTGAAACAGTGGTTGCATTTTGTCGAGCCCCCGGCGCAGGCGATTCATTGGCTATCCTTCATCAGTTGATCGAGATTATCTCTCAACACCGTGCCAAATTCGTGTTTGCAGGGACATACATAGCTGCATAGGGCCAGGTCTTCTTCGTCCAGCTCCAGGCACCCCAATACTTTGGCACTATCGGTATCCCTCACCAAAAGCGCTCGCAATAGGTGGGTTGCGAGTATATCCAGGGGCATGACTTTTTCGTATACACCAATGGGCACCATTGCCCTGGGGCTGCCGTTTAGCAATGAGCTAAACGCAATAGACTGGTACTTGCGCATTACCCCGGAAACAAAGGTATTAATGGCAGAAAAGCGCGTTAGTCCTGGTCGAAGCCATCCCAGCAAATCCCGTTGCCCACCCTCCGGCATCACTGAAATTTGGTGGTGGTATCTGCCTAGAAACTGAAATCCGTCCGCAGCATTGCGCCCCGACAACACTGACCCCGATATCACCCGCAGAGGCCCGTCTAACAACTCATTTTTCACCAACTCAGCCATATTGGCCCCTAAACGCGTGCGAATTAACCGCGGCCTTATGACCCCCGGCCCTGCCAACGCCACCACCCGGTCGGTGACCAACCGGCCAGTGGAAAACAATTGGCCAATGGCGATGACGTCCTGATAATGTAAATGCCATACTAAGCGCTGCTCAGCCACCGACGTTATACAATGAATGTGAGTACCAGCCAGACCGGCCGGGTGTGGACCGGCAAATTCGGCTTCCACCACGGGCAAGTCAGCGGGTAGATTGATGTTTGCCCCCTGCGCTTTACAGACATAAACCTTGCCACGGGTTAACTTGCGGATTACCCGCAGCCCACGCACGAAGTCGCTTATCTTTTCGGTAATGACGACAACTGGATCAACCGCCAGGGGGTTGGTGTCAATGGCGGTAACATAAATCGCAAAGGGTTCACTATCCGGCTCTGGCGTGGTTGAATATGGCCTGGTCCGAAATGATAACCATAAACCGGCCGCAAACAGGTTTTCCTTCACCTGGTCTCGGTTAAGTTGCTCCACCTCGATATCGGAGTAACGACTAAATGTTTCCTCGCCAGCACCGTCAAGTTGAATCACAATGGAATGGATTGAACGCCTGCTGCCTCGAAGGATGCGCTCAACCCGACCACTGCCCGGGGAGGTTGCAATGAATGTTGGCGTGTTGCTTACTGCGGATGAGGGGCTCGCCCAACTTAATACGCTGACCTTCCTGCACCAGCAGTTGCGGAAGACGTTCAAAATAACGGTAATCATGGCCCATTAATGCCACTGAGCGAATAACCGGTGCTGTGGCGTCAATCGCTTGCGCTGGCTGGCCGGCAATAGGGATATCAAGCCCCTTTTTTATTCGAAACATCATCATATTTTCTGATGAATGGGTACCGTAAAACACGGATTAATTATAGGATATTAACTTAACGTTATACCTAATCTAATTGCAGTCATTACTGATGGCATGAATCCTCCAATGGGATACGTATTTATACCTAGCATAATGTATCACACCGGACAAATCACCATTCTGTACACCAGTACACCGTCAAGGCCAGTAGGCAGTATACTAGCGTATTTCCTTAGCTACATTGATCGAGCGCAATGTCGGAGCACTGATATATTTTGGAACACTGATATATTCTGGAGCACTAAAATTAAGTGCTCCAGATATTAAGCGCTCCAGTGCTTGCGCAGGTGTGCATTACCCTATTTTGTAACCCCTGTCACTCAGGACTCCCCGAGCAATGCTAATCATCGTCATCATGGTGCTTGGATTTTTTACACTTAACGTCCGAATCACCGCGAACCAAGACTGTTTTATCACACCGCACTGTACCTATATCACTGGCATTAATTTCAGCCCGTGCGCCAAACGTGAGACGCAGGTCACTCCCATCACCATTGTTTTTAATCGTGGCGTTTAATAACCGAATGGCTGAGCCATTATCGGCCCAAAACCCCGCTTCGCCGTTGTTCATTACAGTCAATTCACCAAAACTCATGTCAAACCTCGAATTAAGCAGCGCCACCACACCATAACGGCCATTATCGCGCACATCCAGTCTTGGTTCTGCAGCACCCGCCATGGTGAACATATTCACAATAGTATCCTCCAACGAGATACCATCTTCAGCGTTTCCAATTGCAGTTATAGACCCCGACCGGTCCAGATCAATATTTGAGTTAGTAAATGCAGAGATACCGCGCAACCCATTGTTGTTAGCCATTAACGAACCTTCAAAAATAAACAATGTGCCTCCGGAAACGATGGTGGTTCCAATGGAATGATTCTCGTTGGTTTCCACTGTTGTATTGGCGTCCTTAATAAAAGCGCTTGAACCAATACCAATTTGTATCCCTATGGTATTTCTATTTGCCTTAATGTCAGCATCACTCATGGTTAAACTCGAGTTGCCAAGGATATCAAACCCAAACACATTGTTATCAGACACATTAACATGACCGGTGGCACTCACCGCAGAATTACCATCGATTTCCAGCCCGGTCACGCCATTGGACAGTACCCGACTATCCTTAATGACCAGTAACGATTTTTCTGACATTAAGACACCCATAACAATATTTTGACGTATGGATACATTTTCCACATTAATCGAAGCGGCACCCTTTGCAGAGATACCATGTAATCCTCGTTCAATATTTAACCCTTTGAGATGCAAGCCTCTGATGCCATTTGCAGTAATAACGCTGGCTGGTGGAAAAAGACCCTGTCCTGTGATCGTCGCCCTATTTACGGCATCAGTACCAGCACCATCCAGGGTAATATTATCCTGGGTAATCACTAACAATTCATTACAAGTACCCGATACTGAGATAGACGCACCTTCTTGCGCATCCGCCACTGCACTGGACAAAGACTCCCCTGCATCACAATTAACGGCAATTTCGTTGGCTATAACCTGGGACGTTGCCAACACAGTAAAAACACCGAACACCACCAATTTTTTAATCATATATCGCTCCTTAATATGTATGAACAAACAATCTAACCAACCTTTGTTACCTGACTAATAATAAATGCAACCTCCAATAACACTGCAGCTGAATGGCGCGTGTATTTAAACATAATGGTATGAATCTGAAAAGGTAACGTCGGCCAGTGAATTCCGCATTGATTTTTTGAATATTTATGCTTCTGTCATGGACCATGAATTTCATGGCCTGTCGTCTGTCAATAAGGTCGGAAAAACATCGAGGTATCCCGGCAAACTCGTGTCCTTCCGTGTCTCCAAAGAAATAACACAACAGAACAAGCAATAGTCGAACACGCTTAATTGCATTCAACTGACTGTTTTTATATGACGAGACAACTTGCGCTGAGAGAAACGAAGACTACGTTTGGGGTAGGTGTTGGCAAACCAGGTTGCAGTAGATCTTTTTGGGAAAGCTCTACTGCAACGGAGATAATAACTGAATTACAAGCCGTAATTTATTCTAAACGTGGTGGACTCACAAAAACCACCCGCCAATACATTATTCACTCGATTTTGAGCGCGGCGTTTCATTGCTGTCGTGGTGTTAACGCCACTATCAACAAACCACCACATGTAGAGAATGCCATAGTCATTGGCTTTTCGATCTCCCCAGCGCTGGTCACAACTGCCACCACGGGGACAATTGCAGGAATCGTGGCTTATACCATCAGCGTGTCTGGCTTCATGCACGATGGTACCGGCACGTTCCGGCATACCTTGCCCATAAAAAAATGGAAATTTTAGCTCCGTTCGGTCATTAACTAAAGCCCCCCGATGAGTTGTAGCCACCACACCGGATGTGCTTCCATTACCACAACGACCGTCCAACTCTTCAATTGCCCTCGCTGAATAATTGTATGCCCAGCGCAGGAAATCACCGCTGAAATCACTGATTGAGCTCGCCGGGTTTGTCGTTGAGTTTTGCAATAACCATAGTGCGCTGAATGTTTTATTCAAGGGCACATTTATGTTACAAACATTAAAATACCCAAAACCATCATCCCAGTCGCTTTTATCAAAGTTGAAATCAGTCCAGAATTTATTGATGACTGTCTGGGAACAAACTTTCGGACTATAAACCGTGTCGCCGAGAGAGACGTTATTATGACGGGGAATTCCACACGTTGCAGCATAGGACAGTGAGGTGACGAACATCAGCAACAACACAATTAAAAGATTCTCATATTTGAATAACTTCATAATACCCACTCCTCTCCTGTTTATTTCCACATAACAATTTCGATCAATCTGAATAGATCACCTAAGCTAGCCACCGGGACTCACCTCTGAATATCCCCTGTTATCAATCCCCCCTATACGAGCAGTGCATCCCTACGGCAATACGCCGTAGGGAGGTGATTTATCTGCATTTTCGGATTGTTGAATGGCAGGATTATCGTTTTCATTAGGCAACGGCACATCAACGTGTGCATCTGCCGTAATTCGCGCATGTTCGCTGAGGCTGAGCATCCAGTGATCTTGCTCGGCCAACACTGACTTTAGTTGCTCCTTTTTTTCTTCCCGGTTTATCGCGGTTCGCAACAAGGCAAGCACTGCCCCCTCCCTTACATTGGTGTCAGCCGCTTTTACCAATACTTGCAGATGATCTGTTGCCGCCAAATTGCCACTGTTAGCCAGTCGTTCCATACCCCAAACCGCGGCTCGCCTGATCATTTGCTCCTCAGAACGCGAACTGATGCCATGCTCCCCCGGATACTGTTCCTGCGGTATATCTGCGCTTGCAATCTTCACTAAAACATCCAGCGCGTAATCAGTCTCAATGGACGACAGGGTGTCGACCATTTTCCATCTATCCAAATAAACATTTTCGTCCACCCGGGTATAAGCCTTGCTTAACAGCTCCACTGCCACTTCCGGTTGTTGCCTCAATGCCTGCAACGAGTCCTGATACAGCAATTCGGCATCAGGTCCCACTTCGTCTACCACGTCCATATGGCCACTCAAACGGCGCCCCAATGGCGTATCCGGGAAGTAAGCGCCAGACTCACTGGAACTATCAACGATACTATCAGTATTATTTAACACCTTCGCCGCCATCGCCGGTTCTGATTCCTGCGAATCAAACAGCGATGCAGCAATATTTGAACCGGCGATCCCGAATTCTGTTGTCCCTGGCACAGTCATCTCACGTACATTCGTCAATTGCGGTTTGTTGTCGCCGTCATTCTGTGACCGGAGGTTGGCACCTGGTTGTTGTACAGTGGCATTAATACCATCATTGTGGTTTTCAAAAGCAAGGGGCTGGTTCGCCACATTTGTCGGTAATACGGTGGCTCGATCCGACTCTGGTGCGACACCCCCCCAAAACGCCAGGCCAACACTGATGAATACGAGTAACACCAATAATCCAGGAAAATATCTTGTATTCACAACGTATCCTCTAATAGGCAGACAAACCCTTTCAGCCTGTGTTTTAATTTAACCGAGACAACCTCGGTAAAAATGTAAAGGTAAGTCATTTCTGTTGACATCACTATTGCGATTTCCGTTTACAACAATCTTCCTACCGCAATAATTCATAGCAATTGTTTAAAGCTATTATCTAAAGCAATGATCTATAACAGTAATGCTGACACCACAAAAGCAGGCATGGTTTAGTGAAGGCAAAACACGGATCGAGCAATAATATTTTTTTGAATCCATCACCGATCCAATACTACGTTAGGCATACTAAGTTAGCTAAATTAAGTTTGGTAAATTAAGCATCAACAATGTCGCCACGTTTAAGTACCGCAATAATTATTAATTTATATTATGCGAAAACCAGGATACATATGTCTTGCATTGAATGAGCGGAGAGCACTAATACTCTGGGATCAGTCACAACAGAACATATCAACAGAATAGAAAGATTCAACTCCCGGGACAACAACCGCAATGCATCCGCTTACCGATTGATAGCAACCAATGTCAGCAAACAACCTGTATATCGACAGCAAAAATCACTAAAGAAATCATTAAGCCTAGATTCCGCCGTTGGCCGCGCGGAGTTCGGGCCAACACCCTGAAAAATCAAACCATTGTACTGCCTCTGGCGTTCACTCAAATCGTGAGTCGCAACACGGTTTATCACCGTGCCTCATCCACTATCGCGGTGTTGCGACGTTTGCCAAGGACGACGGCCATTAGCGGCAAGTCGCGCCTTACCATGACGGATGAGGCACGACGCTAAATCCGTGTTCAACGGCGGAATCCAGGTTAAAATTCCGCTGGCCATTAATTCTGGGCAACATTCCATATCAAATCATCGGAGTGCATGATTTAAAGAAATAACACGATTACGTACGTGGCATCCTCCCCCCTGGGATTAGACTTAAGTCAAAAGCGGGAGTAATAAACAACGCTGCACTTATCAATTTTTCGAAAAAGTGTTAACAAAAATTCACATTTCAGGATCAGAGTGGGTAATTGATTAGTGCTACAATGGCTGCGCTGAAGTAATCGGACCTCACAAAACCGATTTTTTCTCAAATATTATCAATAGGTTACAATAATACCTGCATTACCAGCATATGCAATTGCAATTTTCGTGCAATTCAGACAAACAGGGCTTAACAATCGCCTGATATTGGCATAGGATGACGGAAAGCTTTATAATATCGTAAAAATAAAAAACTCAATGGGAGATTTGCCTTGGGCATTTCGCAATGCGAACAGTCAAGGACGTTAACTAACATTGCCTTGCCTGAAATCTAAATTAACTTAGCGTTATTCGTTGACACCTATGAACAAGATATTTATTAATCACGGAACCTTTAAACTCGGTGAGTATGAACTTAAGCGTGGCACCTTGAGTATTGGCCGTGGCACCAACAATGATATACAAATTGACGACCCGTCAGTGAGCAATCATCACGCCAAAATTGTTACATTGTTTGAGACCGCCTTTATTGAAGATCTCAAAAGTACCAACGGTACTTTTGTCAACGGCAAGCCCATTCAAAAACACACGCTGCGATCCAGTGACATTATCAGCCTGGGAAAACACCAGATTCTTTATCACTCAGCCCCTCAACAGGAAGCAGAGGGTGGCGAGGATCATACCATGATTCTTGACACCGGAAAAAATTCAGTTTCGCCCAAACAACATGCCCCCCTGCCACGCGGTAGCGCGGTTTCCAAAACAGCAACAGCAGCCTCATTGAGCACCAATACCGTCGCCCGCGAAAACATTAGCGTTGCCAAATCGCCCGCCCCAAAAAAAGTAACGCCGTTATCCAATCCTGATGTGGATCTATCATCCTATCGCCAATCCCGGCAACCCGGATTCACTGCCAGCCAATCCACAAAACAGGCGACGAACCATCGCACAACTTCTGCAGTGGCGCTAGATCGACTGTCACAAGAAAGCAGCCAGACCGCAGTGGCTGATGTTGCCCGGCCGATGGACCAGTTCCAGGCTACTTCGCTATTCACCCCAGCTCAAAACCAAGCCCAAGCCCAAAATAGAGCCTCCGCTCGTGAGTCAAATCAGAACGTAAACCAAACCTTAAATCATAGCCCGAACCAAAAACATCTGGAACAAAATGAGGCGCAATTACGTGCCAAACAATTGTGGGATGAACGCGAAAAATCAGCCCCTTTAGACAAGGACGCGATACTTAAACAAATTATTTATAAAGACAATGAGTTCTCTGCAAACCTGTTGAGCGCTAACTGGTTTCGATTGTTGGCGGGTGCGGCACTTGCCCTGCTGGTACTCACGTTCGTTATTGCATTCAAATAAATCAGTCATATATACCCGTAGCGTTACCCACTTTATTTTCTGGCAATAATACTGGAATCGTATTGCACAACTAGGGGTAATAACATCTGCGTGAATGAAAATGACAAAACCAGGCATCATCGATACTGTGCCTGGCTTATGTTTCATTCCTGACGCGATTGCATTGAAACAGGGTTCACACAGGGTACCTCACACATGGCACTGACACGAAATACCCATCAGCCGTCATTACCCAAATTGCAATCTGTCTAAGATTTGTTGAACCTGAAAACCCAGCTTTTCCATAATGGTTTTTTTGGTGGTGTAAGTCACTTCGTAAATATCAGCATGCTTGCTGTTTTCCAATAAATAATCATCACTGGTTTGCAGTGAGTCCACTAGGTTATTTTCCAGCGCTCTAATACCCGGCCAATGCTCGCCGGTAGACACTTTCACGATATCCACGTTGGGTCTGTGTTTCACAATAAAGTCTTTAAACAATATATGCGTATCCTCAATTTCCTCCTTGAACTTCGATCTGGCCTCCTGGGTGTTTTCACCAAACATGGTCACCGTTCGTTTAAATTCCCCGGCCGTGAATTGTTCAAAATCAATATCGTGCTTTTTAAGCACTTTGTGGAAATTTGGTATTTGGGCAATCACACCAATCGAACCGATAATGGCAAAAGGTGCTGCAATAACTTTATTAGCAACACACGCCATCATATAACCGCCACTGGCCGCTACTTTGTCGACCGCTGCAGTGAGTGGGATATTTTGTTCGCGAAGACGCATTAGCTGTGAAGCGGCCAAACCGTACCCATGAACAACACCGCCGGGACTCTCCAAACGAACAAAGACTTCATCGTCCTGGGTTGCCACTGTTAATATTGCGGTAATTTCCTCTCTAAGCGAGGAAACCGCCGAGGCTCGAATATCGCCATGAAAATTTAACACATAAATGCGTTTTCTCTTATCTTCACTGTTTTTTTGCTTTTGTTTTGCCTTTTCTTCTTTCTTTAATTTTTTTAATTCGTCTTTCTGCAAAATATTGGCGTTAAGTATCATCGCCATATCATCGTATTTTTGGTTTAATTTCGTGATTTCGATGCTATCTTTAGCGTGCGCCTGTTTGCGGCTAGTCACACCAACAATCACCAGAATTACTGCCACTATTGCGATCACGATAGTGGCCGTTTTCGCAAGAAAAAAACCATATTCTAAAATAAAATCGAGCATTATTTTTTCACCACTTATTGATATTGAGTAAGGATATTCCGTAAATTTGTCCTGCACGAATCCCTGGGGTTAACCCCCTGCAGGTAGGTTAATTAATGATTAGGGCCTGTTGACATTTGAGCTTCCTCGCTGTCGGTAGCCGCTTTTTTCGCTCGACAAAGTGGCGCGAACGGAAAAATCAGCCCGGTCAAGCGAGTCACGCCCATATCGAGCTAAGTAAAAGCGCTACTCGGTGTTTCTCGCTCTCATTTTGAATAACTAAATGTCGCGCCTCGCGCCTTGAAGAGTACTTTTGCTGGCACAACAGGGATGAAACTCAAGTGTCAACAGGCCCTGGATAGCGACCAATACCCCACCCATTTAAGGTAAGACTAGCCTGGCATGTTACAGCAATTTTAGTTAGTCGTGTTTATCACGAGACATAATCACCCGCTAGGATAACGTAACTTCCACGACAGTGCACGCATATAACATGCGCCACCCTGTATTTATAACGTGGTTTATCTATCCCTAAAATAATGAAGAGATTTCCCGTTTGGAGCCCATAAATAGCCTGACTTACAACGGATATACTGCGGCCAGTATCATGCCCCCCCCTTTTTTTACACGTTCCCCACCGGCAGGATTTTAGCATTATCTATTGAATGTTACATTTTGGCGATGGCAATGGGGGATAACGAAAAAACGGAAATTGGCTTCGTGCCTGTTGGCGCTTGAATTACCGCGCTTAAGGAGATATACCCAACCTGGGGCAAGAAACACCGTAAAACCAATCCGCATCAGCGACTGGCAACACAGCTGGTTGAAAAGGGTCGGGTGAAAAAGCGTCCCGGCCGTTCAGCTTGGCATTGTTGTTTTTAGTGTTATTGCCAACGTAAGCCTAAACACTACTCGGCGTTGCTCCTCACTCATAGAACAACCACTAAACCATGTGCCTAGCGCCTTGATTGGCGTTTATTCAGAACCAACGGTGAGGCAATTAAAACATCAACAGCCCCTAATACTCGGTATACTTTTTTGCTTTTCCTTTGACTTGCTCCACCGGATACTTTTGCTCGTTAATCGCTATTTTGTTATTTACCGCCGCCAATAAATCAACATTGAGTTTATCGGTAATACGGATCAGATAGATAAATATGTCCGCAAGCTCCTGCCTCACCCCTTCAAGTTTATCGCCCTGTATTAAGGCACTCTCTTCTTCAGTCAACCATTGGAAATGCTCGACCAACTCGGCGGCCTCAGCAATCAGCGCCATGGACAAATTCTTGGGAGAATGAAATTGCTCCCAATCACGCAGCTCGGCAAATTGACGCAATCGTAACGCTAACGCTTGTAAGTCAATGTCATTCATTCCCGTTTTCCGGTTCTATGTTGTTATGTACATTGTAATTTGGGCATGCCGGCCCAACGCAATTGACTCGGAGTATACCCAAAGCGTTTGAGATTTAGGTGTTTAGAGTGCGATCATTTTTGTTTACAGCGAGACGCGACGACGCAGCATAGCCATTCTATGTAAGGAGAA
>Ga0316204_10006561_pt1 | contig 17795 bp, 15 predicted proteins | sample 6monrhotite_MG_2_FD_205661 | JGI IMG/M metagenome (GOLD analysis project Ga0316204, IMG submission 205661) | Microbial mat bacterial communities from mineral coupon in-situ incubated in ocean water Damariscotta River, Maine, United States -... | ecosystem: Environmental > Aquatic > Marine >... | reverse complement strand
CCCTGACCTGCATTGTAAGCAGCCAGGATAAACCACATTCTGTCTTTAACGTTCAGTTCGGTTTCAAACCTGTCGCGTACCCAGTCTAAATACTGAACACCTGCTCTTATTCCAGCTTCCGGTTGCTTTAGATTACTTATGCCCATTTCTTTTGCTGTACGAGGCATGACTTGCATCAGGCCCTGTGCGCCTACCCATGATTTTGCTTTAGGGTTAAAGCGACTCTCCTGATACATTTGAGCTACTATCAAACGCCAGTCAAAATCAAATTTTTGTGCGTATTTTTTTGCCAGTGTATCGTATGGCGATAAGGTTCCATCGGGGTTTAAGTCTATTCTCTGATCACGATATTTTTTTATTTTATGAGTATTTTTAAAATACTTTTGATAGGTTATATTATAAAAAAGTGATCGATATTGTTTTTTGATAAATTTATTTACGGCAGAAACTAACAAAGGGTTGTTGCCGCGCATTGCCCATGCATTTTCACGTACATCACCTAACACCAGAGCAGCTTGAATATCATCTCTCCAGGTAAGCTCTATGTCCAGCAGGTGATTGTCTGCGAGAGTCAGGTCGTATTTTCCGTTGGCTACCTGAGAGATAATTTCTTCTGTCTCCATATTTTCAGGTGCCGCGAGCAATTTGAATTTATGTCCTGTGCCCTGAAGTTTTTTCAGCGTCTCCCAATATGCGCTGGATTGCCTTACATAAATGCTACGGCCTGTCAGGTCATTAATTGTTTCAATACTGTTGTCATCAGTGCGGGTAACAATTACTTCAGAGGCTTTATGATGCGCTTTGCTAAACACAACACCAAGATTTTTACGCTTGTCAGTTACTGTTAAAAAGCTGGCGATAATATCGCCTTTGCCTTCGAGCAACATTGGTATTTGGGCTTCATGGCTGGGTGCACTAATAATTTCTAAACGCAGGTTATGTTGATTTGCAAATGCTTTTACGAACTCGTACTCAAAGCCCAGTAACTCGCCGCGCCAGAGAAAGTAGGATGCAGCATTATTACGGGTAATAACACGTAATGTTTTGCGTTTTTTTATCGCATCAAGGTCATCAGTGAAAATGCTCAGATGCCTCTTAGTTAATTGTTGATGAGTTAAAAACTGATTAACAGATTTAAGTAGTAATGGGTTGTCTTTTCGAATCGCCCAAGCCAGTGGCCTGTCTTTAGATAAGGGCAGGCTGACTTTAAAATCGTCTCTATAACCGGCAAGCACACCTAAAATATTACTGTCCATTATAGCCAGGTCTATCTCTTTACTGACTAACTGGTCGAGAATTTGATCAGAGCTAAGATGCCCGGGTAGTAGCTTAGTCTTAATAGACGGTTGTTTTTTTTGTAAGGTTTCGACAGTTTCCTGATAAGACGATTCTTCACGAAAAGCAATCGTTCTCCCGTTTAGGCTTTTTTGATTAGTGACTTTCTTGTCATCGAGGCGGCTAACAATGCGCTCAATACTATGGGCCAGAGGTACAGTGAACTGAACCTGGTCTTTACGAGCAGTGGTTATCGTCAGGTTAGCAGCAATTAAATCACCTCGTCCCTGATTTAGCTGTGGTATCAGGTCTTCAAATTTTTCAACGTGTACAAAAACGGGTTTTAGATCTAACTGTTCTGCTAGTTGAATCGCCAGTTCCAGCTCATTACTAAATGAGCTGCCTTTTCTGGGAAGCCATCTTTCATCTATTGGCATGACTAGAATACGTAATTGACCCTGTTCTTTTAAGGCTGTTAGGTCGCCGGTCTCGATATAACTTTCGGCAGCGGGTAAGGTGATTTCTAGTGTATTTGAGGGGTCATCGGAGCATCCGTGTAAACTGCTTATGATACAGAGTGAGATGAAAAAACTAAAAATGCGAAAAAATAGAGTCATATTATATATTTGGCGGCCATAAATATTTAGCAGCATAACAAATAATAAGTCATTCGATATAGCTGTATTCAGGAATAGGCTTATAATGAGCGCCATGTATCTTGATCATTATGGGCTCCTGGAAGCTCCTTTTTCTATCGCACCTGACCCGCGCTACTTATATATGAGTGAGCGCCACCGTGAGGCATTGGCACATCTGCTTTATGGGATGGAATCTGATGGTGCTTTTATTTTACTTACAGGTGACGTCGGTACCGGCAAAACTACTGTTAGCAGGTGCCTGCTAGAGCAGGTGCCGGAGGATACTAATCTTGCGCTAGTGCTTAATCCAAAGTTGAGCTCTATTGAATTACTACAGGTAATTTGTGATGAGCTAAGAATTAGCTACGATAAAGCAGAAATATCCGTTAAAACATTGGTTGATCACCTTAATCGTTATTTGCTGGGCGCACATGCGCAGGGTAAAAAAACGGTCGTATTAATTGAAGAAGCACAAAACCTGGATTTAGATGTATTAGAGCAGTTACGTTTATTAACCAATCTGGAAACTAATGAGCGAAAGCTGATGCAGGTGATTTTGCTTGGGCAACCTGAGTTTTTGGAAGTGCTGGATCGTCCAGAATTGTCTCAATTAGCACAACGTATAACCGCTCGTTTTCATTTGTCCCCCTTAAAACTCAATGAAGTTGAAGAGTATGTTTCCCACAGACTGGCCATTGCTGGTTGCAGGCGTCCGTTATTCGCCCGTGGCGTTATTAAGCAGCTTTATAATTATAGTGGTGGCGTTCCCCGCTTGATAAATGTGATCTGTGATCGAGCTCTGCTGGGTTGTTATGTGCAAAACAGGCATCAAGTTGATAAATCGACTCTGGTCAGTGCAGCAAAAGAAGTTTTAGGAGATAGTAAAGCGGCGACTATAAAAACAAAAGCGATGCCGTATTATACAAAACTGTTGCTGCTATTGTTGGTGGTGACGAGTTTACTGTTTGTGTTGGATTATTTTTTTGATGTGAAACTCAAGCAAGCCCCGGTTAGTGAAGTCGTAATAGATGAAGCTGTGATAGAAGAAAGGGTCCCCGTTAGAGCTGAAAAAATAGAAACTGACAATTCGATTACTCAGAACCTGAAAATTATAGATGAGCTGAAAAAGGAAAATGAATCACTGAGATTAGAGGATGAAATAGAGGCGTCGACTAAACAGTCATTAATACAATGGCCAGAAAGTAATCAACGATTACGTAGTAATTTGCAGGCATATCAGGCTTTATTTAAGCGTTGGGGCTTAAGCTATAATCTGTTAACTGACGGCACCCCCTGTTATTTTGCGCAGACGCAAGGCCTATCTTGTTTACACGAACATTCAGATATACAGACACTGAAACTTTTAAATAGGCCTGCAATATTAACCTTGTATGATGATTCTAATCTATTGCAGTATGCTACATTAACCAGAATAAAAGCAGACTCTGCTGAGATTGTTTTATCTGGAGAGATTCAAACAATACCTTTGAAGCAATTAGAAGCTTACTGGAAAGGTGAATTTTCTTTGCTTTGGAGAATTCCTCCGGGATACTCAGAGCCGATACAACCAGGTAATGCGGGTGATATTGTTTTATGGTTAAGTAAAAAAATGAATGAAATTAATCAGCTTTCACATTTAAGTTCACGTAGTTATTATGATAAAGAACTGGTGAAGCAGGTGAAGGTTTTTCAACTAAGAGAAGGGCTGAAAAGTGATGGTGTTGTCGGGGTTCGGACACTGATTCATATTAATCAGTATATCGAAAAAGCAACGCCGTTACTGGAGACGAGTTGATGTCATACATACTCGATGCATTAAAGAAGTCGGACCAGGAGCGTAAACGGGGTGACGTGCCAAATTTACAAACGGTTCACATACCCATAAATGCTGAACCACAAACACCATTTATCTTATATGGTTTTATTTTTTTACTCTTAATTGTGTTGGCATTTGTTATCGGCCTGGTTGTATCGGGTTCGGAAAATGAAGTTATAGAAACAATAGAAAAAAATAATGTGATAGAGAGTCATAAGGGTTCAATAAGAGATAAACAGCCTTCATTATCTGAACATGAGGGTTTGAGCAGACATACTGAAGAGAAAAAAACAGAGATGCCCGTGAAGGTTGAATTTGTGCAGCAATCTATTGAAAAAGAGACTGAAGCAGTCACTCAGAAAAGATTAAAAGCAGTGAGGGATGTCGAGTCTAATGATGGACAGCTTCATGCTGAAATAGAAAAAGAGAGCCTGACAACAAATAATGTGAATTTAAATGACATACCCTATTTGCATGAGATGCCTGATTACCAGCAACAGTCGGTTCCAGAAATGAAATTTGCCGGTCATGTATATTCAAGCAGGCCCTCCAGTCGAAGTGTGATCATTAATGGTGACGCCATGTCAGAAGGTGATGTTATTGTGCAGGGTCTTAATGTGGTTGAAATTACTCCGAGTGGGGTAGTTTTTAGCTTGCACGAGGAGCTGTTTAGAATGGATATATTGCAAGATTGGTCATTTGAGTAAGGGATAAGGCTGTTTTAACGGCTTCTTAAAGGTTTTTACTTTATTTTTTATATATTTAGTCTAATCTTATAGTCAGCAGAACCAAAAAGAGTTCTGTGAAATTAGGGTATATTAAATTAAGAAGCAGCTTGAGTGGGATAATGCATGGCAAAAATACTGATCGTAGATGATTCACCGACACAGATTCAGTCACTTATGAAAATTCTAATCAAGAATGGCCATGAAACGATTACGGCTGAAGATGGTGATTCGGCCGTGACGGTGGCACGTGAGGAACTACCCGATTTAATTCTAATGGATGTAGTTATGCCAGGGCTTAACGGGTTTCAGGCGACACGTCATATTACGAAAACTGAGGGTACGCAACATATCCCGGTAATTATACTGAGTAGTAAAGACCAGGAAACTGATAAAGTGTGGGCTGAAAGGCAGGGTGCTAGCGGGTATATTATTAAACCTGCATCTGAAGATGAATTAATGTCGCTGATTAATAAGCTCTTATAATCCAATCAGCTTTTAACTAACGAATATCAGGTCTGGTATTATATTCACTGCGTCTAATTAAATAGCGCTAATGCTGTTTGTCTGAATAAAAGTTAATAACAATAATAATTATCAAGTTTTACGGAGTACATATGTCTACAGGAAGCATGATTACTATAGGCTTAATTGTTGTGTTTGTGATTTACTTGATCACGATTTATAACAATTTAGTTGCATATAGAAATAAATTTAAAAATGGCTTTGCCAATATCGATAACCAGTTGCAGTTACGTTACGACCTTATACCGAATTTAATTGAAACTGCTAAGGCTTATATGAGTCATGAGAAAGAAACACTAACTCGTGTAATTGAAGCAAGAAATAAAGCATCTGATGTTTCCAAGGCAGCTGCTTTGCACCCTGAAGATGCTGCGGCAATGAAAAAATTAGCCGCTGCGGAAACAGCATTATCCGGTTCTATGCTACAATTTTTTGCGTTAACAGAGAGTTATCCTGATATAAAAGCTAATCAGACTATGGAAAAGTTAATGGAAGAATTAAGCACAACTGAAAACAAAGTGGCTTTTTCGCGTCAGCGATATAACGATGATGTAATGCAATATAATACTTACAGGGAGCAATTTCCAAATTTTATTGTTGCAAATAACGGTGGTTTTAAAGAGGCCGCATTATTTGAAATAGAGAATGAAGAATATAAAAAACCTGTTAAAGCCAGTTTTAGTTAAAACTATTTATTAAATATAATCCAGTAAAATTATAAAATAACGCCGTTACTTAATGTGTGTTTATTTGTAATCATCCGGTGTGAGATCGAATATTAAAATGGATTTCTTCACTCAGCAAGAAAAAGCAAAACGTTATACAAAAGTGCTTTTGTTGTATTTCATTTTTGCTATAAGCCTTATTATTGTATCTCTAAATGTAGTTATCTATTATTTTTTCATGTTTCTTGAATTTTATCCGTATACACCTGCTGACTGGTTCTCAGGCGGGGTTGTTTATTATATTTCAGGTGCTGCTTTCCTCTTGATATTATCAGGCAGCGTTTTTCGCTGGATTAAGCTTAAGTCAGGAGGTCATGCTGTTGCTGCCATGGTTGGAGCTAAAAGACTTGATTTGCATACATCTGATGATAAACAAAGGCAATTAATAAATGTTGTGGAGGAAATGTCGATTGCCTCAGGTGTGCCCGTGCCTGGTTTATATATTTTAGAGAGTGAGGTCGGCATAAATGCTTTTGTAGCGGGTTATCTGCCAACCGAAGCTGTAATGGTAGTTACAGCAGGTGCTATAAATAATTTTACTAGAAATGAAATGCAGGGTGTTGTTGCTCATGAGTATAGTCATATATTAAATGGTGATATGCAAATTAATATTCGCCTGATGTCAATGTTAGCGGGAATTTTAATGATTAGCTCACTTGGTCATCTTTTAATGAGAGGCGAACGCCGTTCTTTTCGCAGTAAGGAGTCGAGTGGTTTAGCTGTTTTAGGGTTTCTTTTATTATTGATTGGTTATATTGGTGTTTTTTTTGGCAGATTGATAAAGGCTGCGGTATCTCGTCAACGAGAATATCTTGCTGATGCTGCCTCTGTCCAGTTTACGAGAAATCCTGAAGGAATATCATCGGCATTAAATCGTATCAGAGAGGTTAGTGCTGGCTCATATATGAAGAGCGCTTATGCTGAAGAGATGAGCCACATGTGTTTTGCACAAGCGTTTAATATGCTAGTTACAAACTGGATGGCAACGCATCCCCCATTAATAGATCGGATAAAACGAATTGATCCCAGTTATGTTGCTCGAATTAAAGCTCGTGAGTTAAATAAAAAATACAATCAAAAACCCAGTCAAAAAAACATGGGTGATAATGAAGTGACTACGCAACCCGCTACAGCAAGTGTGAGTAATAATCCAGTCCTGGGTTCCGTAATGAGCTTTACTGAAACAGTTAGTCCCGAACCCATTTCTTCAAGTGAACTGTTAGATACAGCAGGAAAAATTGACGAGTCACATATAGCGTTTGCAGTAAAAATACATAATGCTTTTAGTGATGAGTTGATGCAATCGATTCATCAGATTGAAACGGCCAGAGTGATTCTGTTAAATATGATTTTAGTCAGAATGAATTTAGACGAAGGAATGCAGTATCTAAAAAGTAAAATTAGTGAAGGTGAATTAAAAGTAATATATGAATTTAATGATGAAATTTCAGGTTTAGAGAATTTTCAACGCTTGCCTTTGTTTGAGATGTTGTTGCCAACACTTAAGCAGATGAATGAGTCTGATAAAATGATATATCTAGATTTATGTGAAGGATTTATTAAGTCTGATAAGCGTTATACATTGTTTGAATTTGTTTTGTTCAGTATTTTAAAGAAAAACTTATCACCCGATGCAGGTAAAGATATAAAGATAAAATATCATTCATTTAAGTCAGTTAAAAAAGAACTGCAGTTGATATTTTCAGTAATGGCTCATAGCAGTCAGTGTTCTGCAGATGTGCGTAATGAGTCATATGGAAAAGTAGTGCAAAGTTTTTTTGCTGTTTCAGATAGAGAAAGTCTGAAGTTGTTAGACTATAAAGAGATTACGCCTAAAAAAATGACAGCTGCTTTTCAGAGTCTTTCACAATTATCACCAATACTTAAACGCAGCGTATTAGAGTCTAGTGCTGATATTGCGATGCATGATGGACAGCTGAAGTACGCCGAAGCCGAGCTGCTACGTGCAATAGGTGATTTACTAAGCTGTCCTTTACCTCCTTTATTACCACGGGCAGTAAATTAATTCGTCTGATCAGAACAAAGACGATAATTTCAGGTGTTTTTCATAAGTCTGATAAGCATGCCGTACATAGAATATTACCGTTAGTCGTGAGTATTGTGATGTAACTCACAGGGCTTTGTCTATGCGCTATTGTTTTGATTATATAGGGCGATAATTGACTTAAACCTAAACAGTAAAAGGAGCAAGATGATGCAAGTCGCACAGTATGTATTAGTTGCAGCAACTTTTTTTGTATTAGTTCTAGCTTATGCTATTGGAAATCTCTAAGTTTGGTATAATTACTTTAAGAATTGTAACCAAGCTTAAATAGATGAATCGAAAATTTTCAGTCGCGCCCATGCTGGACTGGACAGACCGGCATGAGCGTTTTTTTTTACGCCTTATTACCCGGTATTCTCTCTTATATACTGAAATGATTACTGTTGGAGCAATAATTCACGGTGATCGCTCACGTCATTTAGATTATAACCAGGAAGAGCACCCTGTTGCTATACAGTTAGGGGGCAGTAATCCTGATGATTTGGCTTTATGCGCAAAGATAGCTGAAGACTATGGCTATGATGAAGTCAATTTGAATGTAGGTTGTCCCAGTAACCGGGTTCAGTCAGGCATGTTTGGTGCCTGCTTAATGGCTAAACCGGCATTGGTGGCTGAATGTGTATCGGCGATGCAAAATGTCGTTAATATTCCAGTCACAGTAAAGCATCGTATTGGTATAGATGAAAATGACTCAGTTGAAGAATTATTTGAGTTTGTAGAGAAGGTTGCAGAAGCTGGATGCAACACTTTTATCGTACATGCAAGAAAGGCCTGGTTAGAAGGGCTGAGTCCAAAACAGAATCGCGATATACCTCCCTTGCGTTATGATGTGGCTCATGAGTTGAAGCATGCCATGCCTCAGCTTGAAATTCTCATAAACGGTGGAGTTCGTGATCTTAAAACGGCTGAAGAGCAATTGAAATTTGTCGATGGTGTAATGATGGGTAGAGAGGCTTATCATAATCCATATATGTTGTCTGAAGTTGATAGTCGGTTTTATGGCTCAAATGAAAAAATATTGACTCGGTTTGAAATTATTGAAGCGCTATATCCATATATAGAAAAAGAGCTTTCGAAGGGCGAGAGATTGCATTCTGTAACAAGACATATACTGGGTTTATTTAATGGTTTACCTGGAGCAAAAAAGTGGCGGCGATATTTGTCTGAGAATGCTACAAAGCGTGAAGCCGGAGTTGAAGTTTTATACAGCTCGTTAGGTTGTCTTAGATAGAGGCTGCAGTATATAAATTCGGCTTTAAAACATGCAGACATATCATTTGATTGTCTCTGTTGTGATTTATTAAATGATGAAATGATTATGCCAGTAATTTATGTCACTAAGTAAGTGTTTATAAGCAATGAATCGAAAAATAATTCATATTGATATGGATGCTTTTTTTGCTGCAGTAGAGCAACGAGATTTTCCAGATCTAAAAGGGAAACCGGTTGTTGTCGGGGGGAAGCCAGATAGCCGCGGAGTTGTGGCAACCTGTAGTTACGAGGCCAGAAAATTTGGAATTCATTCCGCAATGCCAACATCACGTGCTTATCAATTATGCCCGCATGCTAAATTTGTTGCACCTCGGTTCTCTGCTTACAAGCAGGCTTCGCAAGAGATTCATAAGGTGTTTAAACAATATACCGATATTATTGAGCCATTATCATTAGATGAAGCATATCTTGATGTAAGTGAATGTAATATTTGTAATGGGTCCGCTACATTAATTGCCAGAGAAATAAGATTAGAAATATATAAAGCAATACAGTTAACGGCTTCTGCAGGAGTTGCATATAATAAGTTTCTGGCAAAACTAGCTTCGGATCAAAATAAACCTGATGGTCAGTTTGTGATAAAACCGGGTGAGGCAGAAAATTATTTAAAAACTTTGCCTATCGGTCGTTTTTATGGGGTCGGTAAAGTGACTGAATCAAAAATGCAGGCATCAGGAATAAAGACTGGAGGCGATTTAAAGAATAAAACATTAGTTGAGCTACAGACGCTTTTTGGTAATTCTGCAGAATATTATTACAATATTTCACGCGGAATTGATCATAGACCCGTTTCTGCAGCATATGTACGTAAGTCTCTGGGTTCAGAAACTACATTTCAAACTGATATATCTGATGTAGATGAAATGTTAAAACATTTGGAAGATTTATTAATAGAAGTCTTAGTTAGTTTGTCCGATAGAAAATTACTAGCGTATACGATTACTATTAAGGTAAAATATGCCGATTTTACTCAGGTGACAAGAAGTTACACGAGTGACTATGTAATATCTGAGTATAATAAAGCAAAAGAACTGATTCCAGTTCTTTTGGCAAAAACAGAAGTTAATAAAAGATCTGTTCGTTTGCTGGGGTTATCTTTTTCTAATTTAATTAGCAGTGAAAACTTTTCTGATAGTGGTCAAATGCAGCTGTTCTGATTAATATGTGCATTTGTCATAAGAGTGTGCCAGTGGACTCTGTTTCAGGTTGTTTGTTTCTGATGCCTGATTATTCTATTTAGAAATAGATCATTTTTAAAAGAGTGTTTGAATATTTATATGATGCTCATAATCAGTATCAAATGAGAAAATAATATGTTTGATCAGCTGAAAATCAGTATTCATTATCCGTAAATGGATATACATACTAATAATAAGATTGATAAATAATAAATTTTATGAGGTTTGAAATGTTAAAGAATATATCAATATTTGTGTTTTTGCTTGTAGGTTCGGCAATGTCTCAATCTGTTTTTGCAGGTAAATGGACGGGTGAGGGTGAGTTTGGTTTTACATCTACGTCAGGTAATACGGATTCTCAGTCATTAAATGCTAAATTGGGCATAGGAAAAAAGTATGAAAAATGGGCGCATAATGCAATAGTTGATGTGCTTCAGTCATCTGATAATGGTGTAGATAGTGCAGATAGTTATGTGATTACAGAAAAGTCTGAATATAAATTTGCAAAAAAGACATTTGCCTTTGGACGTGTAAGGCACGAAGAAGATAAATTCAGCGGATTTGATCACCAGTCAGTTGTTTCATTTGGTGTTGGTCATATGTTTATTGAAAATGAAAAACATAGTCTTCAGGCATCGGCCGGTATTGGTTACAAGGACCTTGAAGATGACTTGGGTGCAGATACTCAGGAATCGGTATTTGATGGTGAATTAAAATATGCATTTGCAATCAGTAAAACATCTGCTTTTAATCAGAATGTATTTGTTGAATCAGGTGAGAGTAATACTTATAGCAAGTCAGAGACATTTTTAAAGCTGGTTGTTGTAGGTAATCTTGGGGCTAAAATTGGCTATGAAGTTAAGCATAACTCTGACGTGCCTGTAGGTGTTGAAAAAACAGATAAAAAAACAACAGTTACTTTGGTTTATTCATTTTAATAATGAGGGCTACGGATTTTTTTGTGATGCCCGGGCTAAGTGTTAATAAAATATGCGTTTATTAATCAGTTTTTTACATTATTTCGATAAGCTGCTGTTACTGGCTTTTTGTTTTAGCGTTACTGCCGCGTGGTCTATTGAGCTAACGGACTATCAGCTCTGTGTATTAACTGAATCACAAGCGGCAGATACAAAAAAAACGGCAAGTGATATTGTTAACGAGTGTGCAACTAGCAATCATGGTACGGATGCAGTAGTTAAAAAACACTCAGTGATTGAAGAAAGATTGAAAATTGATAAAAGTAATGAGTTTAAGCCATTTACTTTGATGGCTCATAAACCTAATTATATTATGCCGCTTGTATATAATCGTTCTGGATATGACTCAAGTCTTTATCAGCAACAGCCTGAAGGTCAAAATGTTGTGTTTGATGATATTGAGGCACAATTTCAGATTAGCATTAAAACGCCTTTAGTCGTTGATCTTTTTAATAAAGATATAAGTTTATACACGGGGTATACGAACAGATCTTTCTGGCAGGTTTATAATAATAAATTATCTAGTCCGTTCAGAGAAACCAACCATGAGCCGGAGATCTGGTTACAGACAACTAAAAGCACTAGTTTTATGGGATTTGATAATCGTATAAATAGTCTGGGTATATCTCATCAATCTAATGGTCGCAGTAATGCTTTATCAAGAAGCTGGAACAGAATTTACGCGAAATTCGCCTTTGAAAAAGAATCTTTTGTGTTCGGAATAAAGCTCTGGAATCGTTTTAATGAGAGTTCTGAGTTTGATGATAATCCAGATATAACGGATTATATGGGGCATGGTGAGTTTCGTGTTATTTATAAAAAGGATAGGCAGACTTTTAATTTTATGTCGCGTAATAATATAGAGTCTGGTTTTGAAAGAGGTGCAACAGAGTTAAGTTGGAGTTTTCCTCTTGGTAAGAGAAAAGATTTACGCGGTTATATCCAGGTTTTTTCAGGTTATGGCGAGAGTTTGATTGATTATAATCAATCGGTTAATCGAATTGGTTTTGGAATATCATTATCTGACTGGTTATAAGTGATGTTTAGGTTATTTATAATAAACCCACCAGCTTATATTGAAATTTACATCGGGTGATGATGAGCTTTGTATGTCTTCTGCTACAGAGAAATCTAATTTGTGTTTTTTGTTGATGTTATAACTGCCACCAAAAGTTAATTGTAATACATGACTTAAAAAATCCAGTTCTGAATCATACAGTGCACTGTGAATATCAAATTGAGCTTTTAGTTCAATATTCTCCCAGGGTTGAAACTTGATGCCTGCATTACCAAATGCTGCCCAGTTATTCTGCAGTGCTCTGAAAGTGTCGCTATCACTCATGTATAACATACCTGCCTGCCCATATAACCAGCGAGTATCTGTAAGCCCCCAATTCATTGATGCCCAGGCGGCTATGTCTGTTGTGCCGCTACCGGTTAATTTATCCTCATCACCTGTAGGCAGTTTAAGGCTAAGCCAGTAACTAAGAGCGTGTTGCTCAGATTTTTTAGCTTGCCAGGCAATTTGTATAGAAATGTCACCTAAAGATTGTTGTTTTGAATCGAAGTCGGTCAGTGTTTCATTGTTATGGCTAAGGTCAATGTTGATCTGGTTGCGTGGAAAGTAAGGCCTTATGTCTTCAGGTAAGCCGAGTGCCTGATGGTATGAGTCGATAGGTGCATCTAAAAAACCACCGCTGTGTATGATATAGGGCAGTTGTAATCGAAGCATCCAGTTTTCTTTAAATCCATAATCATATAAAAAGTTTACGTGCCAGGTTTCAATATCAATAAAAAGGTCATCTGTACTATTTGACTGTGCGTTAATTGTGTTGCTGATATTAAAAGAGCTAACCCAGCGAGAATTGTTTTCGTTAATAAGTAGGGCGGAGCTTGCTAGAGGTAGTCCGTAAATTAATGAAAATGGGCTTTCATTTCTGGTTAAAAAAGGGGAGGGTTGTTCTGCAAAGCCATTTTGACTGGTAGAAAATAAAAGAGCTAAAAAAAACCCGCTAGCTTTACAACTAGCAGGTTTTTTCAGGTTACACATTAACAAGTCTTATTTCAGACCTTCGTAGTGTGCAGCAAGGTTAGCCATATCTGCATCAGACAGAGGCTTAGACATTGCATTCATAGTAGGGTCTTTACGAGCACCTGATTTGAATGCTTTAAGTTGCTTAACAATATAAGCCGCTTTCTGACCTTTAAGGTTAGGGTAAGTAGGTACCTTGCTCATGCCGTCAGCACCATGACAAGCTGCACAGCTTGCTGCTTTTGCTTTGCCTTTAGCCGCATCGCCAGCTGCCATAGCTGAAGAAGCTGAAACCGCTAGAACAGAAGCAGCCAGTATAGTTAAAACTTGCTTTTTCATTGTTATCTCCAAGTCGTGTAAATACACGATTATTAAATTAGCAGCAGAATTTTCGCAGAGCAGAGACTTAATGTAAATCAAGATTTTCTGATATTGGACATTATAGAACTTATAATGTGAATTATATGATGGAATTCAAAGGTTTGAGAGTGTTGAAGTGGAGGTATAAAAGAGGATTTAGTGGTAAAAAAAGCTTAATTTTCCCTATAAGACCATGCAATTTAGGCTTATTTAGGCTTGTTTTGCAAAAATTTGAATATTAGTTGCCTCAAACTAGCTGAATCAGCTGAAAATCATGTCAGTATCGGGTAAAGTGTGCGGCTTATTAAACTTGGCACCAATCTACGTTAATGGTGAGGAAATGAAACATGGCTGATTATAAAATTGCACCTTCTATTCTATCTGCTGACTTCGCACGCTTAGGCGAAGAAGTCGACAATGTACTAAAGTCTGGCGCGGATATCGTGCACTTTGACGTGATGGATAACCATTATGTGCCAAACCTGACTATTGGTCCCCTGGTATGCGATGCGTTACGTAAGCACGGTGTAACAGCTGAGATTGATGTTCATCTAATGGTAAAACCTGTTGATCGTATTATCCCTGACTTCGCTGAAGCAGGCGCTAGTTATATTACGTTCCACCCAGAAGCATCTGAGCATATTGACCGTACTTTACAGATGATTCGTGAGTTGGGTTGTAAGTCAGGTTTAGTCTTTAACCCTGCTACACCTTTAGATTGCTTAAAGCATGTAATGGATAAAGTTGATGTTATTTTATTAATGTCTGTTAATCCGGGTTTTGGTGGTCAATCATTTATACCTGAAACATTAAATAAATTACGTGAAGCACGCAAATTAATTGATGAATCGGGTTACGATATCCGTCTTGAAATCGATGGTGGTGTAAAGGTCGATAACATACGTGAAATTGCTGAAGCAGGTGCAGATATGTTTGTGGCCGGTTCAGCTATTTTTGGTGCTAAAAGTGATAGTGATGCAAACGTATATGATACGGTTGTGGGCAAAATGCGCGACGAATTAGCAAAAGCGTAAGTAAAAAATATTTAAAGGTACAGCAAATATTTGCTGTACCTTTAAATAGCTATCAAGAATACCCCCGGAAGATTAGAGAATGATAAATAAACCTAAAATGGTATTGATCGATGTTGATGGTACCCTGGTTGATAGTGTTCCCGATCTCGCGTACTGTGTTGATGAAATGATGAAGCAGCTTGGTATGCCTGAACACGGTGAAACCAAAGTGAGAAACTGGGTTGGTAATGGTGTAGAGCGATTAACCCGGCGCGCCTTGATCGGCCAGCTAGATGGTGAGCCCGAAGACGAATTGTTTGAAAAAGCCTACCCCATTTTCCTGGATTTATATGATAAAAATGTGTGTGAACGTAGCTGTTTGTATGATGGTGTGCGTGAGGCGCTGAATTTTTTAAAGTCTACGGGTGTAAAGATTGGTTGTGTTACTAATAAAAACGCACAGTTTACTTTACCGATTTTAGAAAAATTAGGTGTGAAAGATGATTTTGAAATCATTGTGTGCGGTGATACATTAACAAAGAAAAAACCTGACCCATTGCCATTATTACATTCGGCTGAGCAGTTAGGTGTTAAGCCAGAAGAATCTCTGATGTTAGGTGACTCAATGTCAGATGTTAAAGCAGCGCGAGCAGCGGGCTTTAATATTATTTGTATGTCATATGGTTACAATCATGGTGAAGATATTCGTGATTATAGTCCGGATGCGGTTGTTGATTCTATGGCTGAAATTAAGAACCTTATTAACTGGTAGATTAAAAGCGCTCCAAACGCAGAGTTCACAACAGGTTATTTGTAATGTGAGCTTCTTTATAAAGTATGAGAATAGAAAGCAAAATTCATGAAAATTTTCAGACAAAAAAATAAACGTTTATATGCCTCTTGGCGATGGTGATTGTCATTCGTTGAAACCCCATATGTAAATAAAATTGTCTGGAAAATTGTCATGACGCCTGAAACTTTCGAAAAAATTAAAAACAAAAACTACACCCACGTTCCTCTGGTGCACGAGGTGTTGGCGGATCTAGATACGCCATTAAGTGCCTATCTTAAATTAGCTAACGCACCTTACTCTTACTTATTTGAATCTGTTCATGGCGGAGAAAAATGGGGTCGCTATTCGATTATTGGCCTGCCATGCGTTAAACGGATTAAAATATTCGGTAAAAAAATCATAATTGAAAGTGATAATGAAACTTCAGAAGCGTTCGAAGTAGAGGACCCTTTAGAGTGGATTGAAAATTATCAGAAAACCTTCAATGTTGCTGAAATCGACGGACTTCCGAAATTCACAGGTGGTTTAGTTGGTTATTTTGGTTATGAAACCATTCGCTACATTGAGCCTAAACTGGCAGGGGTAGAAAAGCCAGATGCGATTAATACGCCAGATATATTACTTATGTTATCTGAAGAAGTGGTTGTGTTTGATAATTTAAGTGGCAAATTATACTTTATAGTGCTGGTCGATCCTGTACAGAAGAATGCGTATAAAGACGGTCAAAGTCGCTTGCATGAGTTAGAGAAAAAACTTCATCAGACTGTTCCTACTTATCGCCCTTCAACGAAAAGTGTACAGGTAAAAGAAGAGGATTTTGTTTCCGGTTTTACTGAGGAAGGATATAAGCAGGCAGTGTCAAAAGCTAAACAGTATATTGTTGATGGTGATGTAATGCAGGTTGTCTTATCACAGCGCATGAGCATTCCTTACAGTGCTGAACCATTAGACTTATACCGATCTCTGCGTAGTTTAAACCCATCACCTTATATGTACTTTTTGAACCTGGATGACCATCATGTGGTGGGGTCCTCACCTGAAATACTGGTGAGACTGGAAGATGAAGAGGTCACTGTTAGGCCAATAGCAGGAACGCGCCCAAGAGGTTCAAACGAACTAGAAGACCTGGCGTTAGAAAAAGAGTTACTTGCTGACCCAAAAGAGTTGGCAGAGCATTTAATGTTAATAGATCTTGGTCGAAATGATGCCGGCCGTGTAAGTGAAATCGGTTCGGTTGAATTAACAGATAAAATGATAGTTGAGAGATACTCTCATGTCATGCACATTGTTTCTAATGTGACAGGTAAGCTAAAAGATAAATTATCTACGATGGACGTGCTTCGCGCGACTTTCCCGGCAGGTACAGTAAGTGGTGCACCAAAAATCAGAGCCATGGAAATAATAGATGAGCTTGAACCTGTAAAGCGGGGTATATATTCAGGAGCTGTAGGTTACCTTTCCTGGAATGGCAATATGGATACAGCGATAGCGATTCGAACAGCCGTTATAAAAGATAAAACGTTAAGCATTCAGGCCGGTGCGGGTATCGTTTACGACTCTATACCAGAAAATGAATGGGCAGAAACCATGAATAAAGGGCGTGCGGTTTTTCGAGCTGTAGCGATGGCTGAGGCAGGACTTGATGGGGCGGATAGGTAATCGATATGATGTTGATGATTGATAATTACGATTCGTTTACTTATAACCTGGTGCAGTACCTTGGTGAGCTGGGTGCAGATGTGCAAGTGCATAGAAACGACCAGATTACTCTGCAAGAGATAGAAAATTTAAAGCCAGAGCGCATCATGATTTCACCTGGTCCATGCACGCCTAATGAAGCAGGTGTGTCTATGGAAGCGATAAAGAAATTTGCAGGCAAGCTACCTATCTTAGGTGTATGTTTAGGTCACCAAAGTATCGGTCAGGTGTTTGGTGGAAAAATTATTCATGCAAAAGAAATTATGCATGGTAAAACCTCGATGATACATCATAATAATAAAGGTGTTTTTTCGGGTCTAACAAATCCTTATGAAGCAACACGTTATCATTCATTGGTTATTGAAAAAGAAAGTTTACCAGACTGTTTAGAGATGACAGCCTGGACAGAAAATGAAGATGGTAGTATTGATGAGATCATGGGGGTGCGTCATAAAGAGTTTGCTATAGAGGGCGTGCAGTTTCATCCTGAGTCCATACTAACCAGACATGGACATGACTTGTTGAAAAATTTCTTAAAAACTTAAATATAACCACTGTGACATTCGTGTCTCTGCGACTATTTTGTTAAGGGCAATAATTATGGATATGCAATCTGCAATAAAAGCAGTTACTGAAAAACAAGATTTAACCCGTGATGAAATGACCCAGGTGATGAATCTAATCATGACCGGGCAGGCTACAG
>Ga0316204_10006560_pt1 | contig 17798 bp, 16 predicted proteins | sample 6monrhotite_MG_2_FD_205661 | JGI IMG/M metagenome (GOLD analysis project Ga0316204, IMG submission 205661) | Microbial mat bacterial communities from mineral coupon in-situ incubated in ocean water Damariscotta River, Maine, United States -... | ecosystem: Environmental > Aquatic > Marine >... | reverse complement strand
TGGCCTGCTCGTGGTGTTCACGGTGCCGCTTCTAGATAAGCTGAAGATTGATGACGTTGTCGGTGCGATCCCAGTTCACCTTGTTGCGGGCATCTGGGGAACAATCGCTGTTGTCTTTTCTGGGTCGGCTACGATTGGTGCGCAGATCACTGGTATTCTTGCCTACGGTATCTTCACATTCGTCGTCTCGCTAGTGGTTTGGTTCATCCTGAAAGCAACCATGGGAATCCGTGTCAGCGAAGAGGCTGAAATCCAAGGTCTCGACACGTCGGAGCTTGGTATGGACGCATACGATATCGCGAAGTAATGCAGACATCGTCGTTTAAAGAAAACGGTATAGGCCCCGCGAATGCGGGGCCTATACTTGTTTAGTGATCGGGCTGTCGCCCGATATTGTTTGAGTATTTCACCAAAGATAAAATCAGGCGCCGATTTCGACGATTGCTTTGGCCAGCAACGGAACCGTGTTGGCGTTCAGGCCAGCGATGTTGATGCGCGAGTCGCCGACCATGTAAATTCCATGCTCAGTTTTCAGCTTCTGAACGAGGTCTGGTGCAATCCCGAGACGGGAAAACATGCCGCGATGTTGCGCAATAAATCCGAAGCGATCGGACCCCGACAGGCGTTGAAGTTCAGCGGCAAGTTGTTCACGAAGACCCAGCATCGACACGCGGGTTGCTTCAAGTTCGGCTTGCCAATCGGCGCGCAAAGCGTCGTCATTCAGGATGGTCGACACTAACCGCGCCCCGTGATCGGGTGGGAATGAAAAGTTCTGACGGTTCAGGTGAGACAACGTGCCTTGAGTGATCTTCGTGTCTTTGGCATGTTCCGAAATCGCCATGAAAAGACCTGTGCGTTCGCGGTAAATTCCGAAGTTCTTTGAACAGCTGGCTGCAATGATGGTTTCCGGAACGGACGATGCCACGAGACGAACGCCTGCGGCGTCTTCCTCTAGCCCGTCGCCAAAGCCCTGATAGGCGATATCGATCATCGGAGTCGCGCCGGTTTCAAGCAGCACGTTCACGACCTCTTGCCACTGAACCAAATTAAGGTTCGCCCCTGTTGGATTGTGACAGCACCCGTGAAGCAGAACGAGATCGCCCTTCTGTGCGGTTTTCAGGTCGGTGATCATATTGTCGAAATCAAGACCGCAGGTGTCTTCGTCAAAGTAGCGATAGGCCACTTTTTCGATGCCCAGATGCGCAAGGATCGTGACGTGGTTTGGCCACGTCGGGTTTGAGACAAAAACACGACCCTGCGGGCTGGCAAATTGCAGCATTTCGAAGGCTTGGCGCACAGCGCCCGTTCCGCCGGGTGTGGCGACGGCTGCGATGCGATCACGATCAACGGCGCCGTCAAGAACCAGATTGATCATGGCATCCGCAAAAGCAGGGTCGCCCGCAAGGCCAACGTAAGACTTCGATGTCTGTTCTTGCCAGACCTTCATTTCGGCCGCTTTGATTGCCCGCATAATCGGGGTGTTGCCCGTTGCGTCCTTATAAACGCCCACGCCCAGATCGATTTTATCTTCACGCGGGTCCGCACCGTATTCCTGCATAAGAGCAAGGATTTTATCGGCGGGCAGGGCTTTTAGGTTGGTCAGCATATCTCTAGGTTTCTCCGGTTGCGACAGGCAGGGTTGGGAACGCGCCCCATTCGGTCCAAGACCCGTCATAAAGCGAATGGTCAGTTTTACCGAGGCGCTCAAGGCCAAGGCACAGGACCGCGGCGGTGACGCCTGATCCACATGTTGTGATCGTCGGTTTCGACAGATCAACCCCGGCCGTTTCAAAGGCGGACGCAAGCCCGCCGATATCCTTCATTGTGCCGTCGTCATTCAAAAGCGTACTGTATGGCACATTCTTTGAACCCGGAATGTGGCCCGAACGAAGCCCGGCGCGCGGCTCGGGTGTGTCACCGCGAAAACGTGCGGCTGCACGGGCGTCGATAATTTCGTGATCTTTCAGCTTTGCGGCAAACGAAACTTCGGTGACGTCTTTGACCATCTGCGGTTGGCGCTGAACCGTCATATGGCGATCGCGGATGATTGGCGTGTTGGCGTCAGTCGCGCGGCCTTCGGCAAGCCACTTCTTAAGGCCTCCGTCCAGAACCGCGACGTCTGTTTTGCCCATCAAACGGAACAGCCACCAAACACGGGCCGCTGAAAACAGGCCCATACCGTCATAGACCACAACCTGATGCCCATCCCCGATGCCCATCGCGCGCATGCGCGACATGAACTTTTCAACCGGAGGCGCCATGTGTGGCAACTCAGACCGCAAATCGCTGATTTCGTCGATGTCAAAGAAGCGCGCACCTGGAATGTGAGCAGAATGATACTCATCTTTTCCGTTGCGGTTCATCGCTGGAAGATACCAAGACGCATCGATGATGCGAATGTCTGGATCCTTAAGGCGTTTTGCCAGCCAGTCTGTTGAAACAAGTGTTTTCGGATCGTCCACGGCCATGGTCTTCTCCGTCATTTAAGCCCTGATTTTCATACGCCCGAGGGTGAACTAGGGCAAGCCTGATAACACCAAAATCCGCTGTATGCTGCGGATTTGAAGCAAGGCGCTATTCGCCGTGGCGTAAAAGACGTTGTTTCTGGCGACCCCAATCGCGCTTCGCTTCGGTCGCGCGTTTGTCGACGTTCTTCTTACCCTTGGCGATTCCGATTTTCAGTTTTGCCATGCCCTTGTGGTTAAAATAGAGAACCAACGGCACAAGCGCCATGCCCTTTCGTTGGGTGTCTGACCAAAGGCGACTAAGCTCTTTCCGGCTGACGAGCAGTTTGCGGCGGCGGCGTTCTTCGTGTTTGAAGGATTTCGCCTGCGTGTAGGGTGCGATGTACCCATTCACCAGCCACAGTTCGCCGTTTTCCACCATCGCGTAGCTTTCGGCGATGTTTGCGCCGCCTTGGCGCAAAGACTTAACTTCGGACCCTTCAAGGATGATACCGCATTCGATGTCGTCCTCGATTGCGTAGTCATAGCGCGCACGCCGGTTTTCGGCTGCGATTTTGTAGTTGGGGTCAGACTTTGTTTGGGCCATCTCTTAGGTCTCGATCAAAACGCCATTGTGCGTGTGCATTTCCGCGTCTGAAGGCGCTTGCCAGATACGATTCATAAATTCGAACATGTCGCGCGTGACTTCAAGCGCAAAAGTCTCGCCTTTTTCAGTGTTTCGGTGTTGAACGCGGTCCCAGCGGACCGTTTCCGGCACATCGAGAAAACGGAGCGAGGTCGAATACCCCATCGCATCGGCCCAATCATAGAACACCTGACGCTCTTCTTGGTTGGTGAAACCACAGTCGAAAATCACGGGTTTGCCCGTGGCGATGACGTGATCAGCAGTGTCGCGCATTTGGGCGCAGCAACGACGCACACGGGAATGGAACCACTGAAAATCCGATGTTGGGTTGCGATCCATAAAGAATAGCTTCGCCATCCAGTCGTCGATCGACATGCGCACGCCATTCACATCAAGGCGCAATTGTTCAGAATAGGTTGATTTGCCGGCCCCCGTTAATCCACAAATCATGTACACGTTGGCCAGCATAAGGGCTCCTTGATCCAATGGATCGGTTTTAGGCAACGAGACCCGCATGGCGCATCGCCGCGTCAATGACCGCTTTGGTGCTGTCGGTCAGCCCAACCAGCGGTAAGCGCACTTCGTCGCTGCAAAGTCCAAGCTGAGACATGCCGTATTTGGCACCAGCAAGGCCCGGTTCGATAAAGATCGCTTCGTGCAGCGGCATCAGACGGTCCTGATATTCTAGCGCTTTCACGAAATCACCGGCAAGTGCGGCCTCTTGGAACTCAGCGCAAAGCTTGGGGGCGACGTTCGCCGTGACCGAAATTGCACCGTGTCCACCGTGGGCGTTAAAGCCAAGCGCTGTTGCGTCTTCTCCAGACATCTGGATGAAATTCACGCCGCAAGTCGCGCGCTGTTGTGACACGCGGGCAATATCGCCGGTCGCGTCTTTGACGCCAATGATACGCTCAAGCTTGGCAAGCTCACCCATCGTGTCAGGCTTCATATCGATGACCGAACGGCCTGGAATGTTGTAGATGATGATCGGCAAATTGCTTGCGTCGTGCAGGGCTTTGAAATGCGCGATCAAACCTCGGGCGGTGGGTTTGTTGTAGTAGGGCGTCACGACCAGCGCGGCATCGGCACCCACGCGTTCGGCGTGTTGAATTAGACCAATGCCTTCGGCGGTGTTGTTCGACCCGGCACCGGCAATCACCGGAATACGACCAGCGGCAGCTTTCACCACCGCTTCGATCACGGTTTCGTGTTCGTGGTGCGTCAGGGTCGGGCTTTCGCCGGTTGTGCCAACAGGCACCAGCCCGTGGCTGCCCTGATCAACATGCCAGTCGACAAGTTTTTTGAGCGTATCCAAATCCAGCGCGCCGTCTTTAAACGGCGTGACCAAAGCGGGAAAAGATCCTTTGAACATGATACACTCCTTCGATGTTTTGACCCTGAGGCCCTATAGTCAGATGCGCGGACACTAGCCGCTCAATCCCCATCTACCAAGTTTGTGAGTTGTTACGCTGCAAACTGTGGGTATTGTGGCGCTGTCTATCGGTATTTGAGGTGAGAATTGCAAGTCGTTCTACGTGCAATCATTGTGGTGTGTGGCGTCTTGTCAGCGGTTCTTTCGGCCTCGACCGCGTATTCCGCCCAATCGCTTGAGCTGGCCTTACGAGAGATGCGGGCCTATCGCTGGGACAGTGCCGTTGATCTTGCGGCAAATGACGGGCAGCTTGCGAGCGACATAATAGAATGGCACAGACTGCGCGCAGGACACGGAGACTACGGCGAAGTCTCTGATTTTCTTGAGAGAAATAGCGATTGGCCGGGTTTAGCCCTATTGCGAAAAAGCAGCGAGAAATCGTTAATCGGGCAAAGTGCACGCGATGTACTGGCGTTCTTTGGCGACTACAATCCCGAAACCGCGACGGGATCGATCCTTTATGCGCAGGCTTTGGTGCGGTCGGGCGAAACAGCGGCATCTGCAACCATAGTGAAAAGAGCGTGGCTTGAAAAAACCATGTCGGACGCGGAATTTGAAGCCTTCATGGCGCAATTTGGCGACTCGGTTTCGGACCAACTGACGCAACGCCTTGATCGCATGTTATGGCAGAATAACCGCAGCGAAGTCTTGCGCCTTCAATCCCTGGTGTCCGCCGACTGGAAGAAGCTATCCGCTGCGCGCACCGCGTTGCGCGATGACAAGGACGGCGTTGACACCCTGATCGCGGCGGTTCCGACGGACTTGCAGGGCGACGCCGGTTTGGCGTTTGAACGGTTTGCGTGGCGTATGCGCAAAGACCGAGACGATGATGCGATCAAGATCATTCTTGAACGCAGCGTTTCGACCGACGCCCTTGGGCGACCTGAATATTGGTCCTCGCGCCGGCGCAGTCTTGCGCGGCAACGGTTTTCGGACGGCGACCACAAAACCGCATACCAACTTGCCTCGACCCATTTTCTGAAACCGGGGGACGCACAATTCGCGGATCTTGAATGGCTGGCCGGTTATATCGCCTTGCGGTTCGACAGTCAGCCGGACATCGCAATCGGGCATTTCCAAGCGCTTCTCGAGGCAGTCGACAGTCCGATTTCGCTGTCGCGTGCTGGCTATTGGCTTGGCCGCGCGTATGAGGCCAAGGGCGAAACCCGCGCCGCCGAGATTTCGTGGGAAGAAGGCGCGCGACATTCCACAGCTTTCTATGGACTTCTGGCCGCCGAGAAAATCGGGCTAAGGCCAAAGTTCCCGATATACGACATCCCGCAAGGGGCGTGGAAGACCGCGGATTTCACGCACAGCGACGTGTTTCACGCAGGCCTTCTTAGCCTGTCGCTTGACGAATCCTACCTTGCAGAACGGTTTTTCGTGCAGCTGTCCGAAGACCTGACCTATGAGGAACTTATTCTTCTTGGCAGTATGCTAGAGCAACTCAACCAGCCGTATTTGGCGTTGCGGGTGGCAAAGCATGGGGTGCGTTCAGGCGATCTTGCGTTTTCGGCGTATTTCCCGCTGCATCCGATCAGCACCTATGAACTGCCCGTCAATCCAGAACTGGTGTTGGCGATTGCGCGTCGCGAAAGCGAATTTGACTCCACAGCGGTAAGTCGGGCGGGTGCTGCAGGATTGCTGCAACTGATGCCAGGCACGGCAAACGAGATGGCGGGAAAACTGGACATTGCGCACGATCAACTGCGTTTGGTCACCGATTGGCGGTTTAACGCGGCGCTGGGCAGCGCGTATCTGGCCGAATTGACCGCCCGCTTTGATGGCAACGTGGCCCTTGTTGCAGCGGCCTATAACGCTGGTCCTAACCGCGTCGATCAGTGGTTAAAGTCTTTGGGCGACCCTAGGGATGGGTCGATTGACGTGGTGGATTGGATCGAATCCATTCCCTATCACGAAACCCGAAACTACGTGATGCGCGTTTCGGAATCGCTTCCGTCTTATCGCGCAAGGTTGGGTAAAAACCCGACGCCGCAGCCGTTTAGCAGCGAACTGTCCGGATCAAGTCTTTCGACGCTCGCGAAATAGCGTGAACATGCCTGCGGACACGACGATGATCGCGCCGATCAACACGTTGGTCTCTAAGATCTCGCCAAAAACGAAAATCCCGAGAAATGACGCAAAGACAAGGTGAAGATAGGCAAAGGACTGCACGGCGCTGGCCTCGGCTACTTCATAGCACTTTATCAACGTGAAGTGGCCCATGACGCCAGTGACGCACAATGCCGCCATCCAGACCCAATCCGGTCCAGACATGGGTTCCCAAAACCAAATGCCCACAATCGTTATCGCGACGGCCCCGACTGTGCCTGTCCAAAAGAACGAAGTATTCGCACTGTCTTTTCGGGCGGCGTAGCGGGTGAGCAACGAATAGATCGCGAACAACAGCGCCGAGATCAGCGGAATGATCGCTGCGATTGAGAACACGCCGAAACCGGGCTTTAAAATGACCACGACGCCGATGAAGCCGATGGCAATCGCGGTCCAACGTCTCCAGCCGACTTTTTCGCCGAGAAGCGGGCCGGACAGGGCGGCGACCAGCAATGGAAAGCTTGTGAAAACCGCGTGGCTTTCCACAAGGCCCAGCACCGTGAAGGCGGCGATCATGACGCAAATCTCAACGATCAGGATAAGACCGCGAAGGATTTGGACCAACGGTTGTGATGTTGCCGCCGCTTTACGGATGCCGCCCGCGTTGCGCAGGGCGATTGCAAGGACGAAAGATGCGAAGAACCAATAGCGGATCATTACGACCATCAACACATTGTATTCGCCCGCAAGATGCCGTGAAATTCCGTCTTGAATTGAGAATACGAGCGTCGACAGGATCATCAGTATGATCCCGAGGCGCAGGTTCCCCGCGCTCATTTCCGAGCCTTGTGCGCAACGGTCATGTGTCGCTTGCGCCCGTAGCCTTGGATGCGCTCAACCTCAAATCCGGCATCGCTTAGGCCACGTCGAACGGCGCCAGCGGCGGTATATGTGGCTACGGTGCCATTGGCCGAGGTGTGGCTATGGACGGCCGCCAAAAGCGACGGCTCCCAAAGCTCGGGGTTTTTGGCGGGGGAAAATCCGTCCAAAAACCATGCGTCTGCGGATTGGTCCCACGCGGGCACAGTTTTGCGCGCATCCCCGACGATCATCTGAAAGGAAAGCGAGTCTGTTTCAAGGGACGTTTGCCCAAGATGCATAGCTTTCGTCAGCTTTGATGCAAGGGTCTGGTCAACCGGAAACAAAGCGAGGCTTCGTTCCATTTCAAGCGCGGACATCGGGAAGGCTTCAAAGCTGGTGAAATTCAGGCGCCCCGATCGACCAGTTGCCAGCCAACTGGACCATGCCTCAAGCAGGTTCAGACCGGACCCGAACCCCAGTTCGCCGATATGAAACCCGTCGCAGTATCTTTCAGGCAAACCGTTGCCCTTTAGAAAGACATGGCGCGTTTCCTCAAGCCCGTTTTCAAGCGAGAAATAGGGATCGTTGAACTGCTTTGAAACCGGCACACCGGTTTCATGCCATTCCAGATCTGCTTGCTGGTCTTGCATCGTCTGATCCCGTAAGAAAACGAAAGATTATGGGACCATGAAAGGCTTCGCGGGGATTGGCAATGGTGGATGTGACGATTCGCGGCGCGGGTATATTTGGGCTGTCGATAGCGTGGGCCTGCGTTCAAAAGGGCGCGCGTGTTCAGGTCATTGATCCAAACGGTGTTGGGTCTGGATCAAGTGGAGGTCTCGTTGGGGCATTGGCCCCGCACACACCTGAAAAATGGAATGAAAAGAAAGAGTTCCAGTTCCAAAGCCTTATGCTTGCCGAGGACTTCTGGCGCGAGGTTGACGATGCTTCCGGGCTGTCTTCGGGGTATGCGCGGACGGGTCGTTTGCAACCCATTTTAAACGAAGCGGGAATCACCTTGGCGAAGGAACGCATCGAGACCGCGAAAGAGCTGTGGCGGGGAAAAGCCGTTTGGGCGGTTGTCCAAGCCGCCGATCAAGGGATTTGGACTCCTCAATCAGCAACGGGGCTACTTGTCCACGATACCCTTAGCGCGCGCATGCATCCGCGCCTTGCGTGTGCGTCCTTAGAGACCGCACTGCGGCGGCGCGGGGTTGAATTCTTCGAGACTGGAAAGAATACTGGGGCCATCGTTTGGGCCACCGGATATGAGGGCTTAGAGGAGCTTACAACTGCACGTGGGCGACTGGTCGGGGCTGGCATTAAGGGGCAATCTGCTTTGCTTGGGTTTGATGCTAAAGATATGCCGCAACTGTTCGCGAACACGGTCCATATTGTGCCGCATGAAAACGCGACGGTTGGCGTAGGGTCAACCACAGAAAGGGAATTCTCGGACCCAACGACGACAGATCATCAGTTGGACGACCTACTTGAACAAGCGTTTCACGCCTTTCCGTTCCTAAAAGATGCCCCGATCCTCGAGCGGTGGGCGGGTGTTCGCCCACGTTCCAAAACGCGGTCACCGCTGTTGGGTGCCCATCCCTTTCGCGAGGGCGAGTTCGTGGCAAACGGCGGCTTCAAAATCGGCTTTGGAATGGCCCCAAAGGTGTCGAAAGTGATGGCGGATTTGGTGTTGGACCAGACGGATGCCATCCCCCCAAGTTTTCGGTCTGAGGCTAATCTTTAGGGCACATGGGTGATACCCCATTCGGCGAAAATGGTTGTATTTCAGGCTTGTAATCAAATTTTGGTGGCGGTTTTCTGACCGTCGTCTATTTTGCGCATGGATGAATTCCGGACTTGGTCTTGCTGATCTTACCGGATACGTAAGGCCTATACATTTTTAGAGATCACGTTTTGATATGAATTTAGCACTGATCGTTCTTGCCGCAGGGCAGGGAACCCGCATGAAATCGAACCTGCCCAAAGTGCTTCACAAAGTTGCGGGCGCGCCGCTTGTTGCGCATGCAATTCGGTCGGCCGAGGGCTTGGATGTTTCGAAGTCGATCGTGGTCGTTGGCCACGGCGCGGATCAAGTTGAGGTCTCGCTTTCGCGTGATTTCCCTGAGGCCGAAGTGGTCATGCAGACCGAACGTTTAGGCACGGCGCATGCCGTTGATCAAGCAAAGGCATCATTGGTCGATTTCCACGGCGATGCCATCGTTCTTTACGGCGACACGCCGTTTATCAAACCTGACACATTGCGCCGAATGCTCGCCGCGCGCGAAGACGGCGCGGATGTTGTAATCCTTGGGTTTGATGCGGCGGTTCCGGGGAAATATGGTCGGTTGATCGTTGAAGATGATCGCCTAAAGCGCATTGTCGAGGCTAAAGACGCAACGACCGATGAGCTTGAAGTGACCCTGTGCAACTCGGGCGTCGTTTGCGCTGACAGTGCTGTCTTGTTCGATATGATTGCGCGCGTCGACAATCAAAACGCATCGGGCGAATTTTATCTGACCGACATCGTTGAGATTGCCAACAAAGCTGGCAAGTCCTGCGTCGCGGTCACCTGTGACGAATCCGAGACGCTGGGCATTAATTCCCGCCCCGAGCTGGCAAAAGCAGAGGCCATTTTTCAGGGCGCGTTTCGTGAAAACGCCATGATCGAAGGGGCAACACTTCAGGCACCGGACACGGTATATTTCTCGTTTGATACCAAGCTTGGCAAAGACGTGATCGTTGAGCCGAATGTGGTGTTCGGGGTCGGAGTCTCGGTTGATGATGGCGCAAACATTCGCGCGTTCAGCCATTTTGAGGATTGTCTTGTGCGCAGCGGCGCGACTGTCGGGCCTTATGCGCGTATTCGTCCGGGGTCAGATATCGGCGTTGGTGCCAGAATTGGCAACTTTGTAGAAACCAAGAAAGCGATCATCTCAGACGGCGCAAAGGTTAATCACCTCAGTTACATTGGTGACGCGTTTGTCGGTGAAAATGCAAATGTCGGTGCAGGGACTGTGACTTGTAACTATGATGGTGTTCTCAAACATCATACCAATATCGGTGCCGGTGCATTTATCGGCACGAATAGTTCGCTTGTAGCACCGGTCCGCATTGGCGACGGCGCAATGACGGCCGCGGGATCCGTTATCACGGCCGACGTTCCAGATGACGCCCTTGCCGTGGCGCGTGCGCCACAGAAAAACCGCGAGGGCTTTGTGCCGCGTCTCGTGCAGAAATTGAAAGCCACAAAGGCAAAACGTGACGCTGAAAAGCGTTCAGAGGATTAGATTATGTGTGGAATTGTCGGAGTACTCGGATCTCATCAGGCGGCACCAATTCTTGTCGAAGGGCTTAGAAAGCTAGAATACCGTGGGTATGATAGCGCAGGCATTGCGACCGTTAGCGACGGCCAATTGGATCGTCGCCGTGCCATGGGCAAGCTCGTCAATCTGAACGACCTTTTGATGCACGAACCGCTGACTGGAAAGTCCGGTATCGGCCACACACGCTGGGCGACGCATGGCGCTGCAAACACGGTCAACGCGCATCCGCATCAGCGCGGCAAGGTTGCGATTGTCCACAACGGGATTATTGAAAATTTCCGCCAAATTCGCGAACAACTAGCCTGTCACCAGATCACGCCGGAAACCGACACCGACACAGAAACCGTTGCCATGCTATGCAACTGGCACCTGGATCAAGGTAAATCCCACACCGACGCTGCCATCGAGACCGTAAATGCCCTTGAAGGGGCCTATGCGCTTTGTTTCCTTTTCGACGGTGAAGAAGACCTGATCGTTGCCGCGCGCAAAGGGTCGCCCTTGGCCATCGGGTGGGGCGACAATGAGATGTTTGTAGGGTCAGATGCCCTCGCGCTGTCAGGGATGACCAACGAAATAACCTATCTCGACGAAGGCGATATCGCGATTGTATCGCGTTCCGGCGCGACATTCCTTAACGAAAACCGCGAGAGCGTTGAGCGCCCGCGCAAGATCGTATCTCTCGATGTAACGTCGGTGACAAAGGCTGGGCACAAACACTTTATGTCCAAAGAAATTGCCGAACAGCCAGCTGTTCTAAGCGACGCGATAAAGCACTATCACTTTGGCGGCGCAGGTGTTGCGCAGATAAATTCCGAGCTTGATTTTACCAAGATTGATCGCTTGACGATGGTGGCCTGCGGGACTGCGTCTTTGGCGTGTCATGTGTCAAAGTATTGGTTCGAACGCATCGCGCGTCTGCCTGTCGAAATCGATGTAGCGTCTGAATTCCGCTATCGCGAACCGCCTCTTAGCAAACGCGACATGACCTTATTCGTTAGCCAATCGGGCGAGACGGCAGATACGCTTGCAGCCATGCGTTATTGCCACGGCAAAGCCGGTAAGGTTGTGTCCGTTGTGAACGTCGCTGAAAGCACGATTGCGCGTGAAAGCGACCTTGCGTTGCCGATCCTCGCCGGTGTTGAAATCGGGGTTGCGTCTACCAAAGCCTTTACCTGCCAGTTGATCGCGCTGGCGACCTTGGCAATCGAAGCCGCCGTGCAACGTAAAGAAATCACCGACGCACAACGGATCGCTTTGGTTGAACAATTGGCCGCGCTGCCGCGTCTACTGGACGAGGCAATGTCGTGCGAGACGGACATCAAAGCATTGGCCGGCGCATTGGCGAAGAAATCCGACGCCCTGTTCTTGGGTCGCGGGGCGATGTATCCCCTTGCGCTTGAGGGCGCGTTGAAGCTCAAAGAAATCAGCTATATCCACGCCGAAGGCTATGCCAGCGGCGAACTTAAACATGGGCCAATCGCGTTGATCGACGAAGATATGCCTGTCATCGTTTTGGCCCCCAAAGACGAGCTTTTCGACAAAACCGTTTCAAACATGCAAGAAGTCATGGCCCGTGGCGGCCAAGTTGTCCTGATCTCGGATTCTGACGGAATTGCCGAGGCCAGTGAAGGCATTTGGAAATCAATCCAGATGCCCAAAATGGACCCCATTTTTGCGCCTGTCGTATATGCGGTCGCGGTTCAGCTTTTAGCCTATCACACCGCAGTCGAAAAAGGCACGGACGTTGACCAACCGCGCAATTTGGCAAAGTCAGTCACGGTCGAGTAATTCACGAGTAAGGGTAGCACATGGCACGTATGTATTTTGGAACTGACGGTATTCGGGGGCGCGCAAACGTCTTCCCGATGACCGCCGACTTTGCCGTTAGACTGGCGACTGCGGTTGGCTACTACTTCGCGCGCGATGCCAAACAGCACCGCGTTGTTATCGGCAAAGACACGCGTCGCTCAAGCTATATGATTGAAAGCGCGCTTACCGCTGGATTCACGGCGGCAGGCATGGACGTGTTTGTTCTTGGACCGATGCCGACACCTGCTGTTGGACGTATGACGCATTCGATGCGGGCCGATCTCGGGGTTATGATCTCGGCCAGTCACAACCCGTTCCACGACAACGGGATCAAGTTTTTCGGGCCAGACGGGTTCAAGCTATCCGACACCGTTGAAGAAGAAATTGAAGCGCTTCTCCAAACCGACGGCTTTGCCCCCAATCAGGAACGAATCGGCCGTGTGACGGCGCTTCATGATGCCCAGGCACGCTACGTCGAATTCGCCAAGACAACCTTGCCGTCGCAATTTCGCTTGAATGGTCTCAAGGTCGTTCTCGATTGCGCGCACGGTGCGGCGTACAAGGTCGCGCCCGAGGTTCTTTGGGAGCTTGGGGCCGATGTGATCACCGTCGGCAACAAACCCAATGGCCGCAACATCAATGACGGCTGTGGGTCCACCAGCCCCGAAATGGCGGGCCAAGCGGTGCGTGATCACGGCGCAGATGTGGGCATTTGTCTTGACGGCGACGCCGACCGGATCATCATTCTTGATGAAAAGGGTCAAGTGGCTGACGGCGATCAGCTCATGGCCTTGATCGCTACGTCGTGGGCTGACCAAGGCAAGCTGAAGAACAAGACGCTTGTGTCCACCGTCATGTCCAATCTCGGGCTTGAACGGTATCTATTCGATTATGGGCTAACGCTGAAACGCACACCGGTTGGTGATCGCTATGTCGTCGAAGAGATGCGCGCTGGTGGCTTCAATCTGGGCGGAGAACAGTCAGGACACATCGTCATGACAGACTACGCAACGACCGGCGACGGATTGATTGCAGGTCTACAGTTTCTGCATATGCTGAAAGAACGCGGCGTGCCCGCCAGTGTTCTGGCGCGCCGTTTTGACCCTGTTCCGCAATTGCTAAAGAATGTGCGCTTTGATTTCGGGGCGACCCCGCTTGATAGTGCCGACGTGAAGCGCGCGATTGATATCGGGAACGAAAAGCTAGGCACCGATGGCCGTTTGCTAATCCGCAAATCAGGCACAGAGCCTTTGATCAGGGTGATGGGCGAAAGCCTTGATGCGAATTTGCTTGAGAGCGTGGTAAATGACATCGCTCAGGCTGTTTTGGACGCATAGGAAAAGGCCGCCCATCAAGGCGGCCCTTTGACTTAGTAGGGTAGAATGACGATCTCAACACGTCTGTTCTGGGCACGACCCTGAGACGTAAGATTGGTATCAATCGGACGGTTCTCGCCCATGCCGACAGTCGTGATCCGCGTCACAAGAACGCCCTGACTGGCAAGCACATTTGAGACAGATTTCGCACGGCGCAAGGACAGGTCTTCGTTGTAGGCCGCACTTCCGACGTTATCCGTGTGGCCGATGATTTGAACCGAGCTGTTGGGGTAAGCCTTTAAGTTCGACGCCAAAGCCACCAAGTCTGACTGAAGATCCGACCGCAGCGCGGTGCTGTCAGTTGCAAACAAAATATCTTGGGGCAGGGTCACGATCAGGCTTTCGCCGGTGTTTTCGATCATCACCGCACTATTGCCCATTTCGGCTTCAAGCGCCGCCGCTTGCGCGTCGAGTTGCGTGCCAATGACGGTGCCAGCAATCGCGCCAATGACGGCGCCTTTGACGGCATCTCCACGCCGGTCAGTGGTGCTATCGCCGTTGGCAAAGCCAATCATCGCACCGACGATGCTGCCCATCAACGCGCCTGAGTTCGTGTTGGTCGTGGTCGAGTCCGGCTCAAATCGTGCCGGACTGGTGCAGGCCCCTAGTGTCGTCGTAGCCACTAGAATCGCTGCCATTGAAAGTTTGCGCATTTGCATATGCCTGCCTCGTTATTTTATGAATTCGATGGTCGCACTATAGTGCGCCTTGCGTTGCTACCAAATAACAATCCCGCATTTCGGCAGTTTTTTGCCTTATGCTTCGGCTTGGGCGGCTTCATAGGCCAACATCGCCCGCTTTATAGGCAACCCCCAATGATACCCGCCAAGGCCGCCCGATTTGCGAATGGCGCGGTGGCACGGGATCAACCAACTGATCGGGTTTTTCCCAACGGCCGTGCCAACGGCGCGAACGGCTTTGGGATTGCCAACAGCGGTCGCGATCTCGGAATAGGTGGTCACCGCACCAGACGGGATTTGCACCAATGCTTCCCAAACCTTGACCTGAAATGGACCGCCAAGAAGATGCAACTGCGTACCTGTTCCGTCAAACGCAGACCTGACCCAACCGCCAAGCGCATCGGGATTTTCTGAGTAGACGGCATTGGGCCAACGCGCCGCCATATCTGTGAAGGTCTCGTCCCGCCCCATTTCTTGCGCGAACGCAACACCGCAGATGCCGCGATTGGTGCCCATCACCAACGCGTCGCCAAAGGGGCTGTCAAACCACCCAAAGGCGATCGAAACACCTGTCGCGCCCTTCGAGAAATCGCCGGGCGTCATTCCCTCCCATCCCACGAACAGATCATGCAGGCGTCCACCACCCGACATCCCGACAGCATCGGCCGTCTCAAGTGTTGTGAAACGATCGGTCAGAAGTGTTTTGGCATGCTCTAAGGTCAAATACTGCTGATACTTTTTGGGCGACACCCCCACCCAAGACGAAAACACCCGTTGAAAATGGGCAGCGCTCATATCCATTTCACGTGCCAATTTCTCAAGTGACAAATGCGGCCCGCCTTGGTCAATCACGTCGAGCGCGCGGCGAATGACACTATAGTGGTAAGATTTTTCATCGCGCATGAGCACTCTCCTTCTTTTGGCTTTTTTGCGCGAACCCGCCACGAATTTCGACCCGAATCTTGCGCAAATCTTCCGCCACGCTTGCCTGACTAAATCCGAACGGGCATAGAGGGTGAATGGCTCAGCAACTCTCTTATCACACGATCCGCAAAATATTCGAACGCTTTCAGGACGCCGACGCCGAACCAAAGGGCGAGCTGCATCATTCGAACGCCTACACCCTGGTTGTTGCGGTCGCATTGTCTGCGCAAGCGACAGATGTCGGTGTGAACCGCGCGACAAAAGACCTGTTCGAAATCGCCGATACGCCGCAAAAAATGCTGGACCTTGGCGAAGAGAAACTGATCGAGCACATCAAAACCATCGGCCTTTATCGCAACAAAGCCAAGAACGTCATCAAGCTCAGCCGCATTCTGGTTGAGGATTATGACGGCGTTGTCCCAAATTCGCGCGCCGCGCTAGAATCGCTTCCCGGTGTGGGGCGCAAGACCGCCAATGTCGTGCTGAACATGTGGTGGAGCTACCCGGCCCAAGCCGTCGACACCCATATTTTTCGCGTCGGCAACCGGTCGGGCATTTGCCCCGGCAAGGATGTCGTCGCTGTTGAACGCGCGATTGAAGACAACATTCCGGTTGATTTTCAGCACCACGCGCATCATTGGCTGATCCTGCATGGTCGCTACCATTGCAAAGCCCGCAAACCGCTATGCGGGCCCTGTTTGATACGCGAATACTGCGCATATGAGGAAAAGACCCAATGAAGACCTATACTCTCGTCGGAATCGGCAACGCTGTTGTGGATGTGATTACCCAAAGCGATGATAGCTTTCTTGACCTCATGGGGATCGAAAAAGGCATCATGCAGCTGGTTGAGCGTGAGAGAGGAGAGGTTCTCTATAGCGCCATGACCAACCCCACCCAGGCTGCGGGCGGATCTGTCGCAAACACGATCGCCGGCGCTGGCGCGCTTGGGCTGAAAACCGGCTTTATCGGGCGTGTGCATGACGACGCGCTGGGTCGGTTTTTCGCGGAAGAAACTGAAAAAGAGGGCACCGCATTTGTGAATCCGCCGGTCGCTGGCGGTGAACTTCCCACGTCGCGTTCGATGATTTTCGTCTCACCCGATGGCGAGCGCTCAATGAACACTTATCTCGGCATTTCATCCGAGGTCGGACCCGACGACGTGTCAACCTCTGTCGCAGGCTCAACGGACTTGCTGTTCCTCGAGGGCTATCTCTACGACAAGCCAAAGGGCAAGCAGGCGTTCGAAACCGCTGCCCGTATTTGCCGCGAAAATGGTGGAAAAGCTGGCATCGCTTTGTCTGACCCGTTTTGCGTCGATCGCCACCGCGATGATTTCCGCCGTTTGGTCAAAGATCTCGACTATGTGATCGGAAACGAACACGAATGGGAATCGCTCTATCAAACCGATCTCTCGAGCGCCTTGGAAACAGCAGCCAATGAATGCGGTCTCGCGGTTTGCACACGCTCGGACAAAGACGTCGTGCTGATCACAAAGGACGAAAAAGTCATCGTTCCAGTGACGCCCGTAACGCCGGTCGATGCCACAGGTGCAGGCGACCAGTTCGCCGCCGGCTTCCTATACGGCTATGCATTAGGGGTCTCGCTTGAAACGGCTGGAAAAATGGGTTGCCTCTGCGCGTCCGAGGTCATCAGCCACTACGGCGCACGCCCCCATACCGACGTGACCGCATTGTTCCAACAGGCCGGCCTTCTGTCTTAATCTTTATCTTGCCTTAAATACCACGGGGAGCGCGAGGGGTTGGCCCCTCGCCCCTTATCCGTTTGGACCAAGCTTCGCATGAACCTCATCAAGATCAATCTTGCCAATTGGCAGTTTGTTCCCGGGGTTTTCAAAATCATATTTGAACAGTTTGAAATCACGTTTGTAGATTTCATAGACCAGATGCATCGACATATCGTCAAAATAATCCTGCACCGGATGCAAGCGTTTGGGGCCATGCCCTTCGGATTCGTTGAAACGCGGGATTTTGTTCAGGTTCACTTTATGAGGCGTATCAATTTTCTTTAGGACGCTGTTCATACCCTCATTGAACTTTTCAGTCCAAAAGATGTTGTCATAACGTCCACCGTTGTTGATCAATGTGGACACATGCCCGGATGTTGCTGACCAGTGAATATCGGGGTCCATTGGCCGCCGCCACCGGATGGAATCGCGGGCGAACAGCAAGAACCGGCGGAAGCTCTGGATCTGGTCAAACTCTTGCTTGCCGTCGTCTCCGCCAAC